>ENA-ORBV01006816-ORBV01006816.1-microbial-mat-metagenome-genome-assembly--contig:-NODE-6816-length-19928-cov-4.717949_pt1 | contig 19928 bp, 20 predicted proteins | sample MGYA00237777_ERZ505514 | MGnify/ENA primary metagenome ERZ505514 (study PRJEB26160, sample SAMN06269048) | microbial mat metagenome | isolation source: Oligotrophic lake microbial mat | place... | reverse complement strand
CTGTAATCGGGCTTCAGGTTCGGGTCCGGCGGCTCGGGCCGAAATCCACTGAAATCAGACGGGAAATGGCCGTGATAAATCGCCAGAGGATAGCGCGCTTCGGGATGCTCGTCGAAGCCTTCGGGCACCAGAATGTGGGCTCCCAGAAACATCGGGCGTCCCCAGAATTTCGTCAGCCGTTCGCTCTGAACTTTGATGTGCCTGATGTACTTGCTGTTCTTCGGCTCGGGGATGGCCGGGATCACCTGATCGAGGGTGACCGCCATGCTGGAACCGTTCGCAATCGTGGCTTTCACCGGCTTCGAGTAGAGGTTGCCGGGAGCGCGGTTCCATTGGCGGCCTTCGCCCCGGTCTGTGGGCAGCTTGAGGGTGTGGCCGTCAGCGCGGTTGAAGGTTTCGTATTTGTCGAGGACTGCCTGGACGGTGTATTCGCCGGGCTTGAGGTCTGAGAGTCGGCGGATGGGGTAGCCGTAGGCTTCAGACGAAACGGTGTGGGTGGAATTGGGACGGAAAGAGTCGACGTCTGAGCCGAAGACGATTTGGCTCTTGGGGGAGTCTGAGATCTGGTTGCGGGGCTCGGCCTTGTCGTCGGTGGAGAAGAGGATGAGGAGACGGCCATCAAGGGGCTGGGTGGCTTGGGTGGCAGGGAGTTTAACTTGGACTTCGAGGGCGGCGAGAAGGAGGAGCAGGAGTGGCATCACATGAGTTTAGCTGATGGGGTGTTGATAGCTTTCCCGGGCAGTTGGTGTCGCCGGGCCAACGGTTCTCAAGAAGATCAGAAGTAGGCAGATCCGCATCTCTTCGATTATCGGCCACTAACGTGCAGACAGGCTTAGTGGATTCAATCTTATGACCGTCGAAATTAATACAAACAATCTTGCTCTGGATCTGCCAAGGGGCATGCCGGTGAGTCTTGAAGAATCCTGCGGGGTGGAGACGAGCGATATAAAGATGAAGAATCACGCTCCGGGGGGAGCTGGTTCAGTACGCTTTGGTACTTCATCGGCTGATGAAAATGAAGAGCGGCACCTGGAACATTGGTTTGGAAAAGTGGATGCAGGAATTGCCGTAGTAGCCGGAAGCGAGCCGTTGTTGTTGATGGGGCCTGAAGATGAAGTTGCAGCGTTTGTCCGTGTCGCGAAGCGTTGCCGGTTGTTTGAAGAGCATATTGCTCACGGGATCAAGGACTTTCCATTGGGTGAAATCGCCCAGTTGGCGGGTGAATGTGCGCAAGAGGCGCAAGCGAGGGAAGCTCTCAAAGCTCTTGACCGAATCCGCGAATGGAAAGACCGGGGTCTTGTTGCGACCGATAGCGAAGAAGTGAATCAGGCGGCAATCGAAGGCCGGGTTCAAGTGCTTTGTGTTGGCGACGCTGGAGGTCAAGAAGAATTGGTCAACGCCGTGGTGGCTGAGACTTTGTGTCATGGCGGGGATGTGTTTGTGGTGAGCGGTGAGGCGATGTCGCCGGGATGCCCGGTCACTGCGCTGCTGAGGTATTAGAGGAGGCGAAGTCATGAAAATCCTACTGGCGGCTGATTGTTCCCACGGAAGCGAAGAGCTTGTAGCCGAGGTTTTGGAACAAGCTTGGCCGAAGAAGGCTCATTTCGATGTTCTGCATGTTAGTGAGCCAGTTCATGCCTGGACGCAGGCGCTGCCTGCTGACGCTTTGAATGCCAAAGCCCACCAGGCGGTGACCGATGCCGTCTTTTCACTTTCATCCCGAGGCTGGAGCTGCGAGCGATACTTCCGGGAAGGCGATGCAAAGAAGGAGATTCTCAATTTCTCCGAGGAGTATCATCCGGACCTGATTCTTGTGGGAGCGCGAAGACTTTCTAACGCGAGCCGCTTCCTGATGGGAAGTGTGTCGGCTGCCGTTGTGCGCCACGCCAAGTGTTCTGTGCAGATCGTGCGGGCTCGACCGCACGACTTCAGAGCCGCGAGGACTTACCGCGTACTGGTGGCTACAGATGGATCCGATCATGCATTGAAGGCTATGGAGGCAGTTGCTGCAAGGCCTTGGAAGCCGGGGACTGAGATTCGCGTCGTGAGCGTGGTGGAGTTAATTCTTCCGCCTACGCTTACGATGCTTGAGCCGGGTGATTTCGGATTTCCTCCAAATATCGGAAACTTCAACGAAGCAAAAAAGGAAGCGCATGGACATGTCACCCGGGCAGTACAAATTTTGTCACGGGTCTGTTCGCATATCAGCGAAGCAATGCCAGTGGTGTCGAGTGGGGCCAAGAACGCCATTCTGGAAGAGGCAGAGCGGTGGGATGCAGACTGTGTTTTTGTTGGCTCGCACGGGCTTCGCGGGCTGGATCGATTCCTCTTGGGAAGTGTCTCTGAGGCCGTGGCAACTCATGCCAAATGCAGCGTAGAAGTGGTTCGGTAGAGCTAGTCGAAGAGGCTTGTGAAGAAAGATATGGGGCCTTCGAACCAGATCAACGCAGCGAGGATGGCGAGGAGAACTGCGCCGACTATCCAGGAGGAGCGGTTTGTTGCTTTACGTCTTTGTGCGGCAGCAGACTTTGCTTCGTGACTTTTGGGGTCCCATAATTCAGAGTTGTTTGCCTGGCGAAAATGGGCGGCGTAGAGTTGTGACCGGAAGTAGAAGGAGCGCCAATTGGGTTCGTAATCGAGGGAGAGTGCTGGGGTAAAGTCTACTGCGAGATCAGTTGGGGTGGGCTGGGGAATTGTCATATGTTGGCTTTTCCTCCAGACTGGACGGATCAGCCCAAGGCCAATGAGAAGTGGGAAACAGCCGAGCACAAATGGAAACAGCCGAAGGTGATTGAGTGCTTCTTTAAAGAAGAGTCCTGAAATGGCAATTACCACCAGGCCGGCAAAGCCTTGAGACCCGGACAGGATTCGCTTGAGTGGAAGGAAATGACTTAATGGAAGCTGTTGCGTTTTGTGTTGTTGAAGGCAATTGGAACAGATGGGGATTGTGTAGGTGTCGACCACGGACAGCGAATCGTTGGGTGAGTCGCCGTCGCTGTAGATGAGGAAGATGAAGGAGCGCTTGATTGTGAGCGATTGCGTGGAGGGTGCTTCACAGTTGGGGCAGATTGCAGGGAAGGTAGGGGGCTGTTGATCGCATCTCAGAAGTATTAAGTTGATGGAAGAGGAGGCATCGAAGACCTGTCTGCGCAGATCTTCGATAGTGGTTCCGCCGCTAGCTAGTGAGCGGATTGAAAACTGCGACGTGGATGCGGGCATTCAAGTCCAGTATTACGGAATTTAGAATGCCCAAGGTTTGGTTGTCGATATTCGATCTAAGCGCTCTGACAGGATGAAGATAGTCGGTGCCCAAAGCCCGATGAAGATGCCAAAGCGTTCAGCATGGGCGGGATCAGGTTGCTTGAAGTACATCCAGATTGCAATGTACGCAATTATTGATGCAAAGCCGGCAATGAAGCAGAGCGTGCTTGGGCGTTGTGGGTGACATTTGCAGAGCCTACATCTTCATCTTGCTGGAAGTTTGACCCATATGCATCTTTGACATGGCATCAAGATGCATATGGATACTCGCTGCAAGCGTCGCGACTTTTTTTGCATTTGGAGCAGCACCTTGGAGTTCGTTTTCGAGCGAGGTGAGTTGTGTGCCGAGATCGGATTGGTGAGTTTCCATTTTTTTCATCATGCTGTCCTTGGGAGAGTTCATATTTGAGCTCATGGCCTGCATGTGCTCCTGGTGGTGTTGTTTCATCTGGTCAAAGCTGCGTCGTATTTCGGTGATGGCGCTTCGAGAGAAATCCAGATTCAGAGTGTTCGATTTGGCTGACTGAGTCTCCAGAGCTTTGGCGAAGTTGGCCATATTGGTGTGATATGCCATTGCAAGAATGTGATGTGGCTCGCTCGCCATCATCGCGTGGCGCTTTTGCATCTCTGGGGTTGGGGCACCGTTTTGAATCGTGGCTGCCATGGCAAGAAGCCCGGCAAGTCCGACTGGAATAGATAGTTTGAATAGTAAGTGAGAATGCATGTTAGTTAGAAGAAGTTGCTTTCTGTCCTTTGACCTGCAGTTCATTGACCACTTGCTTGACGTTAGGAACTTCGGAAGCGAGTGTTTCCGTTTGCGTGCGAAGTTGCTGGGAAACTACTTCGCCACTGAGTGTGACGACGTTATTTTTGACGTTGAACTTGACGATGTCCTGGAGCTTCCTGCTGATCAGGGCGGCCTTGAGGTTGCTTTCGATTCCGTCGTCGAGAGCGGAGTTGAAATTCTTGGCATCGGATGCATTGTTAGCTGGAATGACGGCAATTTCGTTTGCGACAACCTGTTCGCCGGCGATTGATTTAGCGATCGAAGCGGCCTGAGACTTATCGCTCTCGGCGACTACATGGCCACCGAGAGTGACGACGCCTTTTGTACGGTCCTGTGCAACGGTAACGTCCTTGAGGTTGGCCTGATCGAGGGAACGTTTGAGGCTTTCCTTCACGTCGGCGGATTGAGTCGGGGCAGTTGCACAACTCATGACGGTTAGGGCGGTTGTGAGAGTTGCCGAGAGTAAATATATTTTGGATGCTTTCATAGGGTTCTTTCTAACGAATCTTGATTCGATCGATCTAGAGCAGTCTGATGACCAATCGAAGGAAAAGGCGCGAATTCATTTGGCGAGAGATTAGGAGGCTAACCGTATTTCGTCAAGCGACCGCAGGTGGTCATTGGGTATCGGTAATTGTGCCAGGAATTGCCAAAATATCGAGGTTTTCAGCGTGGTGCTTCACGTGCAAAGAAGGGAAGCATGGAACAGAAAACAGTAGCCATGTTTGGGATTTATCACACGAAGGAGCAGGCTGAACGAGGCATAGACGATTTGCTCACAGCCGGATTTTCGAATGATGACATCTCAGTCTTGCTTCCAGATACCAATAGTTTAAGAGCCTTTGGCCGCGAGAAGAACACGAAGGCTCCTGAAGGCGCAACAGCCGGTGTCGCCAGTGGTGGAGTGCTAGGCGCGACATTTGGGTTGCTGGCTGGCATTGGGGTGCTGGCGATACCGGGCATTGGACCGTTGATAGTGGGAGGGCCGATTATCGCCGCTCTTGCCGGTCTGGGTGCGGGCGGAGCGATAGGTGGAATCATTGGAGCCTTGGTTGGCATGGGGATGCCCGAATATGAAGCGAAGCGCTATGAGGGCAGGATCCAGGAAGGCGGCGTTCTGCTTTCGGTTCATTGCGACAGCGCATCCAGGATTTCACGAGCTACAAATTTGCTTCGGCATACCGGAGCTCAAGACATTTCTTCGTCTGGCGAAGCCAGAGCGGAGTACCCGGCGAGCAGCCAGGTTGCACTGCACCACTAAATCTGTGCGGGGCTGGCGGATGCAAATTTACCAGCCCAATTTTTTATAAAGGCAAAAAGGAAAAATCATGAAATCAAGTACAAAAGATGAAATTCAGGGAACGCTTTCAGAAGGCACTGGCGCAGTCAAGCAAAAGACCGGAGAAGTTCTGGGGAACCAAAAGCTTGAGTTAGAAGGGCTGAAGCAAAAACTTGAAGGCAAGGTACAGAAGAATGTCGGCAAAATCGAGAAAGCCGTAGGCAAATAGAGATGGCCAAAATGGTTGGGCTGATCTTAATCGCACTTGGACTTGTCGGCGTCATCTGGGGTGGATTCACTTACACGACACGGAAGACGGTGATCGATCTAGGCCCGATCCAGGCTACAAGTGATCAGAAGCATACAGTGCCATTACCTCCTATCGCCGGGGCAATTGCTCTGGTTGGCGGTATCACATTGCTTGCTATAAGTTCAAAGCAGTAAGAAAGAGAAGCTAGATATGTTACTACTTATAATCGTTTTGATTTTATTGTTCGGTGGAGGCGCAGGCTATTATGGCCATAGCCGTTATGGGTTTGGAGGCGGAGCCGGTATTGGTTTGGGCACTGTTCTCACCATTTTGCTGATTGCATATTTGCTTGGCATCATCCGCTGACGGATTCCAATTTCACGGCCGAGAGGTCCGGGTTATCGAGTACCGAAGCGGCGCAGCGGATTTCGCAGTTTGGATTCAATGAGTTGCCCTCATCAAAGCCATGCTCTCTTTCAGGATTGCACCTTGAGTGAAGTTGGAGGCGATGCCGCAACTCTTCCCTGCCTGCGGCGGCCCTTCGAGGCCAGCAGAGGACTTGTTGCAATGCGCCTCCACTCGACGGGGCGGATAGGGGCATTGCAATGGGTTTAGGGCGTACCTATGTTGCGCGTGAGGATTTAGACCCGGTTCTGCTTGAAGACGATTTCACGTCGATCGTCTCCTTGTTCCGCTTGGGACTCAGTACGTCCCGCAATCTGAAAAGACGACGGATTATACGCTTCCCATTCATGTGCCGATTGCTGGGCTCTCACTTTGGGTTGGCTGGAAGCGCGCAAAGCTTTTCGACCGGCAAGTGAAGCGGTATCAATTTCAGAAACCGGGGATAATCGTATGAATATGACTGATCAAAGCCGACGAGTATTGCTTGTAGCAGTGCCTGAGGGATTGCCCAAAGAGTCTGATTTTCTAATTGAAGACATGGTTGTGCCTGAATGCCCTCTAGATGGGTTGCTGGTGAAAACCCGCTACTTGTCGGTGGACCCGTATCTTCGCGGGCGAATCGCCGGGAAGAAGACTTATGTGGATCCGATTCCGTTGGGTAACGTAATGGAGAGCGGTTGCGTGGGAGAAGTTGTTGCCTCACGCAATGGTGACTACCGGGTGGGGGAGATCGTAGCCGGGCTTTGGGGTTGGCAGGATTATGTTGGAGTTGAGGTGGGAAAAGTTCAGCGGGTGGACCCGGCAGAGGCTCCAGTATCGACGGCTCTTGGAATCCTTGGCATGCCGGGCATGACTGCTTATTTTGGATTTACTGAGTTGTGTTCGCCTAAGTCAGGGGAAACTGTAGTGGTGTCTGGAGCCGCTGGGGCTGTGGGATCCGCTGTGGGGCAGATTGCCAAGATTCTCGGTTGCCACGTGATTGGGGTGGCTGGTACAGCGGAGAAGGTGGCTTATTTGAAGTCATTAGGATTTGACGGTGCGCTGAATTATCGAACGGACAAGCCTTATGGGGAGAGGCTGGCTGCACTCTGCCCGAATGGCATCGATTGTTATTTCGATAACGTGGGTGGTGAGATGACGGATACGGTGCTTGGGTTGATGAATTCTCGTGGGCGGGTTTCGGTGTGCGGGCAGATTGCGTCTTATAACGACCGCTCAGAAGACGTTGGGCCACGACCGTTTACCGATATTCTTGTGAAGCAGTTGCGCGTAGAAGGCTTTATCGTTTCGCGATGGGGAGAGCGATTCCCTGAAGGCCGGAAACAGATGGCTGCATGGTTCAAAGCAGGGTTGCTCAAGTATGAAGAGACTGTTTACAAAGGCCTGGAGAGTGCGCCACGAGCATTCATTGGGCTTTTTGCCGGTGAGAATACGGGCAAGGCGCTGGTGGAGTTGTAGCTGTTACCAGCCGCCTTTTGGGCAGCATGCTCCTAGTGTGAAAGCATCCCGGGGCCAGCCAAGTCTAAGTTAGGGTGTAGCCGGGGTCGATACCCTGGAGGGCCAGCAGAACCTGCTGGATGTTGTAAGGATGGGTGTCGGCTCCGGTTAGCGCGTGGCCGATAACGTCAAAGGCGTGGGCGATGCCCTGGTTGTCGTCTATGTCCATGTCGACCAGTAATTGGTTGTCACTGTTGGTGGCGAAGGTGAGTTGCAAGTTGGCCTGCCGGTCGCGGGTTTTGAAGCTGCCCGCTTTTTCGATACGGCGCCAGGGCTTGGCGAAGGGGTGGCTGATGCCGCTGGCTTCGTGGAAGAGGTCGGTTGAGTCGCGGATGATGTCGAGGAAGCCGTCGCTTACTTTGGCGAAGAGGCGGGCCGGGCGGACTTCGATGATGCTTTCTATGTGGTCGATAATCCCGATCGAGGTGGCTTTGGCATGAAGATTGAGCAGGCCCGCTTTCTGGAGGTCTGTCAGATCTGCGTAATGCGTGGCGAGTTTGGCATAGGCGGGATGGGACTTGGCGGGGAATTTCGGTTTGGCTGTTTTGGAATTGAGGAAGAAGACTTCGCTGAATTCGCTGGCTTCATCCGGCTGGACGTTGACAAAGCGTTTTTTTGCGTAATAGCGGTCGATGTCCATGATGATTTCGGCCGAGCCGTACGGGAATGCCGGGACCTCGGCGAGCAGAATCGGGCTGCCGGCGAGTCTGACGCGGAAGGCGGAGTCGAGGCTGCGAAGGCGGTGGTTGTAGAGGAGGAAGTTTGCTTTTGCGCCCGTGATTCGAGCGCCTGAGGCGTTGGTTGCGTCTATCAGTATTGAGCCGTGGTTGATGTCCATGCAGGTTTTAGTCTAGCCGAGTCGCGGATTAGCCGTTGTACAAGTCTTTTGATGATTTGTACATATAGCGCTAAGATTAGGTATGACGCTGACGATTTCAAAAGTGCGGCAAAATCTCTTCTCACTGGCTGAAGCTGCAGCACGGGGAGAAAAAGTAGAGTTTGCCTATCAGGGAACAACGTTCAGGCTGGTTGCTGAAAAGAAGGTTTCGAAGCTCTCGCGGCTGAAGCCGATGGACATTCTCGCGCCTGGGGTGAATTCGGATCACCTTCAAGCCGACATGAAGGCAGAAAAAGCCAAACTCGCAGCGGAATGGGAAGCCCGCCAGGTTTAGGCTCCGATAAGTGCACTCCTATTTAGACACGCACGTGGTTATCCGTCTCTTTAGCGGAGAGGTCAAACGACTGAGCGGAACTGCGAAGAAAGCGATTGAACGATACGATTTGATGATCTCGCCTATTGTCAGAGTTGAACTGCAATTCATGTTTGAGATTGGGCGTACGAACGCCGGTGGGGATCAAATTCTCAGCTACCTGGAGGAAAAGTTGGATTTGCGGATTTGTGACATACCCTTTGATCGAGTCGCCAGAGCTTCCTGCCGTGAGGTTTGGACCAGCGATACTTTTGACCGGATGATTGTTGCCCATGCTCGATGTGCGGGGGATGCCTACCTTGTCTCTGCAGATGAAGACATTGGTGCCAACTATACAAGGACGATCTGGTAAGGCGGCTAGCGACGGATCATCACTTCGTCGAGGCTCTTTTTGGCTAGTACGGGGACTTGAGCGTCTTGGGCGGGGTAGCCGACCGGGATCAAAAGGAAGGGCCGTTCATTGGCTGGTCGTCCGAGGATCTGGCCGAGGAAGCCCATCGGACTTGGAGTGTGGGTTAAAGTGGCGAGGCCGGCGAGGTGGAGGGCGGCGAGCAGAAAGCCGGTGGCGATGCCTACACTTTCCTGAACGTAGTAGTGTTTGATTTTGCGCTCACCCTCGAGGCCATAATCAATTCGGAAGACGACGATGATATAAGGACAGATTTCGAGGAAGGGCTTTTGCCAGTCTGTGGCGAAGGGGGCGAGGGCGTCGAGCCACTCCTGCGGGAAACGGTTTTCATAGTTCTCGCGTTCTTCGGCTTCGGCCGCAATTCGGATCTGACGCTTGAGGTCGGGGTCTGAAACTACAACAAAACGCCATGGTTGCTGGTTTGCACCGGAGGGAGCGCTGGCTGCGGTTGCGATGGCGTGTTCGATCAATTCGACTGGAAACGGCTGGGAACTAAAGTCGCGAACCGTACGCCGGGTCGACATTTGAGCACGGAAATCTCGTACCTGTTTTAGCTGATCGACCGTTTCATTGGCTGGAAGCGAGAAGGGCACGAAGTCGGGCATGCTCATATTTTTTCATAAATTTGGTTTCGCACATGAAAAAGTCTTGAGTAGTAGGGTTAGTCCTAATTAGAGGGGTAAGCCCAATCTTTCTCATGGCTTAGCGTGTGGAAAAGATGTGCGTAAAGAGAGCTGGCATGTGCAAAAAATATCGACTGCTTGCAAGTTGTTGCACTGTATATAGATATTTTTCTTGCTGTAGCACAACATCTTGTGTCATCATCGCTAACGCACCGAGATTAAGCACGCCTCCCCCGGCTGCCCGCCATCCACAGTCTTGTTGCCAAAACGCGTTTAAGTAAAAATAAAAAAGAGGTTTCGTTTATGGGCCAGCTTGCTGTTGCACTCGATGCAAAAATCGCCAAGGTCAAAAAGTCACTGAGCCGTGCAGAGCGCACGGGTGTGAGCTTTCCGCGCTATTTCACTGTGAAGATGGAGTCTGGAAAAACTCCCTACGACGAGATCGTATGGGAGAAACGTACCGCGACGATTGGAACATCGACCGGCGCGGTTGTTTTTGAACAGCGGGATGTGGAGGTGCCGGTCGATTGGTCTCAGACGGCAACCAACATCGTGGCAAGCAAGTATTTTCACGGAAAAATGGGTTCGCCCGAACGCGAGACCAGCGTTGGGCAACTCGTGCATCGTGTGGTTGACACGATTACCGAGTGGGGATTGAAGGACGGCTACTTCAAGACCACTGCAGACGGCGAGAATTTCCGCAATGAACTGGCGCACATGATGTTGACGCAGAAGGCCTGCTTCAATTCGCCGGTCTGGTTCAATGTCGGCGTGAAGGAACAGCGCGGATACGGCTGGGTGTGGGACGAGACGACCCAGCAGGTGCGCAAGCTGGAAGTGGGCGAACATCGTCCTCAGTGCTCAGCCTGCTTTATCAATTCCGCAGGGGATTCGCTCGAATCGATCCTCGATCTGGCCAAGACCGAAGGCATGTTGTTTAAGTGGGGATCCGGTACAGGATCCAACTTGTCGAGCCTGCGTGAGGATAATGCGATTCTGAGCGGCGGCGGACGCGCTTCGGGACCGTTGAGCTTTATGCGAGGGTTTGACGCCTTCGCCGGTGTGATTAAGAGCGGTGGCAAGACTCGCCGTGCGGCGAAGATGGTGATCCTGAACACAGATCACCCGGATATCGAGAGCTTCGTCTGGTGCAAGGCGAAGGAAGAGAAGAAGGCGCATACACTGATTGCCGCCGGCTATGACTCTTCGATGGATGGAGACGCTTACTCGAGCATCTTCTTCCAGAACGCCAACAACTCCGTGCGTGCCGATGATGACTTCATGGAAGCCTCCGAGCGCAACGGCGAATATTGGACTAAGAGCCGAGTGACTGGCGCGCCCGTAAAGCGCTATATGGCCAAGGATCTGCTGCGTCAGATTGCGGAAGCTACCTGGCAGTGCGGCGACCCTGGCATGCAGTTTGATACGACGATCAATCGCTGGCATACCTCGAAGAACACCAATCGCATCAATGCATCGAATCCTTGCAGCGAATATATGTTCCTCGACGATTCTGCCTGCAATCTGTCTTCGCTGAACCTGATGAAGTTTTTGGGTCCAGATGGCAAGTTCCAGGTGGAAGCCTTCCGTCATGCGGTGGATACTTGCATCCTGGCTCAGGAAATTCTGGTGGACAACGCCAGCTACCCGACCGAACGCATAGGAAAGAATTCACACGACTATCGCCCGCTGGGCTTGGGTTATGCCAACCTCGGTACTTTGCTGATGGCGATGAGCATGCCTTATGACAGCGACTCCGGCCGCGACATGGCTGGCGCTATTACCGCTGTGATGTGCGGTCAGGCCTATCTCACGAGTGCACGTGTGGCTGAAGCGGTTGGCCCGTGCCCAGGTTATGAAATGAACGAAGAACCGTTCCTTGAAGTGATCCGGATGCACCGCGACAACGTGGCCAAGATCAGCACTGCAAACGTGCAGGCCGACCTGCTGGGTGCAGCTTGGGAATGCTGGACCAATGCCTATGAAGCTGGCCGTGGCAGCGGTTACCGCAATGCCCAGACGACAGTAATTGCGCCTACTGGGACGATCGGTTTCATGATGGATTGCGATACGACGGGTATCGAGCCCGACCTGAGCCTGGTGAAGTACAAGAAGCTCGTCGGCGGCGGTGTGATCAAGATTGTCAATCAAACAGTGCCTCAGGCGCTGATCAAGCTGGGCTATTCGCCGGAACAAGTAGAGAAGATTGTTACGCACATCGACTCGACCGGCACGATCGAAGGGGCGCCCGGCTTCAAGGAAGAGCATTTGGCAGTGTTTGATTGCAGCTTCCGACCGATGAATGGCAAGCGGTTTATCCATCACATGGGCCATGTAAAAATGATGGCGGCAGCACAGCCCTTTATCTCGGGTGCGATCTCGAAGACGGTGAACATGCCGGAAGAATGTACCGTCGAAGATATCGCCGATGCTTATCTGCAGAGTTGGAAGCTGGGCATCAAGGCTGTAGCGATCTATCGCGACAACTCGAAGAAGGCTCAGCCTTTATCGAGCGGTTCGTCGAAGGGCGAGAAGAAGTCGTCGGGTAGCCTCGCTGATTTTAAGCAGGAAGTGAAAATCGTCGAGAAGATCGTGTATCAACCGAAGCGGCGTAAGCTGCCGGAAGAGCGCGAAGCCAAGACGCACAAGTTCTCGATTGCCGGCCATGAAGGCTACATCACGGTGGGTTTGTTTGAAGACCGCACTCCCGGTGAAATCTTCATTACGATGGCGAAGGAAGGCTCGACGATTTCTGGCCTGATGGATAATTTTGCCACGGCGATCAGCTATGGCTTGCAGTACGGTGTGCCTCTAAAGTTCTATGTCGACAAGTTCAGCCATGTCCGGTTTGAACCGTCGGGATGGACAGGCAATCCGCAGATTCCATATGCGAAGTCGATCATGGACTACATCTTCCGCTGGTTGGGCGCGAAGTTCCTGGGTCCAGAGTATGCATTGGGAGACGCGGGCGAGACGACGAAACTGTCGCCGACGGAGAAGAATCCGCAACAGGATCTGTTCTCGCCGGTGGCGGCCGATGCTCCGTCTTGCGCCGAGTGTGGCGGCATGATGACTCGCAACGGGTCTTGCTACAAGTGCGAGAACTGCGGGTCGACCAGCGGCTGCAGCTAAAAGCTTCAGGAGTTTGCAGTTGAATTGAAAACCGGCTTGGGTCACGCTCTGTGGCCCAAGCCGGGTTTGTTTTGGGAAGCTGTTGACAGCCCTACCAGAGGGTTTGAACTTCGTATTGCTTGATGGCTGGATCCATGGTGACCAATACCATTCCTTCTTCTCTGGCCTGAGCGATCAGGATCCGGTCGAATGGATCTTTGTGGTGCATCGGAAGGTCGAAGACACCAAGTGAGTGGCGCGAACCCACATCCAAAACTTGGGCCTTGAGCTGGAGTAAGTGCTTGAGGTAATAACCCGATTCTTTCGGCAGATCCAATTTCCCGATTTGGATTTTAACAGCGATTTCCCAGAGTGAAATGGCGCTCAACCATCTTGGAACTGATGGATCCAGAAGCAAGCTTGCGACCTTGGGGGATAGTCTTTCGGGTTCATTAATGGCAAATAGAAAGGCGTGAGTGTCGAGCAAGAGCTTCATTTGCCGAACCACTCTTCCAGTTCCTGATGGCTAAGGGGCAGATCCCAAGAATCGGTCAGAACGAATTCACCGCGGGCGCTTCCAAGGACAGGAAGATCTTGCTCGATTCGAACCAGGCGCACTAATGGCTTACCAGATTTTGCGATAACAATGTCTTCCCCAGACAATGCCCGCTCAATAAGCCGAGAAAGGTGCGTCTTCGCTTCGTGGATATTGATTTCCATGAGCCAAGTCTAGTCTAGTTTGTGAACTAAGTCTTTGCTTCGGCTCTTTTCATTCTTTGGTGCTATTGCCGGGCCGTTTGTTTTACCGCATGATGAGGGGAATAAGGATTTGGATCTGTCTCCCAATAGCGGTAAGCCTGTTGAGTGAGGCCCGGAAGAAGACGGTAGCCAAGCGGCAGTCGGATGTCACCTGCATTGATACACCTCACATGGCTGCTCGCAAAAGGCCTGTCAAAAAGCTGGAGCTCTCAGAAACTATTAAGCAGGAACTGAGTGAACTTCTGTTTGGGGTGAGCGGCTGACGCTCCGTCTTGCGCCGAGTGTGGCGGCATGATGACTCGCAACGGGTCTTGCTATAAGTGCGAGAACTGCGGGTCGACCAGCGGCTGCAGCTAAATTACAAAGCAGATTTGCGTGGTTTGCAAAACGGCAGAGTAGGGATGAATTCCTTCTCTGCCCTTTGTCTTTCCAGATCGACGGAAGGGCGACAAATGCTGTTGTGTGCGCTAGACTTGGCTCAACTAAGTGCCCCTGCTCCCAGGCGAAAATCTCGGACCTTACGAAATCCTTTCGCTGATTGGGTCAGGCGGTATGGGTGAGGTTTATCGGGCACGAGATACCAGGCTTGAACGGATCGTTGCCATCAAGGTTTTGCCTGAATACATTGCGCAGCGAGAAGACCTGCGCAAACGCTTCGAGCGTGAAGCCCGCTCCGTAGCCTCACTGAACCACCCAAACATCTGTGTCCTTCACGATATCGGTAGTCAGGATGGTACAGGCTACATGGTGATGGAGTACATGGAGGGCGAGACTCTGGCTGAGGTAATTGCGCGTGGGCCGATTCCTCTTGAGCAGTCACTCAAAATTGCGCTACAAATTGCGGACGCGCTGGACCGGGCACATCGGGCCAATGTTACTCACCGTGATATCAAGCCGGCTAACATCATAATCACGCGAGACGGAGCCAAGATTCTGGATTTTGGTTTGGCCAAGTCGGTTTCGCAGTTTGGACCCGACGCAGCAACTCTCAAGAACACTTTGACTATTGAAGGGACAGTGATGGGTACTCCGCAGTACATGTCACCAGAGCAGTTTCAAGGGACAGAAGCAGACGCCCGGTCCGATATCTGGTCTTTTGGTGCTGTACTTTACGAGATGGTAGCTGGCAAACGGGCCTTTCTGGGGAGTAGCTTCTCCAGCCTGATTAGCGCAATCCTCGCCGCAGATCCGCCTCCAATGGCTACGACCCAGTTGGCTCCATCGTGGCTGGACCGTTTGATTCGACGATGCCTCGCCAAAATCCCCGAAGACCGCTACCAGAGTATGAGGGATGTGGTGCTCGACCTTCAGACGCCCTTCGACGACCAGATTGTTGTAGAGCCGAAAGCAAGTCTTCTGATTTGGAGAGTAGCGATAGCAGCGATGAGTATTCTTGCCATTGCGGGCTGGGGGGCTTTGATCTTTAATACCAGAGACTCGGCCAAAGCGGCCAAGCTCGATTTCAATTCGCCTGGTGGGAGCTACTTCAGCCAGCTTTCCAATGGCATGGGTGGCTCTGCGATTTCACCCAATGGCCGTATTCTTGCTTTTGGCGCTACTTCTGCCGCTGGTGTTTCTTTGCTTTGGGTGCGCAGTCTGGATTCACTCGATCCACATGCGTTGGCCGGGACCGAAGATGCAGGGCGGCCTTTCTGGTCGCCTGACAGTAAGACGTTAGGATTTGTTGCTCAAGGTAAGTTGAAGCGAGTTGAAGTAGCGAGTGGTGCACCCATTGTGATTTGTGATGTCAGTGCCTCACGCGGAGCGAGCTGGAGTGAAAGCGGGCAAATTCTTTTTGCGGATCTTCAGGTGGGTCTACAAAGTGTTTCGGCTTCAGGCGGCACTCCAATCGCAGTGACAAAAGTAAACGTTGCTGCAGGCGAGACCGCGCATTACTATCCGCAGTTTCTTCCGGGTGAAAAGACTTTTCTTTACTTGAGCCGGTACTCCGAAATGGAGAAAAACGCAGTTTTTGTAGGCTCCTTTACAGGGAAACCCGCGATCAAAATTCTCGAAACACCTTATAGCGCTTCATACGAAGCCAATACGAAACGGCTGCTCTACATCCAAGGTGAGGGTACTCTATTGGCAAGAAAGCTAGATCTCGATCCGGTCCGGCTTAGTGGTGACCCAGTGACCATTGCCGAGGGTGTTCGCCTTGCCTCGGTGGACCGATACGCGGAGTTTTCAACCTCTCAAGACGGCACTTTGTTTTACGGTCGAAGCAATCTATTGCAAAAGTTCCGGTTCGGATGGTGGGATCGAGTGAGCAAACGGACTGAGACCGCGTCACAGCCAATGTAATTAGAAAATGAGTTTAGCCTCTCGCCGGATGGAACCCGGGTTGCCTATGCAGCTTTGTCCAAGGCTGGCCAATTTGACATATGGGTAATGGATCTTGCCCGAAGTCTGAGCACACGAATTACCTTCAACGGTGCAGGACTGCCCCTATGGTCGAAAGACGGAACACAACTTTTTTATACTAATCCGAAAGGAATTCTTCGCAAGTCAGCGGATGGCAGTGGAGAGGAGATTCTGCTGCATAAGGGCGATAGAAACGATCGGCCAACCAGCATTTCTTCCGACGGCAAGTACTTGATGTATGGGTTTGGGGGAATCAAGATCCTGTCTTTAGGCGGCGGGGGGAAAGTGGAAGTGTACTTGGAGTCCCCACATAGCGAAGGAGACGGGGTATTTTCCCCGGACGGCCGTTGGGTTGCTTACCGGTCGAATGAATCGGGAAAGAATGAGATATACGTGAAAGGATATCCGGAGCGCAGAGGGAAATGGCTTGTTTCTTCAGCAGGAGGAAGGAGCCCGCAATGGAGCGCGGATGGTAAAGAGTTGTATTGGATTCGGTCGGACGAGACTTTGATGTTGGCTAAAATCGCTCTAGAGGATGCGGGAATAAAAGTTGGAAACGCGGAAGCTCTGCTTCCATTGGTAAGTGAGGGACGCGGATTTCAAGTCGCCCGCGTTGGCAACCGGATCTTGTTATTGGAACCGGAAGGAGTCAAGCAGCAGCTGCATATGGCGCTGGTTCAGCACTGGGCTGCCAACATCCCCAGGTAGCCCGAAGCCAGGGCGGGGCAAGCATTTTAATCCTTTCGTACCATTGATCCAGCGATTTCGCTGGGTCATGATTGGGGGATGAAAGTTTGGATCTGTCTGCTGATGACGGTAAGCCTGCTGAGTGCGGCCCCGAAGAAGACGGCAGCCAAGCGGCAGGTGGATGTCGCCTGCGTGGATACACCCCGCGTGGTGGCTCGCAAAAAGCCTGTCAAAAAGCTGGAACTCTCAGAGACTATGAAGCAGGAACTCAGCGGGGTGCTGTTTGGCGTGAGCCTCAATGATCGACTTGAGCTCAACATCGATATGGAGGCACCGACGGAAGAGGGGGCTTCGCAACTGGAAAAGATGGCGGGTGTGCTGGCTGAGGCGCAGCAACTGAAGTCGCAGGAAGGTGCGACTGTAATCATCGATTTGCCGAAGGCTGCCCGAGTGTCGAAGAACGGTAAAGTGGTTCGCACGACAGTGTCCCTGAGCGATGCTCAACTGGAGAAACTACTTGAGGCGCGGTATGGGCGGAGGCTGGTGTCAGAGGCGAAGTTGCGGTTGGTCTATGTGCATGGGCTGCCGGGTGGCACCAAGAGTTATCCGTTTGGGGATTCCGTCAACGTCGACTTGAGTAGATGAAGATATGATTTGAAGGATGACTCGACGATCCTTCCTTGCTGCTTCGGGTGTGGCCCCTCTGGTTGCTGCCGCTGACCGGCCCAATTTTGTCGTGATCTACACCGACGATCAGGGGATTGGCGATGTGGGCTGCTATGGGCATCCTGAGGTGCAGACTCCGAACCTCGATCGTCTTGCCAGGAGCGGGGCACGGTTTACGAACTGGTATTCGAATTGTCCCGTGTGTTCCCCCTCGCGCGCCAGTTTACTTACCGGCCAGTATCCAGAACGCCATGGGATTGAAGATGTACTTCCCTCAACGGCGCAGTTCAATACGCCGGGTTTGAAGGCTGGGCAAAAGACGTTGGCCGGGGAACTGAAGCAGGCTGGCTACCGCACCGGCCACTTCGGGAAATGGCATCTGGGCAGTGCTGCGCATTCAAGGCCCAAGGCAATGGGCTTTGATGAGTTCTTCGGTTTTTATTCGGGATGGACGGATGCGATTTCGCATCGCTACTACACCCTGGGCCGCGGGCAGAGTGAGATCCTGCATGACCTCTGGCATAACGACGAAGAAGTGTCGCGGGACGGCCAGTATCAGACCGAGATATTGGGCAGCGAAGCTCTCGCCTTTTTGAAGCGACAGTCCAAAGCGCAGCCCTTCTATTTGAACCTCTGGTTTGGTGCCCCACACTATCCGATGATTGCGCGGGAGAAGAGTCTGGCGCGGTTTCCGAAGTCTATGGACCGGGACCGGAAGATGCATCTGGCGATGATCGCTGAACTGGATGAGCAGGTGGGGCTGGTGATAGCAGCGCTCAAACAGAAGGGCCTGCTTGAGAACACCGTGATCTTCTTTCAAAGCGACAATGGGGCGACGCAGGAATCGCGTGCCGATCATGCCGGGCGGCCTTATCGGGGGGGCAGCAATGCACCGTTTCGCGGCTGGAAGCAGGGTCTCTTTGAGGGCGGGGTGAGGATGCCGGCCATAATGAGCTGGCCGGGCAAGATCGGGGCAGGGCAAGTGGTGGATGGCGTTGGGATGGCGATGGATATTCTGCCTACCTTTCTGGCAATGGCTGGCCTCAATGCGCCAATGGGCCTCGATGGCCGCGATCAGAAGGAGCTGGTGATGCGCGGTGGTAAGAGTGCACATGAGAGCGTTCATTGGCTGTATTTGGGGAGCCGGGCGGTAAGGAAGGGCGATTGGAAATTGATCGAGAATCCGCCCAAGTTTCCAGATGATCCTTACGGCGAGCCAAAAGAGAAGCTGTGGCTGAGCAACTTGGCGAAGGATCCTTCGGAGAAAAAGAACTGGGCGATTGAGGCTCCTCAGGTGGTTGAGGAGTTGTTGAAATTATTGCCCAAAAAAGTTTGACCGTATTCAAACTGAATGCCGGCGGGAGTCGTTTCTAAATGAATGAAAACGACACCAATGATGACGATGCTGGGGGTGCTTTTCGGCCTTGCTACTTATGAAGCGCGCGCTGAGAAGGCGTGAGCCACCGCGTGGCGGGGCTGAACTCAGGGGCAGCTCTGCATTTTTGTTTACAAAAAAAGAGCCCTCGCTTTGAGGGCGAGGGCCGGGTAAAACACGGGAATCGCCTCTAGGAAGACGCTTCGTATCAGGGTGTGTATTTACCCTCTCCTCCCACCATAGGAAGAGTTCAAAAGCTTGGTGCAGCTGAAATACCATATTGATGGGATTTCGCAAGGAAATCATCACTGGCTTGTAAAAGTGTTGTGAAACTCGTTAGATTTCGGAGCTGTACCTGCCAGCGGAAGCCGGACGCAGAAAGAGGCGCCTTGAGAGACGGATTCCGACCAAAGATCACCGCCATGAGAGCGGACGGTTTGCCTTGAAAGGGCAAGGCCGAGCCCCATGCCGTTTCTCTTGCCTGCGGTTGCGAAGGGCTCGAATAGCTGAGACTTGAGTTCGTCGGCGATACCGGGCCCGTTGTCCGAGATTCGCAAGATTACGGTTGTCGCGGTTTCTTCCGACCGAATGCGAATCGAGCCCGACCCGGACATGGCTTCAACTGCATTGGCGATCAGATTGAAGAAGACGCGCTCCATCCGGGCTCGCTCCACTGAGATTGTGGATGTGAGATCGACATCTATGTGTAGAGAGATTGCCTGGGAATCGATGGAAGACAGGAACCGCTCTGTAGAAGCACACACGACCTCTGCGAGACTGCAAGGTTCGAGCGGAGAGAGCTTGCCGCGCGAGATGTTGGAGAGATCCTGGAGCAGCGACTGGATGCTGAGTGAGGCCTGATAAATGTTGCGCGCAATACGCCTCGATTGAGACTCGTTGAGACCGGTATCGACCAACATCTCTGAGCCGCCGTAAATTGCCGCCAGGGGATTGCGGAGGTCGTGAACGATTGAAGTGGCAAATTGGCCGATGGTGGCGAGGCGCTCCTGGCGGATGAGTTCCCCGCGCGCTTCCTGCAGCGAGACGCACATGGTGTTGAATGACTGGGCGAGGCGGCCGAGTTCATCACCGCGGTCAATCACAAGACGCGTGTCGTAGTTTTGCCGGGCTACTTCGGCAGCGGCTTTGTCGAGGCGTTCGATCGGGTCGACGATTTTGCGGGTGAGGCCGTAGCTGAGGCCGAGGCCCAGGAGAACGGCAACGGTCCAGAGGCCGAGCATGCC
>ENA-ORBV01006814-ORBV01006814.1-microbial-mat-metagenome-genome-assembly--contig:-NODE-6814-length-19930-cov-49.795950_pt1 | contig 19930 bp, 19 predicted proteins | sample MGYA00237777_ERZ505514 | MGnify/ENA primary metagenome ERZ505514 (study PRJEB26160, sample SAMN06269048) | microbial mat metagenome | isolation source: Oligotrophic lake microbial mat | place... | reverse complement strand
TGTGCTAGAGCTTTCTGGTTGTAGTTGGCGCTGGCAGTGTTGAGGTTGCTGAGCGCGCGTTGGGTGAGGTCGTCCATACGTCACGGGTGGTAAGAGGCATCAATCAAGACTGGCGCTTGCGATTGCTGTTTTGGCGGCAGCGGAAAAACTTTGGTGGTTGTTGTGCGTGTTTTGATACCAGTCACGCCCTGGTAGAGATCAATCTCGACTTGTTTAGCGGTGGTGAGGCTCAGATCTGAGCGGCTGAAGACGCTGAAGGTGTTGTTAAAGCAATCAATTTTATAAGTGTCTCGCAGGTCGGCAATGTGCAAGGGCAGGAGCGTGAGATTGTCTGTCGTGTCCATCACACCATCCTCTAACCAATAAAGTTGACTCTGGCTATAAACACGAGTAGCCAACCTGCCGATGCCACGATCGCCCCTTTGATTGATTGCAAAGGTCTGAGACACTCTGCCCGTGTTATCAGGGGCACTGCCGCGATAGACTTCAACCGGATCGGGACTGGTGAGCCGCGGCAGCAAGTATTGGACGATATTTCTGGTGTCAGATGTATAACCACTGATGGCATCCCCTTGGAAGCAAGTTGTCCAACTGCCAATCAGGTTGCTGCTAGCGTCGTTAGCGGGGGCATAGTAAAAACTATTGGCTACTAAACCAATAGTAAAAAAGTTCTCAAGATCGCCCACCAAGAGACGGCTTTGATAAACGATCGTACCTGTTTGATTCAGGGTGCCAAAATAGCCCGCTTTATTCAAACCAGCAAGAAAGGGTAAGGGCGCTCCGTCGCCCGTCGCCTTGCCAAAATCGACTGTGAATTGATTCGCTGTCCGGTTATTTAGCCTGACATTAAAGCGGGGATTAAGATTCAACGGCAGAAAATCTTCAACCGCAAACAAAAATTTTGGTTGTGCCTGCCAGCCGCCAACCCAGTATTCGGTTTTGCGTGTAGTCGGATTAACGATCGAGTAAAGATACTTGATTTTCCCCATCGCTTCGACTGTCGCCACCGCAGGCTGCACCGTCTTCACCCGTGGCACGCCATCTACAAACTGCCCTGTAGTGGTGACTCGCCGCCCCGTTTGCAGCAGCCCATTCGTCACAGCCACGCCCGTTGCAGTCGGCTCTTGCCCCAACCGCTCCACGAGATATTTGCCGCCTGCAAAGCCCGTCACAAAGGCAGGCGCTTCCGTCAGGCTCCGCTGCTCTACTTCGCGCTGCTGTTTGTCGCTATGGTTGGCAGTAGCGGTGTTGAGTTGGGTGAGGGCGCGTTGGGTGAGGTCGTCCATCGCTTAGTTGACGTTAGCCGCACTGCCGCCCACGTTAAAGCTGATGAGGAAGGAATAGCTAGTCCCAGCAGCGATCGTGGTTGTACTGCCTTGCGCCTGGAAGCAAACGACCTCACCTGTACTATTGCCAGGAGTGCTGTTAGCCCCACCAATCAGCACGGCTCGATCAAAGACGATCGCGCCCGTGGTGGCGGTATAGGCGACGGTGACGGTAGGCGTTTCATAGCGCCCATTCGCGTTGCTGTAACTGCCACCGGCTGGATCGTAATTAGGGCGAGCGTAACCGTTGCCAGAAGCCTCCAAGGCAACGACAGAAACCATCGGAGTGGTAGCGTCGATCGTGCCACCGTTGGTCAAGATCAGGTAGAAGCTATTCGGTGCTGGGGCACTAGCAGCGTTGAAAAAGACTTCCACCGGACGCGCTAGAAAACTATTAAACGGAGTCCAAGGCATGTGCGATCGACCGAGCAACTATATGGTTGGGATTCCTACCGCCGCTGAAAGGGTTGCTCAAAGACGAGGGAGAACAGCCAGCAAGCAAACAGGATGGGCACGGTTTCAAGTGCGATCGCCTGCCAGCCATGCACCCTAAAGCTAGACAGCCAGCGATTAGCAAACAACAGCAGGCAATAGTGCAGCAGGTAAAGGCTATAGCTCCACGTTGCCAACCAGCCTAGCCAGCGGGCGGCAAGTAGGCGAGTCACGAGGTTTTCGCGCTGAGCCATGCTGAGCAAACAGAAAGCTGCGATCGCGCCAAACAGCACGTCTACCGCCATTTTTTGGGGTGTGGTGAGGCTAAACCAATCCCAACCGTGCAGCAATACAGCCAATATAGAGGCTAAAGCGAGGACGATCGCTCGGATCGGTAACTGTCGCTCCAGCGCTTGGGAGGCTGCTACACCCAGACCAAACAATAAAATGAGCCAGGTATACCCCGCTGGCAGATGGAACAACGCCAGGATGGTTGCGGCTAGAGCATAGAAGCCGATCGTGCTGGCAAGCAGCCCTACCAACCCATAGCGGCGCTGACACCAGGCAAGCGCAGGCAGGATGAAGTAACAGCGATATTCGATGCCGATCGTCCAAAAGGGTGCCATTTCAGTGAGCCAATGATCAGGGTAAAGCTCTTTCACCATGAGCAGATTCGGCACTAGCGTTGCCAGCGGCACTTGAAGATCAATACCCTTCAATTTTGCGTTAGCCAAAATCAATAACAGGCAAACGGTAAGGGCAGCATAGTAGGGAGGCAAGATACGGCGCGATCTCCTACTCAGATATTGCCAGAACGACTGCTGCTTATGTGCTTGCAGGCCCAAGCAGAAACCGCTTAGCACAATAAAAATATCAACCGCTAAATAACCGCTATGGAACAGGAGCAAGGTCAGCGGGTTGGTGTCTCGCTGTGACCACTGGCAGTCGTAGGCATGGGAGACAAACACATAAAGCGCAGTTAAAGCCCTTACGCCATCCAAAAAACTAAGGTAACGAGCGCCCGATCGCGGCAGCATAGGTTGTGTAGGCACTGTTGATTGTTGCCACGTCTGTGCTGTCTAAGCCTTCCCCAACAGCGATCAGCGATAGACGTTGATCCGCCGTGAATCTAGTTACCGTTTGTCCAAATTGGTAATACAGACCAAACGCGATCAGGCTGAGATTTGGACGAGAGCCTGACATTACAGCCGTACTTGTTGCCAGAACCGCCCCATTTTTTGTTATTTCTGCATTGTTACCAGCGGTCCGACTGCCAATAAATAGCCCTTGGCCGCTGCCGTTTGCAATGGCTACCCGCCCATTGGTGTTGTTATAGCAATCGTAATAAGCGTTTCCGTCCGAATTGCGCGCATATAAAGCAAATTCCCGATTGCTAGGATCAGCGACTCCTAGTGTCGCCCCATTTGGTGCTGCTGTATGGCAATAGGCAACCAACGAACCAGCAGTATCAGACGCTTGGTAAGTTGCTGGCACGTAATTTAGATCGGCGTACGCGTTACCAGTTGAGGTTAAGCCTGTAGTCTCGCTGTACTGACCGGATGAAAAACCAGCGTAAGTGACAAAGCCAGGATGCCCGGATGGGTAGAGCAAACAGTACTTACTGGCTGCAAAGTCACCGCTGAAATGCCACAAAAGATTGAGCTTGGCGCGTGTGCTGCCCAAGTTGCTGATGAAGGCTGCTGTGGCTGCAAAGGTGCCACTAGAAACAGTCCCACCACCCGATATCGCGTTTGTGCGCCACTGTTGCGTGTACGCGTCGGCAGTGGCATTTACAAGGCTGCCACCGATCCTCAAACCACCAAACAACGGCTTCCGAATGGATGACAGCCTGATATCGCCGCCTAGCCGCACGCCGCCACCGAGCAAACGACTGCTACCGCCAAAAGCCAAGTTGCCGCCTAGCCTTAGCCCACCCGGCATTAATTGCACGGGTTTACCAGCAAAGGCTCCACCCAGACGCAAACCGCTCTTGAAGCTAGCAGCGATCAACTGAGTGAGGCTACCGCCAACTTTAAGCCCGCCAGCCAGCCCGATCGTCACGGGTGCCAGCGAGTAAGGGTAGACCCGGAGCGTACCCCCAAAGCAAAGCCCACCCCCAAACGGCACGATCGCCCGATAGGGCAATCTAGGAGCCGTTGTACCAGCCGGAATGGTCGCCAGCCAGACCCCGTTACACCCCACGATCGCCCGGTCTTCATCGTGCGTATAGTGGATGGCATCGGCTTGATAGACATACGTTGCCCCGTCTTTTTCGGTGCAGCGCCAGAGTGGCAACGGTTCAGGGTGCGCCAAAAACAAAGCACTCCACGGCACCAGGATTGTCTGTCCCTGCCGCCTGCCGATCAGCAATGCCCCTTCCGTCCGCGCGATCGCTGCTGCCTGGTCGCCTGCAACTAGATATTCCACCTCAATGGTGCGGTTGCGCTTTTGCTCATTCGCGCCTGCCAGCGTGCCAAACAGTGCCCGTCCCTTGACCTGGATTTCGATTTCGGTGTACCTGTCTGGTCTTCGTTCGGGTGCAGACGGTTGTTGCCCTCCAGCAGCGGAGATATCTGTCTGGTCATCAGTCGTCACCAGCGCAATTTTGCTGCTAATGCTGGTACTGCTGGCGGCGGCATCGGGGTTCGCTTGAATAAACGGTGCTTGCGTGATGGTGCGCTTCTGCCACTCATAGCCGCGCACCTTCGCCCAGCTTTCTTGCGTTAGCCCAGACGGCACCAGCGCCAGCGGATCAACGTTGGTCAAGTCTTCATTGGTCGCGATCGCGGCGATGGGTGCCCGACTCGCGACCGTCTGCCCTGCTACCACCTGCGACTGGTAGTTAAAGGCGTACTGATCCGCCACGCTGCCATCTTGCGGTGTGGGGTAGTCCTGATAGTTAAAGGTCGTCCGCTCTTCCAGTGACGGTGTGGGCTGCGTGCGGAAATAGTGCGACTTCTGCACGTCTGACAGGTTAGCCCACCAGGCCGCCACCGCCGCTGCCAAAGGGCGCACAATACGACGCTCGATCGACAGCAAGCGCCCGGTCAGTCCTGGCTCATAAAGATACGTAGTCGTGGTGCGGCTGGAAAACGTGAGTCGCAGGCTCCCTGGTTCTTCAGCGGGGTAGACGACGTTCGCTGTCTCTTCGACGACTTCCTCACGACTCTTGTAGAACTGCCCTGCCTCGTTCAGCCCCTGACAGTCCACAGTGGTGGTGCGTCTGAGAATGCGCGTACTGGCAGCCCCACCGCTGACCTCGGTGCTGTACTGCTCCGCAGGTAAGCTGTCTAGGCAGCGCCAGGTGTCAATGCCAATCCGATCGACACCCACGCAGCGGAGTTCCTCCACTGGGGTTTCGGCTCCTTCCGATGGCTGGTAAATGATTTCGCCGCCACCCACCCCGATCGTGATGTCTACAGTCGGTGCAGACGCAGGGTTAAGCCTGAGATCAGCCGTCTGGATGGTGCCTGCATTGTCTTGCCAGAGTGCCTTAAATCCGGCATAGGCAACCTTACCTGCCTGCTGCACATAGCTCCCACCCAGGCGCGGTAACGGATGCGCGATCGGATAAGCCGGGATGGTGCCTGTCAGCGTGGTAATGCCTGCTGCTGCCAGAATGTTGGCGATCGCATCCGTGCGACTGGTCGCCGTGCCCAACACAATGCCACTCTTGTCATTGGCAGGTTCGGCGTAGTCTTTCAACGCCAGCTTGCAGCCCACTTGCAGCGTCAAAGCCGGCGCGTCTGGGTGGGGAGGCAATGGTTCTTTGAGGATGTAAAGCAGTCCACAGGGATGAGGCTCAAACACCCCGCTCTCGTTCAGCACCTGCACCCGAATCACCTGCCCCCGCTGCCAGCGCTGTGGATTCACACGCGGGTTCATGTCTTCCGGCGCATATTGCCAGTAGGTCAGCGTCAGCGTCCCGGTGATGGGCAAGAGTCCCCCCCGATCGCGCATGGGAAAACCCACATCAAACGACTTGCGCCGCGCTGACCAGTCTTGCTGATCGTCACCAATGAGCACCTTGAGGCGGCAAGCGCCCGCATTGACCGTCACGGGGCGACCTTCCGATCGCTCTCTTCCAGGGCGATCGCGGTTTCCACCCGCGCCCCTTTGCGGTCAAACTCTGGCTCAGACGCAAACCAGCAATAGTATTGGGCAAAGTAGCTGAGGTTGGTGACGGTGAGGCTGGTCACGCTGTTAAAGGGTGCAGGCGCAGTGGCACGTGTGCGAGGCGCATCCTCTTGTAGTTCTGTGGTCGTATCAATGACCAAAAGTTCCACCTCGTTCAGCGGTCGTTTGGCTTGAAACCGCTGCACGTGTCGCTTGTAAAGCCCATCCACGAGCTTCCATTCATCCCAGTCCAGGAACGCGGTGAAGCTGAACAGGTTGGGCGGTTCGTAAATTTGTCCATAGCCCACAAAATTCCCGTCTGCCGATCGCGCATTGGCGGCTTTCTTGGCTGGCAGTCTGGGAAAGCGATTGCCCGAAAGCTGATAATCAAAAATCGTTAGCGAGAGGTCGCCCAGCGTTAGGCTGATGTATTGATCACTCACAGTCCTGTCGCTCCTACTTGTTGCTTGCTGCTATCCGCCCTGAGCTTGGCTGGGTCAGTGGTATTGGCGTTAACTGTGGTCACGTTTGGGCGCGACATCGAAGCAACCAATTTTTCACCCAACTTGTCGATCGCGCTGGCTAGCGTACTGCTCAACTGCTGTAAATTGCCCCCCATCCCCTGTTCTGCTGCCGTCTGCGTGGGGTTGCTTGTCGGCACATTGGAGTCGGCTCTAGAAGCCGCCAAGGTGGGAGCGGCGATCGGCACTGCACCGCCATTAAACGTTTGACCAGCGTTGTAGGTTTGACCAGCGTTGTAGGTCACGCCCGTGAATTTCGGGCTACGTGGGTCGGAAGCTGGTAGCTCTGCCGTTTCCAGTTGGGTGCGTCGTGCAGTCTTGCGATCGTCTTCTTCAAACTGTTTTTGGAGCTTGCCGCGATCGTTAGCCTTGGCAAACTCTAGCTGCAACTGGCGATCAATTTTGGTGCTGACTTCGGCGCTCAGTCCACCGCCCCCACCGCCACCGCCGCCCCCACTACCAGCAGCCCCCGGATTTTTAGCCCCAGCATCGAACGCCGTTGCTAGCTCTCGATCGCGTCCCCTTGCCTTCGCCGCATTGGTTTGATTTAACTCCTGCTCAGCCGTCTGCTGCTTCAGATCCAGCGTCTTCTCAGCGTTCTCGCGCAACGACTCCTGAATGCCCAGATTCTGCCGAGCGTTATCAATGCCCTGCCGTGCTAAATCTTCGCCCTGCCGTGCCAAGTCTGCACCCGATCGCGCGTTATCAATCTCGTTCTGGTCACCCGTTTTGAGCGCCTTTTGCAGATTGCCCTGTGCTTCCAGCGTGTTCTGCTTCGCTAGCTGTTCCGCTCGTTTTGCTTCCAGTAGCGCGGTTTGGGCGGTGATCTGTTGGCGCGCTAGGTCAAGCTGCAACCCCACACGATCGAGCTTTTCTTGCTGCTGAAGGGCGGCAACCTTCTCACGATCGGCTTCCGCTTCCAATGCCTGTCGATTTTTCAACAGCGCGATGCTTTGCTGCTGCCCACCACCCTCGCCAGCCGTACCGCCTAACTGTTGCCGCAACACTTGCTTCAGGGCGGGACCCGTCTCGCCTGATTGCAACTGCTTAGCAGACTCGATCGCTTCATTAGCAATGCTGACCTGCTGATTCAATGCCGACTCACGAGCGCCAATGACTGCCTTGCCCAGATTGCTCTGCGACTCCAGCAATTGCTTAGCGCGATCGACCGCTTGCGAGACGGTTTCTTGTGCCTGCTTCTGGCGATCGAACTCAGCAATGATGGCTTGAGAGGCGCGTTTCTCTGCGTCCACCTTCGCCTGAATCAGCGCCAACTCCCGCTTCGACTGAGCTTCTAGCACCTGTGCGCGGTTTTCGGTAAGCCTACCCTGCTCCGATCGCAGTTGTTCTTGCAGTGCCAGTTCCTTTTCAGTGGCTTCCTTGGCGCTACGTACCCCTTGCTGGCGAAACTCCTGATTCTGCTGTAGCTCACTCTGCAACAACGCCGTTTTTTGAGCCGAGGCGCTCTTTTGGACGGCAAGGGTTTGCAGTTGGATCTGCTCTTCCTGTCCGACTGCTTTGGCAGGTCCAGCACCTGCTAATTGCGCTTCACGCCCACCGAGGTCAGCCGTTTTGATTTTTTGAGTTTGGTTGAACTCAGTACGACCGATCAGCGCCTGTTGAGCCTTAACTCGCCGCTCTTCCTGCTCCAGGATGACCCGATTGGCGGCATCACGGGCTTTGATCTCTGCCTCAATGCCAGCCTTCTGCGCCGCATCCAGTTTTTTCTCTAGCTCTGCCCGCTTAGTGTCTGCCTCTTTCTTGCCGACTGAGCCATTGGCTTCAGCCGCATCAATGCGGGCGATCGTGTCTTGAATGGCGGCAACCTTGCTTTGACTCTCGCGTGCCTGAATCTGCGCGATCGCCGCTTCGGTTTCTTGTGCCGTTTTGGTGCGATTTAACTGAAGGCGCTTGGCTTCACCAATCTCTTTGTCAGTGGCAACGGAGAGTTTGCTTTGACGGATGGTGAGTTCGCGATCGAAGTCCTGAATCCCTTTCGCAAAGCCTGCTTTGTTTGTATCGCTTGACGCGGTGGGTGCTTTGCCAGCTTTACCAGCCTCTACGCCCTCAGCCTCTTCAGCTTTGCCAGCCTCTTTGAAAGCTGACGCTACTTTTCTTGCTGCTTTCTGTTGGAATGTCTCACCTTCGGGCGCTCCAGCGTCAAGCTTTGCCTCTGCCGCTTTACTAGCCGCTTCTGTCTGAAATGCTTCCTGTTGAGGTTTGCGAACGCGAATGTCGTCAAGCTGTTTCTGCGCTTCTTCAGCCCGAATCGCTTCAATGCGATCCTGTCGAATCGCGCCGAATTGCACATCAACACCACCAATATTGGTGGTTAAACTCTCACGCCGGACTCGCGCCTGCGTGCGGTTTTCAACCGCGTCGGCATCTGCCTTTGTGCCACCCGACCCCTTCACAGCGTTGGCTGTGCCTTCCTGATCGCCAGCATCAGGGTTCAGCAGCCCCTTCAGTCGTTGAGCACCTTCACCCAGCTTGTCAACTACTTTGCCAGCAATACCGACCGCTTCACTGAGCAGTTTGACAAATTCAACCGTGCCAGAAACCAGCTCACTGATGGCTTTCGGGTTTTCTTTGAGTGCTTCGGTCAGCGCTTTTGCACCGGTTGCCACTTCGTCAGCCAACACTTTGCCAGCGTCACCCAATGCCGCTGCTAGCTCTTTTGCCAGTGCAGGGTTCTGCTCTAACGCAGTCTTAAAGCCTTCAGCGCTACCTTTCAGCCCGTCTAGAATACCAGTGCTTTGAAGTAATTCATTGGCAGTCTCTGTGCCCAGTTTTGCCAGCCCTTCAAAGGCAGGCGCGATCGCTTCGCCCAGATTGAGCTTGAGCGTCGCGACCGACCCCTCCAGCAGCTTTAACTGCCCTGGTAAACCTGTGAGCAGCTTCTTTGCCGCTTCACCCGCTGCATTACTGCTTTCAGCGGTATTGATCGTCTTAAACGTCTCGTCAACTTTCGCCTGAGCCGTAGCCATCAGTCCCAGGAAGGCAGGCGCACCGCCATCCCCAAAGATGGCTTTCGATAGCTCTGCCTGCTTCTGTTGTGTCAGTCCACTGAGCGACTGGCGAAACTCTGGAATCAGCGCTTGCAGACTCCGCATTTTGCCGCTGGCATCGAAGATCGTGACACCAAGCTGGTCGATCGCGTTCTTCGCATCCACACTGGTTGGTGCAGAGAGGCTGCTGATCAACGTTTTAACGCCCGCTCCTGCTGCCTCTGCTTGAAAACCCGCCGATCGCAGCAAGCCAAACGTCGCCGCCAGGGTTTCAAAGCTCTGGTTGTTGGCTTTAGCCACACCACCGGCTGACGAAATGGCTTGCAGCAGATCTTGAGCGTCCGCTGCGGTGGCATTGGAAGCCGCCGCGACGATATCCGCCGTCTTTTTGGTGTTGGAGCCAAACACATTAAAGGCCGCACCCGCCACCTCTGCTGCTTTGCCCAAGTCTGTCAGCCCCGACGCTTCTGAGAGGCGCACAACGCCCTCAACCTGCTCTTTCGTCTCCTTAGCGCTAAAGCCCAGCTTGGCAAGCTGTACCGCCGCCTCACCCACCTGCACGGGTGATTTAGAGGTTTCGATCCCTAGCCGCTTGGCTTCATCCGCCAGGGCTTTGGTTTCTTCTTTTGTGGCATTGGCAACCGCGCCAAAGGTGGTCAGCTTGTCCTGAAACTGGATAAAAACATCCAGTCCACCCTTGACCGTGCCCACAACGCCACCAACTGCGCCGGCGACAGCACCTTGCAGCCCATTGGCAAGACTGATGCCTAAGCCTTGTCCAAAGCCCGTAGCAACGTCACCGAGCGTCTTTTTGGCAAAGTTGGCAAGGTCGCCTAATTTCTGCTTGGCAAGGTCGGTCGCAACATCAAGTGGCACCTTGACGGCTGCACCTTTGCTCAGCTTGCCGATCTCGTCTCTGGCTTTGCTGGCATCCGCCCCAACCTTGATCTGCGGATCTTTGATATCGGCAAGCCGCTTTTTCGCCTGCTCAGCCTGTTGCTGAAGGCTCTTGAGATCTAACGTTGCCTTAAATTCGATCGATCCAACCTGGGTCACGCGATCGCCCTATGCTTCAGCCTGAACATTCCTACTCGACCGCCGCTGCCTCTAGCAAACGCCGATCGAGCCATTCCACTACCCAACCCGGCAATTTGCCTTCGTTCCAGAGCCGCAACGTCGTCTGTGCAGCAGCTTTAGACATGAGCGCTTTAGCCTCACGCTGAAAGATGGCTTGAGCGAAGGGATTTACAAACGCCGTCGCCTGTCCAGCGTTCTTCACGCCATTGCAAGCCGCGATCGTCGTTGCTATCCCGTGCAAACTCACTGCGATACTGTTCGCATGGTTCAGCTCACGCTCGTTCAGATAGTGAATCGCCCCGGTAAGCACGTTTAGCCCGCAACGGCTAAAGGCTCCGTCACTGAAACGTCCGTTGTGGGGGAACTCGTGGCAGAGTCGCCAGAAGGTTTGCGTCCAGAACTCGATCGGGTCTTTTTTTCGGGCACAGACTCCTTCCCCGCTTCTGGTTCAGCATCAGGCACGGCAGTAATAGCCCAGCCGGTACGCTCACCCAAAAAGAACTGATACAGCTCTGCCAGTTGCACTGCCCCCAACTTGAGCGTTTTGCTCACGTTCCAAGTGTGATCATGGCGGAACAGCAGCAGCAGTGTTGCGGCGACACAGCGCATCCGGTAGATTGTGTCGGTGGTGAGATTGTCAAAGTCAACGGAGTCGAGGAAGACAGACCAGATGAACTCCTCCCCCTGCACCAGTTGGCTCAACTTAGGCAACTCAAAAAGCGTCACCGTGACGGATTCTTTGCTGGCGATCGGCTCAGAGGGTAGAAGGTCGAAGGGTAATTCAGCGTCGATCGCTTTCAGGTCTTCAAAAAACTTGCCCAACAAGCGCATCTCATCCAGCGCGGTTAAGGGCTTTTTCACGGCTTCAGCTTGGCTCATAAACGCTCCAAAACAACGTTGTATTCAGGGTTGAACTTGATCATTGGCACTCTGACTCGATAAGTTTCCCCGTCGCGGTTTTCGGTCTGCACCAGCTCCACCTCTTGCCCCATCAGCCCGTAATCGCGCAGCGTCACAACGCCAGCCGCGATGGTTTTGTTCGCGATCCGGCAATGGCTACAGAAGATCCCTTTAGTCTGAAGAGCGCTAATCAGCATTAGGAGGAGACGGGTACAGGATCGGACTTCTTCGTGGGACCGCTAAACTCTACTTCTAAGTCGCCAGTAATGGGGCTATTCGCCTGCCCTGCGCGCTTAACCGAGGCAATCAGCGCCCGACCCTCGATCGCGTCGCCAGAGACAAAATTATCGTTGGGTGCAGGTTCGACCCGTTTCACATACACATATTCTTGAGCGTCTGCCACAGCCACAGCCGTCCGAAACGCCGCGTTGTAATGCCAAAACTCACCGGGTAGCGTGATTTTGCGATCGATGGTTGTGGGCACGGCATTCTGAGCGCCGCCCGTGTTGAACGTCACAGTCTTGTTATTGGCGTAAGTCTCATCCAGCGAAGCATCCGTCCGATCCCACAGATAGGTAGGAAATTCAGCCAGGGATGTGGCTGCAATGGCTTCGTCTAGCTTTTTGGTCACAAGGCTCGTCGCACCAACCACAGCATCGACGGTCACCAGCGCCAGCTTCTCCAGGTCGTCCTGGTCAGCGAAGCAGAGGTACTGCCCCTTAAAAATCTTGCCGATTAGCGGCTCAAACAGGTCAACCGCTTCACTGCCCTTGGCAGCGCCGCCCGTCACCAGCGCGATCGTGCCAACGGTGATGTTGCCTGCGGCGGGTCCGCCCACGGTGGCTGTATAGATCGTGCCGCCCAACAGCTTGAAGGTGCCAGCGCCTACAGCCCCAGCATAGATGCCAGAACCCAGCGTGTTTTTGTTGAGGCTCGCTCGCAGCCCATCCCGAATGGTGGTGAGTGTGTCTGAAACAATGGCTGTATAGGAGCCAATCACCAACCCACTAACGCTGACGCTGTAAACGCCTGCTGCTGCGGTCGCGATCGTCACGGTGCCCTGATAGCCGCCGTTAAGGCGGAGAGTTTGATCCACGATCGCGCTCAGGGGTACGCCCTTGCCCAACCGAGCAACAAACACCTGAACGTTTTTGCCCAGCGTGGGGACGTGGTTAATCTGAACCAGATTGCGGGTTAGCGGCATAGTGGGGTCTCGAAAGCGTTGCCGCGATCGTTCCCACTAGCACCGGACTCTCAAAACTCGCTGTGTCCGATGCAGAGTGAGCGTGATGCGTCTGGATTCGATGTTGTCCAACACGGTCGATCGCGTCACTCTTGGTCCCACCTCGGTAATCTCGTCGATCGCCAGGATGAGTGCCTCCGTCGCCGCGATTGTATTAGCGTTGAGATCCCACTGCTTCAGCGTGATGGTTGTTTCTGCGGCAAGCTGATTACTACCCAGCAGGGCAGTGACAGGCGTGTTAGTTTCCGGCTCAATGACCACCTCTAACCCCGTCACACCCATACCCTGCGGCGTGTTGCCAATGTCGTCAATGGTAATGGCAGGCGTAGTTTCGCCCATGAGCGTGGTGTACGTGCCCAGCAAAGCGCCCAGCGCTTCAATGAGGCGTTGTCGCAGTGCCTGAGCGCGATCGAGGTAGGTGGCGCTCATTTTAGTTTCGCTGCCAGTAAGAGGCCAAAGGCTTTCTGAGCATCAAACCGCTTCAGTCCTTCACTTGTCCAGGGTCTACCGGGCTGACTGCCGCCATTGCGGAGCGTATAGCCTTCATGCACAAAAATTGCGTATTCGACATTGAAGCTGATCTGCGCTTCGTTGGGGCTGATGAAATCAGTTTGCTGACTCGCCCTCAACCGCCCGGTATCCACAATGTCGCCCGGAAAGCCGTCGAACGCGCCCGGTTCGCTGATCACTTCCGTGAACTTGGTGCCCATCAGCAACACCGTCTCTTTAAACGCTGACTGAGCGGCTTTGGTGAGTTTTGCGGTGTCGATCGTGACTTTAGGCATCCAGCCTCCTAGAGCAAATACGCCTCTTCCAGATTCAATACCACCTGTTTAGCGCTCACCGCTAACCCCACCTGCTGATAGTAACCAGGCGCGATCGTGAGTGGAGTCTGAGTCATCGCTCCATTAGCTCCCACAAACACAGCCTGATTCGCTGTCCAGTTCCAGTTTGCATCCTGCACCGTGCCGCTGGTTGCTAATTGCGGTTTCCCGCCTGCTGCTACGGCATTCAGCGTGAGTCCGATCGCGCCATCCGGCTGCGTCACATCACTCGCAGCGGCAAGAACCAATTGCCCATTCACCAGTGCTACTAGTTTGTGCACAGCTAGCGCGATCGCGGTTGGATACTGCCCCGGTGTCGGCTGCGGTATCGGTGCATTGGTGCCACCCGCGATCGCCTGCGCCCGAAACACACCCGTCACCTTTGCGCCTAGCGAGGCTTCCACACGAAACGGGCCGGCAGTACCTCTATAGAGCGTAAACCAGCCCGCTTGCGTTTGTTTGGTCACGGGGTCGGTGATGACCGCCCACGCTTTGCTGAGATGCCCCACACCAGTCGGCACCGTCGAAGGATTGACAAAACGACCTGTGAGCGCTTCCTCTGCTTCGTCGATGCCAGGGTAAAACAAGCCGCGTGGTCGGTTATCGGGCTTGAGATACGCCTTCACCTCGATCGTCAGCGCTCCTGGCACTCTTGCTCCAGTGCGCGGCTCGGTCGTGAGTGGTCCGATCGCGGCTGAGAATGTGAGCGCGGCATTCGCCGGAAACGGACTGCCCATTAGCTAGCGGTTGTCGTGTCAGGCTTCCTAGCGGTTTTGGCAGTGGCTGGAGCGGGTGTAACCGTCGATACCGGACGATCGGCGATCGCTGTCACCTTGATGGCATCCCATTGCGTCAGCAACCCAATCACTGGATCGTCCTTAACGGCTTCCCAGATAGCATCGGGCACCTGGTTGAAACCGCGCTCCAAACTAAAACCCTCAAAGCTTCTCGCCCCTTTACGGGCGCGTGGTTTTTCCCGCTCAGGGAAATATTCGATCTGCTGCACAGCGATCTCCTTTATTTTGGTGAGTGCCGACTTGGAAAAACTGACGCGCTGCTTAAGTCGCGCGTGGAATATCGAGATACCGCACTCGGAACGGCTCACGGAACTGCATTTCAGTCGTCGCACACCAGGCGGTGATGCGATAGGTTACGCCATCATCAGCAAGCTGTGGAATCGATCGATCCATTGGGTAAAACTGACGCTTCAGCACCGAAAGATCATCCAACTGACCAAACATAAGCCGATCTTTGTTGGTGCCAACCGCATGCACTCCAAACTGTTCCAAAAAGCTGGATTTCAGCTCGTTGACTTCCTGGATCCCTTTGACCATGATGCCGCGCTTGGGGTCGGTCAGCAGCAGGTAAGGTGTGCCGTCCATGTTGTTGGGGAAGCGCTTGGTGAGTCTGGTCTTCAGCCGCTTCGGTACATACATCCAGGTCGCTTCTGCGGTGAGTAGCGAGTCTTCCTGAAAATCGCTCAACTCGTCTAAAAAGAAGTCGTACAGTTGATCGCTGGTGAGGGCGTAAAGATCGGTGGTGATGTTCTTCAGCGCCACCTGAGAGCCACTGAACAACCCTTCCATGTCGTTGTTCGCCTCACCTGCCCAGACTAGGCGATGAATCCGGCGATCCATCGATCGCTTCATCGCTTCCATTTTCAGCGACAGGTAATCGCGGTTGGGCAAGAGCGCCTGGCGATTCGCCTTCTGTGCGGCTGCTAGGTCAAAGATGTTCCACTGTGCGCCAGCAATGACGATGCGAGCTTTATACTCGTCTTCCGTGATGCCGAAGTCGGAGAGTGGGATATCGGTGCTCTTGCCATCATAAATGGCAGCTTCGCCCACATAGTCAATGCGCCCAGAGACAATATTCTTGGTGCCCAGCTCCAGATTGCCTTGCGTGGGATGGTATTTGCCCTCAGCGCCCCAATATTCGGGGTAGACCGTCGAGTAAAAAGTCGTATCGTATTGATTCAGTTCCTGGGTTAAAAATTTCCCCGCACCGACTACATCTGCCATTGCTGTCTCCTGTGCCTCCGCGATCGCGGCTAGTGATTAGTTGTTAGTTGTTAGCTGTTAGCTGTTAGCAGCTAGAAGCCCAGAGTCAAGCCGCCCAAGTTGATCCGCACCAACCCTGCGCCCGTTGACTTGTCGAGAAACCGCGCTTTCGGCACCTGGTCAAAGCCTGTAGTGGCGGCATTGCGATAGCGCCCGATGGCATCATTGGGTGCAGCAGCGGCGGTGTGACGGAAATAGACCGGATCGTTCACGTTCACTGCCACTTCGGCGTAAACAAACCAATCGCCAAAGGTCGCCAGCCCGATCGGTTGGCCCGGTTTGTAGCCAGGGGCTAACCCTGCCTGCAAGTCAGCCTCAGACTGTCCCCACTGATCGTTGAGTACGGCAAGGCCCATAAACACGCCGCCCGTTGCACTAGGCAGGCTAATTTGACCGGGGTTGGCACCCATAACGCAGGCACGACCGGGATAAATGATCGCCGTGCCCGCTACAGTTAGTTCTTGCAGAGCGCTCCGAATCTCTTGGAGCGAATGGCTTGCACACATTCCCTCGTAGCCCTTGGGGGGCGAATAGCTAATTGATGTTTGGGGCATTACTCCCGACCTCCCTTTTCGATTTTTTGAGTGTATTTGGCGCGGGCAGACTCTTTGGCATCAGCCGGGTCAGCCGCATCCAGCCCGTCCGATCGCTGGCTTGCGTTCAGCGCTGCCAGCAGATCATCCGTGCTGTCCTTGCGCTCCACGTCTTTTAAAGCAGGCGCGATCGTGTCCCACACAGCGTTGACGAATTCGGCTGACTTGCCGTCCAGGTTGAGATGAGACACTTTCTTGGCGATCGCCAGTTTCCGCACTGCCGCCACATCCAGCTTGTAATCGGGCTGAAAGTCGGGCGTATCCAGGCGCAGCAACGGCAAGACCGCGCTCCAGGCATCGGCACGGGCGGAAACCTCAGTGGCGATCGTGTCGGCATCCATGCGGCTACCTTCAACGGCATCCAGCTTGGTTTTAAATTCTGTGATTTGCGACTGTAGCCCGGTTGCTGTACCTTCAGCGGCATCGGCTTTGGCTTTCAGCTTGTCTACAGCGTCCATGTAGCTGCTATAGCCCATGCCCTTAACGCGCAGCAGATCGTCATCGTCTCCCAGCAACGCCAAAATTTCCGCCGCTAGATCTTCGTCATCGACATTGAAAACGCGCCCACTGGGAAATGAAATCATCATTGATCGATCCTTCGTCTTGAGCTTGGTTGATTGTTCCTGCGGTGCCTCTGCATCTGCCCGCTTGCCGCCTAAATCCCAGATCTGCCTGGTCTGTATATCTTTAAAGACTTCCCGCACGGTGTCGCTGTCAGCGTTGTAGAGGTCGGTGGGTGCCTCTACCTGATACCAGGACGGTTCGCTCTCACTATCAACGTGGAAGCGGACATCAGCACCGGCTCTGCCACGAGGGACGATCGCCACATGGTTGCCATCGCGTCGGAGCTGATCCAGCTTGCCGTCGCCACGCAACTTTGTCACCGTGTCGTAGCCGCAACTGGCTTCGGTGGCTGTCCCAGAGAGCAACGCTTCTACGGCTTGCTTATCGGTGACACTGCCCACAAAGCCCAAAAAATCGCCATCAATGACGGCGTAGTGACCGAGTAGACCCCGCTGATACTGCATCGCGTTATCCGATCGCACCTTCACGGGTGGATGGGGATAGGTGATGGGTTTCATTTTGAAAGAGTCGATCGAATCTTTGGCAAACAAGACTTCGGGGCTGACGACCTCAATCTGCTCGGTACCGTCCGCATGACGATAAGCGAGTTCGCCCGTTTTGCCGATTCTCAAAAAACATCTGAGATAGCCTTCCCCGGTTAGCTCTGGCTTGGGAGGGAGGAGTATGGCACCACGATCGCAGTGAAAGGTTGATTTACCGGTGGACATGAAGCGTCTGCATTAGTTCAGCGCGATCGTTCCCACCGACTCATGACGCAGCGTGGGCAGTGTGGCTAATCAACTGCAATTGTCGTGTCCCGCGCTGCGATTCGATCGCCGCCTCCAATGGCTCCCAACCTTCCAGGCACTTCATTAGGCGATCGCTTCTATAATCGCCCGAATCAATCTCCGTTTTGGTGAATTCCAGCCCCATCAGAGCCTCGTAGGTGCCCATCAGCCGGGTAAACGCAGCCCGATCGATATGCAGAGTATCCAGTTCAAACTGGACGGGGAAACGATCGCGATCGTGCGCCTCTTGCGCCAGAAACAGGATGTGCTTTTGCCCTGATTCAGCAATGGCGATCGTGAAGGGCGGCTGGGGTGGATTGAGCAGCCACTCACGCATTGCTAAGCGGGTGGCAAGCTTGGCGACGATCGGGAAGGTTTTGCCGTTTTCGGTATGGGTGCCCTCAATGGTAGGCGAGAGCAGTTGATTGCCCTGGTACAAGCGACTGAGCGATCGACCCCATAGTTTGCTCCATTTATTCTTGCCTTCATTCCAGTACCACAGTTCTTTCTCATCGCCGTTCATGGTGGCGTGGCAGCGATCGCACATCTTATCTGAGGTGGGCGCACGAGCGCTGCTATGGGCGGTAAAGGAGTCTTTGAGCGCTAGAGGCTTGGTGGCGGGTTTGCCGCAGAGATAGCAGGGGTTCAAGTCATCGCCCTCGCTTCGGGGTATAAATCGGCATACATCGCAAAATACTCAGGAGCGATCGCTCTCAGTTTCGCCATCCCTCCCTGAGCCACCACGGGTTCTTGGTGCCCCCCGCGATGTAAATCAAAGTTGTGAACCACAGCAGTGCGGCTTTTAGATTTATCGCCTGCGGCTGGATGGTCGTAGCTCTGGAGATAGCGCAAATCGTTGACCACGGTGTAAGCCCAGACATCGCGCCAATCCCACCAACCTAGCGGAAAGCATCGCCATTTACCTTGCTGCTTTCCCGACTGATATTGATGCGTTAGTCCGTACTTTTTAATCACGATCTTTCGGTGTTTGTTTTCTTGGGCACGACAGCCCATAAACGTCATCGGGTGCTGAGATTGCAATTGGCGAACAATATCAAAAAATCCACCATCTGTGGACTCGTCATACAAAATCTGGCGGTAGTTCGGATGAAAGCGATCGCAGTAGTTTTTAATCACTTCGCTGTAGTTATCCTGCAAATCTTCTAACGAGTCGCCAATATTAATCGCCTGAATACCCGGCATTTCTTGCTGACACAAATGCAGCAACACGGTAGAATCTTTGCCCCAGCTAACTGCAACATAGGCTGGCGCGATCGCCAAACCCTCTCGAATCGTCGATCGCGCCTGATCAACTTTGCGCTTGAATTGGGGCAATGTTGCCCAACCCTCGAACATCAGACGCTCTGCCTCATCCATCTAAAGCTCCAGTTTGCGAACGCAATGCACAGGCATGGCGCAGCGACACTTGCTGCTGTGCAGCCATGCGGGGGGTCGCCAACCCCAGTTAAGAATAGCGATATCGATGGGGCGATCTGTTGGCATCGCGGTAATGGGGATGGGTCGCATAAGCGCTCCGTCTCGCCACAGGTGCCAGTCGTTTTTCTGGGGTTCAGCCTCCCAGTTGATAATTTGTCCATTGCCATAGCTGCGCTTTTTGCCTATTGCAGGGCAATCCTGCAATAGATCGAAAATGGTGGCACGATCGCCCACACAATACCAAGTGATCCCAGGTGTGGAGCGCAGGTAGAGCGGCAAGTCGTAGCTTTTTTCCGCTCCTTCGGATCCGCTCCATTTAGCCTTGCGTTTGCCCCAGTTCGGTTCCGGGCTATCGGTTCCCGGTTGCCAGCGCTTGCGGAAGCGGTCTTGCTGCTCGTTAATAATTTGATAGCACGGGCTAGAGACTGCCCAATACCACTCGCCACCAATCTCAGCTTTTTGCAGGGGCATTCGTTCATCCACGATCGCCCGTGTTGCTTCCACCTGCTCTGGTGTGGGGTTGGGGCTGCACAGATTGAGCCGATCAAGGATTAGCCACGTTAACAGCGAGTCCAGCGAGGGGCTGTAATCGTCATGGGTTGCGATCGCGGTTGCCATGTAAGCAGTGATTTTAAGCGGCTCCATCTAAAAGCCCCCTCAACTCACTGCTATCTTTTGCCTCTGCCAAAAAGGTGCGGTATGAGTCGAGATACTCTTGATAGGCGGCGTGAGCTTCTGAAGCGGCTTCGGATAAGGTGTTCTGTCCGGTCGCTACGCTCAAAAAGTGCCCACGCTCATCGCCTTTTTGATACCAAAACTCCATGCTGCACAGCCCGTTGCCGCGATTGCCTTTACCGCCTAAGTAGGGGCTTTCAGCAAACCTAAGCAGTGTATCGACGATCCAACCCGTCTCTACTGGTGTTGTGTGCAAGTCCCAACGGCTGTAGAGTTTCGCCCCTGCCATAATCAAGCGATCGCTGGCAATCATCTGATCGGATTTTTTCTCTTTCTCTGGCTTTTCGGCTTTGCCACCCGCTAATAG
>ENA-ORBV01006811-ORBV01006811.1-microbial-mat-metagenome-genome-assembly--contig:-NODE-6811-length-19952-cov-5.792503_pt1 | contig 19952 bp, 8 predicted proteins | sample MGYA00237777_ERZ505514 | MGnify/ENA primary metagenome ERZ505514 (study PRJEB26160, sample SAMN06269048) | microbial mat metagenome | isolation source: Oligotrophic lake microbial mat | place... | reverse complement strand
GATTGATTCTTCTAGTATAGACGCACACTTGCTTCATCCCACTTCTTTCTCGTCTTCGGGATTCGATTCCGGTGCTCTAAAATTTGGATTCTCGTCGGGGGGCCTCCACAGTAAGAGCCGTCACACACCAAGCGACCATCATGCCTACAAACCGAAACCAATTGGAAGTGTTAGCTAGTAGTACTACAAGATAGCAGTAGTTGATAGCTAGCTAGCTAGAGCTAGCTAGGCTGCTAGTCAGTGCATGAAGTTGCGGAGTGACTGGATGCAGCCACTGCAAGAGCGCCCGAGACTTCGCAGACGGAATCAAGAGTGAGATCTAAGACTGAGTCCACTGGCAAGGCCGTGCCCAGTTCACATCAGCTACTAGCTACTAGACTAGCAGCTAGAACGAAGCGACCGGGCCATTGCAGAACTGAAGGACGGACGGACGACTTCAGAGTGGCCGCGGCTCACTCAGGAGGCGAGCAACTACGCCGAAAGAGGATCGGCGGCAAGGATGTAGCGAGTGAGGAGTGAGGCAGAACAATGCTATGTCATTCAACCGGACCCTGCACTCAGTGCATCATAAAAACCTTTTGGCTTGGTCATCTTCCGAGTCCTAGCGACTGAATCCTGTACTACTGTAGCGAGTGACAGAATTACTACTAGTACTGGGTCGGTAGCTACGAGCCGCGAACTAAATGAAAGGAAGTCTAATATTCTATCTAGCAACGCTAAGTTTCCAGCTAATGACGCAGACTTGTCACTGGAATCCTCGATGACAGGAAAGGCAAAAAATAGATTGCTTCGCAGATTCTAGAATATGAATCTTTTGTTGTGACACAAAAGACCATCTGTCGATCACATTGGATCACAAAAAATCATGGGGAATGTCATCTGGACTTCTTGAGATTATTCTTCGTAATCACGAGCTCACGAGCGCGAACATAAATACACAGAGAGTCGGAGACCTCTGATATAAATCGAGTCGGTGGCGTACTGTGGAGTTTGACATACGTCTGCGACCTCTCTTTTCGTAGAATTGTGAAGTATTTCTGGTTGGGTTTAGGGAAGTACGTTTCGCTGCTTACCTCGTATCTCGTCGAAAAGGCTTCGCAGGATTCGATTGGTATTCGATTGGTTAAATATCTTCCGTATATCGAGCTGTATCTTCCGAGTATCGAGTCATCGACTACCAGCATTATGCTATTGTTACTACTTCAAGTACTGTATTGTTAACAGATGTTCCGATTGAAGCGGGGACCAGAATTCTCATGACGATTGCGGGTTTGCGGCCTCGCAACGTGGTGAGTGGTTAAGTTTTGTTCTATGGAATGGAAACCAGAATAAAAATGTGTTTTCACGTCTCGGTGCTCGCCATGCGATTAGGATCTTATTTCCAAATCTTTGAGACCTCGTATAATCTCATGTGCGTCTGAAAATCTTGAATTCGGGAATGAGTCACTCTTGAGTACATCCAAAACCTAAGACTGTTCTCATATTTACGCGCAAATCTACACTTCAAGTTGGCGAGGTCTCTTTTAAGAGGTCGTTTTTACCGGAAGGATAAAAATGAGGTGAGAATGAGGAATTTCCAATACGTTGGAATTTCGAAGAGTTTCCCGATTTGGTGTTTTTTGTGCGTTTTGGCCAATTCCCCATTCCGGTGTGAGAGGCCCGCATACGCAAACACAAGTAATATGTTACTTGTGAGGAAAGCATTCTCTAGATCGACTTTAGAATGCAATCTCTTTCCACAATAACACTCACAATTTTTTTTAGAACAAACCAATCAACAACACATCATCACCAACCCTTCAAGTAATCAACAACACTTCAAGATTGCAATCATGTCTAATCAACGTCAGACCAACACTACTATGAAGTTCCTTTTTGTTACCTCTCTTTTGTTTGCGACCGTCACAACTGCGTTTCAAATGCCCAAGGTGCCGCCAGGCCAATCGACCAGGGCCCCCACTCCCAACAGTCCTTCTCAATTGAAATACACTTATACCAATGAGGTCGTGCCTGAGGCCGTCAAGACTCAGGAGTTCCAGGACCGGGTCAAGAACCTGATAAAACAAAAGCAGCCTGCGGCTGCAACTACTACGACCAAGCCTGCAGAGAAGAAGACTACCAAACCATCGGGTCTTCCCAACATGATGTCGGTCAACAGCAAGGAGGATTTGAAAAAGGCCGTCCTCGAAGACGAGAATCGATTGACAGTCGTTAGATTTCATGCTCCCTACTGTCAATCCTGCAAGCGCATGGAGCCCATGCTCCACAACTTTGCTCGCAGAAATCCCGACATTCAGTTCATTGATGTCGCCTACACCAAGGAGGAGTCCAACCGTGAAGTGATCCACAGTTTGGGAGTTCCTTCCTTTCCTTACTGTCACGTCTACCATCCTGCTTCGGCGGGTCTCTTGGAAGAACATTCCGTCAACCAAAAGTACTTCAAGGATGTGGCCAGCCGCATTGAATCGTATCTCGATGGAGGTTGTGATTTGCCTCCTACACCCAATGAGGATGGCATTTATGCGTCTCCTTACAAGTCTTTGATGACGGAAGAGACCCGGTAGACCAGCTTTTTTGTCTGGCGCACCTCTTGTTACCACTACCACTACTATGATATCATTGCTATGTGTGAGGAGCTTACTGCCGAGCTTCCACGGCTGTAAGGGGGACGAAGCTTAAAGGCCAATATATTCGTTTCCACTTGTTCTACGGCATGACTACGCTACAGCGGCCGTGATAATTATCGAAGTTGAGACGACACACACACACTTTTTCCATGGTGCTTTACTCCATGCTGTCGGTGGGCCGACGGACGAAAAGATGCAGCGTCCGCCCAAAGTCCCAAATACTGGTGTCCAAAATAAGCCTTGAGTCTTTGTGGCGAAGATGGAAAGGGTGTCGGTTGCCATGAAGCCACATGAAAAATTAGGGATTTCAGGGGAAAGCAATGTTTCCGTTACACATGCAGTTTAACTTTTCGACCATTCTTGAGCGATGGATTACGTTGCTTTTCTAAACACGCATTTTTTGTTGACATAAATTGGTGAAACCCAAATCCGCAACCATAGAATGAATAATACGCTGAACGCGATAACTCCAAAGATGAACAACAAAAAGTGCTTTTTACCTGTGAAAGACAAGAAATTTGGTGCCTTTGTATCGAGGTTATCAGAAGCCCAACTGAGACAATCGCAAGGATGCCCCCCTCCAATGCAGTCGGTGCCCAACATCATTGTGTGCAACTATACGGACGTTCCACAAGCGGCCATGCCGACTGGAGAGTGCTCTAGCGAGAAGGAGAATGATAGGGCAAGCGATATTGACCACCTTTCAAAATATCGAGGCCTTCTCAAGGGCAAGAAACGCATTTCGAGTCAAGAGCAATACTCTGATGACGACGCGGAAACAAATCGTAAGCCCTCATCAAAACGTTCTTGTCTACGCTAATACGGGGGTCCGTACTAGCTCCCTCGGGTGCCAGTGGACTTGTGCCGCGCCGAGCATCATCTACAATGATTTTGCCTATTGCGAAAGTCCCTAAATAAAACAAACGGCTCACGAACAGTCTTAAACTTTACTAGCTTGAATTTGTCTAATAACAGATGCTAACTTGCTATGTCTATATTTTTTCTTTTTTATATTTCAATTGTACAAAAGATTTCAGCATATTTTCTTCTTCTTCATATATTACGAAACATTGGTCCTCCAAGTCAGCCCTCCGGCAGCATCTGCCTCAAGCATAATCATATATTATTGCACTCAGCAAGTCGTGTTGTGCCAGGTCTGTGGTCGTAGGCTGTGATCGACTACAAGGAAAGGGTGCCAATCCTTCTTCTCCCACGCCTTCTTCTCTTCCACCTTCTTGGTCTTCTTTTCTTGCTGGGGTAGATCGGGTGTAATCATTGTCTGAACTAAACTATTTTCGGGTTATACTTTATCCTTTGTTGAGCCTTGCTTTTATTGCGTTGTGTAGTATTAATTTTTATGAGCATTTGTTCGATGAAATTGTTACGAAAACTTCTGTAATGCAGAACCCAGCAAGATTGGAGTATCATTAGCCATCAAACACTTGTCCCTCTTAGAGATTCGATCTTGGTAGGACAAACTAGCTGTTGCTTTACAATTGTACCAGATAGTCAAAATGTGAAGAACCCTCTATCATCATCATTCCTCTTCCATGCAAGATAACGTGAAAGATGGGGTAGAAGAGAGACGAATGTTCGCTTTTTCCCTCATTTTTGTTCGCGTTGTCTTTCCGCACGAATGAAACCCTCACGTGAGAAGGACAGACGAGACCCAGTATTCACTCGCCGGGACTCAGGACTCAAGAACTGGGACTGCTACTTTGAGGTGATTACTTAACTGTAGTCAGTGCCACGAAACAAACACAAGATTCCTCCTCGTCCCATCAAGCTCCCGTTGCTAGCCAGTTGAGTGGCTAGCCGTCAGTAGCCAGGTACCTAACTAGCAACTACTGTAGCAGCATGCAGTTGACCACGCCTTAGCATTTGATCCCGCAATTCACAGCCTTTAGGTGGGAAGGAGAGCATCCACAGCAGCCGCCAACAATGGAGACGCCCATTTGAATCCATTGTTTCGCGTATCGGGTATAAACTGCGGGCAAGATGATGCCTATTGAATCATAGTCGCCTGGAGGAGAACGCAATGTCTCCGCCCCCTCACTTTGGTCGACGTTGCGTCCCTTTGCGGTGCTCATCTCTGTTGGAGTTTCCTGTAACGAAGCGAGCCATTCCGATGTCGTTGTCTGAAACGCATTGGCATATGCAAGTATTCGCGGTGGTGGCGACTTGTCTTTTACTGATGACAGTAGAATTGGCAATGCATTGGTAATGGCCACGGGAGATGCACAGTTGAGCCCAATGGCACCCAAGTTGACACCTGCCTTGTCCGCTTCCTCGAGGATTGAGCAAACGGCTTCTTTCAAGTTTTCTCCGGAACGCAGCACCGGTGGTTGGAGGAAATCATCAATTGTAAACGAAAGCCAAAGTGGTATCTTGTCCTTGTTAGCATTGGTAGATGATAATTGAGAGTATGCTCGTACAAGGGCAACGCCCTCACGGATGGTCGACAATGTTTCGGCTAGCAAAATGTCTACAGTAGCAGCGGCAACAGTTGGCTCCTGCTGCTGCTCTGCCATCATTAGAGCTGATAAAAGAAATATGTACTCATTCTTTAATTGTTCCATATCTGTCGGTACATGGGTAGCCATGTAACATTCTGTCAATGGCGGAACGGTTCCAGCCACTTGCAAGATCCGTCCGTGTTCCCTAGCTTCTGCAGCTACGGCCTTCGCACATTTGACAGCTGCCACGATGAGAGCACGTGTTCGTTCATGAACGGCTTCTTGCGATGGTTCTATCTTTGGCATTTTATTGCTGTTGCTGTCGTGACTAGTGCTACCGCCATTGCAGGATTTTTTGGACGCCGTCATGATATCTTGTCGCACTCGCTGCGGTACGGCCACAAAGCTATTGGTCGTAATCACCTGGCATCCACTCTTAAAGAAATCCCGATGAACGGCTTCTACAAGATGCGGTCGTTCTTCGTTGGCAAGTACCCCCGCCAAAAAAGACCCATCATCGGTGATCACTCCACGTTGCTTCAGCTCGTGACCCATCCCGCCATCCAACAAAATCACTCCAGCATGATTACTGGTGTCGTGGGTGCTATGCGACGCTGTTTCTTGCTGATTGTTTGGATTCTCTAATAAATAATTGGGTGGCAAGTTGTTGTGGCTGGATGATCGGAAGACGTATCCCACAGGAGACTTGGTAAAGGGCTTATCGTTGGCAGAAAATTCTTTCCATGTCTGGTAATGAGATGTTTTGGCATGAACATCAAATCCTTCTTTGCCTCCATTGTCGCCGGTATACGCTTGATGAACATGAAAGGTATTGGGTGTGTGCATGGATTCGCCATATTGATACTCTTGGCAGAGTGGTTCGTGAATTGAACAGGACCGTGCATTTTCCATAAAGCGTATAAAGTCCGACCGATCGTTTGGTTTCACATACAAATTGGCATTTAGACAAAAGACAGAAGAGGAGGACTTTGGAGGAAACGGTTTGGGGTTGGGAATCTTTCTTGATCCATCCTTCTCGTCGACTATGGGAGCAACTATCCAAACCAGTACTTCAGGATCCTTTTCAAATGGATTGGTCGCTTCAAAGTCGATCCATTCCTTCGAAGCGCCTTGTAGAAATATATTTTGGCTGGGGTTACTTTTGTAGTACTTTTGAATCGCGTCTTGGACGATACTTTGGTTGTCATCTTTTTTGTCGGAAGGTTGTGAATGTAATGAGAAAGATGATTCTGTAAACTCAAATTGAAATTTCAAATGACAATGAAACGTTCCTGGCGTTTCCAGATCTTCTCCAAGCACAGCTTGAATCAATGTCGGCTTTGTGATTACTTCTCCTGCTGTTAACTTTTCTTCTTCTTCGTGATGGTGGTGCGTCTTTATTCCTGTGGAAGGAGGAAGTTCCGCATGGCCACAGGATTTTGGAAATTGAACCAGGAACTCGTCTCGTCGATCTTGACACACCACAAAAATGGCATTGAGGGCAACGCGAATAATCAAACGCTTATTGCCACCAGCATCGCTTGTAGTGGATCCCATGTTTCTTCTTTCCTTATTGTTATTGCTGCGGTATCATTGCCAAAAGTCATCGTCAATCCATTTACTAGCTAGCTAGACGCTACAATAGCTAGTAGTAGCTGAATGATCACTTGACTGATGTTGAGTTGAGCTCTCTCAGTGATACAAGTACTTGCACGCACTCTACTACTGTAGCTAGTACGTCGTACGACGTACAATAATTATTGTACTGGTACCAGTACGACGTAGTAGTACTTGGAGTAGCTTAGTGATTCGTGACTGAGTTTTTTTTGAATCTTGGACTATCAATCCGACACATCAGACGCACATACACGCGAAAGAATCATTCGCCCAATCAACCGACCGCGGCAAATGACTACAGTAGTCTAGGAATGGTTTGTCTGGCAGCCTTCGTGTAGCAAGTGCCCTAAAAGAGCATCCAAGTTTGACACCAAAAACCTAGGAGTTGCTTGGGAAGGTGGCAAAAGAGGCATTTGGTGAACAGCTGCGGTACAAGAGGCAAGTGCATATGTGTGAGCCATCTTGTCAAAAAAGAACCATCCATCCCTGGACCGCCCTTTTCAGGAATGTGGCTATCTACAAGTCCAAAGAGTGGGGAGACTTACTGTGATGGGAATTTTACAGGGATTGCAGTAGTGTTGATTATCTTGGAGGCTGAAGAGGGTGCACCTGCTGTTTGCGGGAGGGAGGCATTATAAAACAATGGTAGGACCTGGCAATGCTAAGGGGAGACTTGGGCCTCGGATGCACATTGCAATCTAGTAGTGACAGACACCTCCCAGAGTTCTTGGGTATTGTATTTGGATAAAAGGGTAGTTGGGTTTAATTACAAAAATGTTGTTCCTAAAAATTATAAATAATACATATTAATTGCTTAAGCACATTACCGAGGATAAATACCATTACTGAAGTCCTATTTCAATTTCAAGATATCCACTCTTCGTTGCAATGGGAATATTTTTACTATTTGCCGAACAGCGTTGGAGCGCTTCCCTTCTTGATATAGGAGAAACACCTGAAGAGAGGCAATGGCCAATAAACGGGAAACGCATAACGGTGTGCTTCTATTGGTGTCCCAACTCGTGCAGGTTAAAGTCGGAGATAGCAAAATTTTGACGGAATTGGCTACACAACAATCTCTGCAGTAAACCTCGAGAATCGGAGAGAAAGAGAGAGAGACGCGAACTTGATGTAAATAAATTTATTAGTGACAATTGGTAATGATCAATCCATCTTCTTTATAACATGCAGGGGGTCGCTGGGCTTTAACGTTGCTCCAAAAACCCGCCATTGGATCTACGTTTCCTTTGTCCAAGACTTTTATAACGTACATGTACGACAATGGCTGCTCAACAAAAAGTGGATTGTTTTCCCGCAATCATCGCACAAGCTTTCTTCTTTTTTACTCGTTTCTGTCTTTCTTTTTATACTGTTTGTTGTTTTTATCTTGCGCATGATGTTTTATTCTTCGTCTCCTTCTTGAATGCTGCTGGTTTCTTTTTCGTCTTTCAGCGACCGGTTGGAAGATCGCCGCTCCAGCCATGCCCTGAAACTGCCATGGGTTGAGTCATGAAAACTGTCCGCCATTTCCTTATCCTTTCTTCGCAACCATCGACTGGCCAGTGCTTCATCGGGCGTGTATCGATCTTCTGGGTCGACTTGTAATAAATGCTGAATGAGATTTTTGGCAGCCCCCGGAATGTCATCCCAATATTCTTCATGGAATTCATAGACCCCCGCTGTGATCAATTCTGCCAATTCGCATTCGGGGGCATCAAAGGGGGCATACCCTCCCAATAGGACGTATATGACGACACCACAAGACCACATGTCGCACATTTCATTGTATCCGTCATCGTGCGTCAACAATTCGGGTGCCACGTATTGCGGTGATCCACAAAGTGTTTTCATACACTTTGGGCCCGTGATTCGTTTGGCGCATCCAAAATCCGCAATCTTGATGTGCGTCAAATCATTTTCGTTGACCAACAAAATGTTTTCGGGCTTGATATCCCGATGACAGATACCCTTTTTGTGGCAATAGGCCAAGGCTTCCAAGAGGGTGCGACTGACTTTTCTGGCATCCTTGGGTGTGTATACTTCAATTTCGGTCAACTTGTCCAACAAGTCACCCCCCTTCATGATTTCTTGCACCATCATTGTCCGGTCCGGTTCATAAAAGACATCGAGCAATCGTACGACGTAGGGTCCTTCTTTGAGCAATTTGAGGGCATTGATTTCACCACGCACCGATTCCCCCGCCGATTGGTATTGCGAATCCGTGTGCAAAATTTCCTTGACGGCGTACTCGTGTCCATTTTTCTTGTGCTTGCAACGATACACGAACGCAAAGCCTCCCTCACCGAGTACATCCCCCATGTCGTAGACATCGTCAAAGGGCAGACCGGCCGCACTGTCGTTGACCAACAAGGAGAGCTGGGATATTCCTGATTGGCCACGGGCGCCATGCGCGGAATGATCCATCAAGTGCTTTAAAAAGTCTTTTCCCAATTTGCGCTTGGACTTGTCCACACTGGGCGGCGGTGTGTGCGCCGGTGTGTAATCGGGACCTTCACCATTTTGAATGCTCAGAGATTGCAGACTTCCCTCGAGTATTTCCGCCCCATTGCGACGATGCGGAGGTACGGGCGACAAGGTTGTCGCCGTATCTCCACCTTCCATATTGTAGGATTCGTGAAAGGAATCTTCTGCGTCGGTCGTTGTGGAAAGTTGACTGTGCTTGCTGCTGCTCAAATCGAGAACGTTGATGGAATCACGCTGCTCCGCAGCAGTGACTGTATGATGCTCGTTTCCTTCGTCGCTCGATGTCATCGTCGCAATAAGAGTAGACATTAATGGTATTCAAAAAACGGGAGTGGAAAGGAGCTGCTTTTGGAGTAGGCCGGCCTTGAGAGCGTTGGTTATTGAGTGGCTTGTCTGATTTGTTGTTTTGTTGTCGTTGTCCAAAATTCGACACGCGCGAAAGTGTCACGAATTGGTACAGTAGTGCTACAATACAGCTGCTTTGCACTTCTCGAATATATGCTTGCTCTCTTGGACAAAAGCGAAACAAATGGTGCTCTGCTTGCTAGCTAGCTAGCTAGAGTAATAAGGAGTGTGGGAAAAGGGATCACGGAAGAGGGGAGCCGATGTGCCTTTCCTCTCTCTTCTAATTTTAAGTTAACCTGCTAAAAATAGAAGGAAAATCCAATGCTCAAAGTGGGACTTCCTGCAAGTACTAGTAGCTAACAACCTAGTATTGATCGGATGGTTGATAGCCAGCTAGCTAGTGGCGACTTCTACACCTCCTTGAATGGAAGCAAGTTAGTTACTGCGGGTGTGGGTTTGTTGGCAAAGTCGCTGTCGTCGTTGTTTAGCTACAGTAAGTAATTACGTCGGTTTGTTTCGTTGTTGCCAGAATGACCGGAGAGAGTGTGTGTTGTGTGTGCGTACTACGGTGGGCTTCCAAAATAATTAATAAAGAGGGAAGTAGTACTTACCGTACAGTACTGAGTTTTACTACAGTAAGTAGTACCGCGTTACGCGAAAATTTTAGATGTCCAACCAAGACGGTCACTTAATTGATCGCTCCAGCATGCCTTCTAAAGATTTAAAGGCTCAATAAAAAATTAATAGTGTTTACTCCGAGTATGTACAGAAGCAAATATTTTTATTTATTACCACGAACACGTGAATGCCGGTGGGCATTTTGAGAACTGAAAAATCAAGTCATTCCGTCGTTCAAATTATGCCACCAATTTGATAACCGTAGCCGTATCAAGACTGCAGACGCTGAATCTTGTCGAACTTATATGCGTCCAGAAGATTCGTAAAATGACCGCATCCACAATTGCAACGATCTTTCGCAATAATTAAATACCGAATCAACCAAGACTGCACACATGCCTTTAAAAGTCACTATACGTACGTCGTACTAGCTAGTGGTACCAGTAGACTAGTAGTAGTGAAATAGGACTGCAGATCACTGTCAGCCCTCTCTGACAAGTTCAATAATATTGTTCCCTTGCTCAAATCAAGCAAGATCAAAACTTGATGCACACCTGAGTGCTGTGCTACGTACCGCATTATTCTTCTGATGGATCTCTCACCTACCAGTATTGTATGACACAGGCAACAAGAAGATATTCAATTGCTTTGTTCCTGAAGCAAGTAGAATGAAAACGTGATTACGACAATTTTGAAAAATCGATAACATTATAAGAAAAATGGACAAGGAACGATTGCTCGTCGAAGATGAACAAGTGGCGCCTCAATTTGAATCACTCAAGGCGGATGCCTTTGCCGATTGGAATGGTGACAGCAATCATGAGGTAGAAGCTGGTGCAGGGGGAAGAGACTCCTGGACGTTTCGAGATCCCTTTCTCCTTCCAACGACCCAAAAGGTCCCCATTTCCAGAGGAAGTTTTGCACTAGATTTGCATGGGATTGGTCGATTTACCTTTTCGGCAGCACCCAAGGATGATCCTTTTCTCACCAATAACAAAAATAAGAATGCTGCTGCTGCCAAAAAAGACAGTTCTGCCCTTGGTGGATTTGGAGCAGGAGGACCAGGAAAGATACGAAGATCGAGTTCCTTTAGTGGCTTGGGAAGTTTCAAAGGATTTCGAAGATCCAGTTCCTTTAGTGGGATAGAAAGTTTACCACAACAACAAGGCGTCGATCGAGATTCGCTACTGGATTTCGGTGCTTCACCCTTTGAATCTTTTGATTTGCCTCCTTTGCGGCGACACAAGACCGATACCGTGTCCAGTGGTGCTGGTGCTGCAAAAAAGGAAAAGGAACGAGGAAAGGAACGAGACCGAGTGTGCAAAAGCCACAATAAATCACACACAGGCATGAGTCACTCACCAACTCGCGACAAACCAAAACGAACCAAATCTACAGAAGATGGTGGTGGTGGAGGTAAATCTCCCATTCGTTCAACGACGGAGAGAGGCTCGTCACGACAACAACTGAGCCGAAATAGGTCTCCAAAAAGAACCGTTTCCTCTCATGTTCCTGGACGAACGGCACCCCCTCCTGTTGTCTCTTCGGGAAGGGCACACTCTCGGCTCACTCAGATTGCATCAGCGGATGGCGACTACAACAAACGAGGCGGCGGCGACGAAAGTGTTGTCAGTGGTGGCGAGTCCATCAGTTCCGCTTCGACGCGGGACAGACCGAGCCGAAGCCGTTCCAAAAATGCGCATTCTCCTCTTCGGCGCACGGCCACGGATGGTGGTATGGGCAGTAGGAGTAGTGGTGGTGCCTTGGCGGCGCGTCTTAATCGCAGTACCAATACCATGGGTAGCAGCGTGACCGATAGTACTTCCAGGGCAGACGCTCCATCTGTGGGAAGTAGAAGCAGGAATACCCGGCTGAATAAAAGCCACACAGGCGGGAGTATGGACGACTCCAGATCTGGGGCGAGAAGAAGTAAGAATGAGCGGCTGAATAAAAGTCACACACATGGGAGCACGGAGCATCATCATGAAAAAGAATCACCCGTTGCCAAGGCAATTTCCAATATTCTCGCGCGCGATGATTTGAACATTTCGGATGATCGTAGCGTTGCTTCATCTGCTACTGATGACATTGATAGTACCAATCGATTGGCGCAAAGCAAATCGCAAGATAGCGCTGAATCTAAGAAAAGCCACAAAAGTTCGAGGAGCAAGGATAAGTCTCCAAAGCGGACGACGACAAGCAGCGGCAGAGACCGATCTGAAAGCCGATCCCGATGTGGCAACAGCAGTAAATCTCAAATGGATTCAAGTGCTGCTCGGGATCGCGACCGTAGTCGTAGTCGAAGCAACAGCAGAAGCGTCAGTCGCTCTCGCAAAGAAAAGGCAGCTGCTGTTGTGAGCTCCTCCTTGCTGGGAGGCAGGGACGCAATGGATGGATCAGGCCAAGAAGGCGATGATATGGAATCATTATTTGATCCACCCAATAATGGAACACCGACGGATGAACGGAGGGCGCGTCGGGCACGAAGCGGAGAGGACTTGGATAAGGTGGGCAATGCTACTTCTTCCAGTGGCAGCCGAGGTGCGTTGCGGCGTACCCGGACTGCCGATGACATGGAACGCTCTTCTCGCATGAAGGATACTTCCGGGACGTCACGAGCTAGAATGAAGGATAATTCCGCGACATCACGAGGTAGAATGAAGGATACCTCTGCCACGTCTCGAAGCACAAGGCGGAGTGGCTCCGCGACACCTCGACACAGAACGAGATCTAGTTCTCGAGAAAGAAAGAGAGACGCATCTTTACCTGCCACTTCCCGGGGCAGGTCAAGGCAAGATAGCAACTCCCCTCATCATCGATCACGCCACTCTGAATCAGTGGGCCCACAAAGTCGTAGCCGGTCCCCAAGCACAAAGAAGAAAGGTCCCATCCGAGGTCGGCATCGCCGTACACAGTCGGTTGACGCAAACAAACGAACAAAAATTCCAATGGACGACATCAGTGATCGAATGTTTGCCTCCATTTTGCCTCCAAAAGAAGAATTGCCGGAGCCTACGATGGGAATACCATCCCGTTCCAAGTCTTCCGATCAGCCCTTGCCTAATATCAGCGGGTTTAGTGGTGGTGAAGTTTCCAATTGGAATGTCCCTTCCAAGAAGAAAGAATCGCAGCCCAGTGATGCAGGTGGTGAAGGCAAAAAGAAAGTCAGTAAAGCGAGGAGATTGACACAAGCAGTTTGGAATTTCAAAATAAAGGAAGCCAAATCACGTCCTAAATCTAAGTCATGAGTTGTATGCCATGTGGTTGCGTCTTCATGCTATGATGACTTGATAGCAATTAGAACGGTCTGCTTGCATGAAGAAGCAAAAGCCCATTTTATCGGTCTGGTGACCACAAACCTTTTTCCAGCTTTCTAGTAATCCATGTACCATAGCACTACCTTAGAATAGTAATTTACACTTGAGCAAACTGTGCCAACGATTTAGGCTCGGCGCCGACCTGCTATGAGACAAATGGACAAGAAATGAGTAATCACAATAGTGAGGGTGGAAGGTGTGACCAACACCGCCCGACCTAGCCCAATCAGAGTTATCAAACCCAAGCATGGCAAACCAGAGCACAGCAAATGCGATGCCCACTCATTGTTCGAATAGGCTGTCATAGATTATTCAACACAAATTGATTCACATGCAGTTGGCATTCACGAACATGGTGGTGTGTGCCAAAACAACTTTCCTAACTCAATTTCTTTTCAAACGATCACTGCACTTACGCCAAGGTACCTGTAGTAGCTGCGTTCCAGGCTACTGGTAGACCGTGCTCGACGAGCTATTCCAGTCCGAGTGCTGTGCTAGATTACGAGCACTACTACTGGCTATCTAGTTAGCTCTAGTAGCTCCACTCTTGCAGAAAGCAGCCCATCGCACTCAGGAATATTAAAAGTCTCATGTGCGACCTAGCTACATTCTTCTTCTTTGTGATTATTTGCAAATTTTCGCACTTCGTGCGAATAATCAATCTTTTCTTCTTGAAGCACGAAGAATGCGGTCATTAAAGCGCAAATAGGTTGCCAAACTTTGTTGTCTCTCCTTAGCTTTCCACTTTAGTTCGGCCATTTAATGACAAGTAATAACAGTATTCGCTTTACGTCTAAGCAGTATTGCAAACACACTATGTCTAATCTTGCGCCGGAAATGCTTCGACGTTCTTCTTGGTTCTCACCTAAGGGCGGGCTATGGTGACGTCAGGCTCTAGTACTTTGGAATCACACATGAAGGGTAGGGATAACGTTAGACCTTTATTACACCATTAGACTACTAAAAAAGAGATTGGCCAAAAGGTAGATTCCAAAAGAAGTGAGAGCAGGGATTAGCTCTCTAGTCCCAGGAACCTACCGATGTGTGATTAGAACCAATGTGGGAGTTGATCCCACTTAGGTCCTGGCCAAATGTGCATAGCACCATGTCTTGGATCATAGCCTTAACCCTAGGGAGCTGGAGCACCCATTGTGTTCTTCTGAAAAATGTCCTCTAAGTTTCTCAGTTGCTAGGGGGAAGAAGCACATTAAGTTTTCACGAACTACTATCTATGCGACAACCACATGAAGAGATTCTTTTTATTTATTCTAGGTGCGCCATTTAATGACATGTTGAGACAAATGCTGAGTAACTGTGCATACATAAAAATAGCATACTGCTTCTGTAGACTAGACAATTTTTAATTTCTTCGCCATCAAAAGTGTACTCTGGAGTATCTGTCTGTCAATTGCTAAATCCGTGGTTCACAGCAGTGTACTCCGATTTTTTGTCCTCGTACCGTACTTCTGTTTTGCCACGCATTCGTCACGGGTACGGAAGCTTTGGAGAGAGTAACGTTCTGCACACAGTATGACTGTAGTTCCCATCAGCTTACCGTGCATTTCGCGGAATGTACTGTAGGATCGAACAGCTCGAAGCCACAGGCTTCGGCCGTCTGAACTGGCCTTGCATGTACAGTACTGGTAGGGGTAAGTAAGGTCACGAAAAAGTACACCAACTCCACGAACAAGCAAGCTGATTAAAGTAGCCTTAACTACTGGACTGTACTTTGGTACTACCGTAGTACCAGGTTCTACTGTAGTACATCAAAACGCAGTCAGTTCGGTACTGCTGGTAGTTGCCTCTACTGTAGTAGATGATAGCTAGTAGTAAATGTAGCCGCAGTAGCTACTGGTACCTACTGTAACACCCCTGAGACCGCAAGTAACCCGTGGTAAATCGCCGTAACCCATCGTCGAAACTAAACACTTCAAAGAATCAGAGTTACGTTACTACACTTCATGCTCGTCATAATTTGCCACTCTTTTGTAAAAAGAGTAACACTAACAATCAGCAAAGAAAAACAGAGCTATCCTACTGGCCTCCCCGTTAGCTGCTGGCGCATTGGATAGACTCAATTCTGTTGGCTAGAACAAACAGCATAGCTCCGCAGTTGAGTAAGCCTCGACTTGCCGGTATCGAAAGGTTGCCTTTTCCCGCTTCTTCTTCTTCTTCTTTGCTGCCCTTCCGTCTACATCCAAAAACTGTGCAGTTTCCTCGCGCGCTCTACCAGTCAGCAAAATTTGATAGGCTATCCCAAAGCAGTCAGTCAATCAATCAACCAACCAATCAACCAACAAACAATCTCAAGAACCCGCCGTTCTTACGCATCAAAGAACTGCTATTCCTATCGACAGCAACAGCTCCTTCTTGTACTAACGCAGCCAGTACATCACCAGTTGCAGCAAGTCGCAGTAGGCATTCCATAGTCCGTCTTGTCCAGTAAAGAAACACTGCAGTCATGGCCAGCAACGCCGACATTCGACGGTTGGTCTTGAACGACGAACGATTGTCGACTCTGATCTTGACCTTTGATCATACACTCAACATTCCGCAGCTCCAGTATGCGCTCAGTTTGAATTCCACTGTGCGAGAGATTGTGGTGTACACGGACGAAACCTTTTTCCCGCGGTTTCCAGTACAAGAAATACGCGGTCTCTTTGAAGTCCTGGGAGGCATTCCCAGTTTGCAACGCTTGTGCTTTAATTCGCGGTCGGGATTTGATGGTGTGGTCAGCGTCCAAGCCATGATTTATGTCCTGAGTCGCGCCACACGACTGGCAAGCTTTGCCGTGTCCGACTTGAAAATGGAGGGAAGTGAAGACGATTGGGCGCAATTTGCCGAGCAAATGCAACGAGCAGTCTATCTCCGATCCTTTTGTATCATTGAATGTGAACTGTCTATGCCACCCGCTACTACTCGATCGAATGCAAGTTCGTCGTCTTCGTCGTCCTCCTCCTCGGTAAGCCGGAAATTCCCTCTCGATCCCATGGTCATGGTATTGTCCATTCTACCCTCCATAGAAAAGGTGTACCTACATTCTACACGGAGTGGTGGTCTGGGAGCTATTTCAAGTCAAGCAGTAGGAGCCTTGTTGTTGTCAGCGAGTTTGAAGGTACTCAAGATACGAGACTTTGTACTGGGTCCTGATACGGTCAGGTCCATGGCACGAATGTTGCAGGTCAATCCGGTTCTCAGAGATCTCAAAGTAGGCACGATGCACGACTTTAAGATGACATCCGCTTCTGCATTTGCGTCCATGCTGGAACACAATACAAGCTTGGAGTGTTTGGAGATGGGATTGTCGGACATGATCACGGATGAGTGTGCCGCCATACTCTCCCGTGCCCTCAAAGTCAACCGAGGGATTAAATCCTTTGCGTTGACTGCCGGGGAGAGCGGCAACGGCGGTGCCGTGAACCAAACCGTGTCCAAGAGTTGCAAGGAATCCTTTGTGGATACGCTGCGGTCCAATTACGTCATGGAGAACTTTGTCCTCTTCCAGCGCTTTCCTGTCAAGCCTGAATTCAAGTTGTTTGTAACGCTGAACAAGTTGGGCAGAGGTAAACTGTTGCAGAATGAAGAAACGAATCCGGAACAGTGGGTGCAGGCGTTGGCGACCGTCAACGATGACCTTGACGCACTGTTTTACTACGTCTCGATAAATCCCGATCTTTGCACCTTGTCGTTGCAGAGAATGAACGAAAAGAGTGAAATTGCCCTGACGCGAAGACCGAACAAGAAACGAAGGACGTATGGTTCTGCAGCAAGTGTGACCTTGAACAATATTAGAGCGTCCACGTCGGCGCCGACTCCGGCGCAAACAAACTTGAGTAAAATGGGTAACAAAGCGGTGTTTCTTTGGTAAGCCTCTGGCAAGTTCTTTCATCCTCCGTCATGGTTCTGGCTCAACCCTTTCCGTTCCGTGAAGTGGGGAAGACGAAATGCTTGAGCAAGAGTTGGGTCCTGTGACGTCATTCCAGTGAACTTTGACAACCGTCAAGAGAAGCCTTGCACTGCGGCATTTTCCATGCCCCCATTTTGCAACGACCATGTGGTCTCGACTGCCTCTCTTGTCCTCCAAGAAAGTCATCCGTCACGAAGAAGGGAAAATGTCTATGCTATCAGCCCTTTTCTATAATACTGCCGTTTTTGTTTTTAAGAGACGCATACCTGGTAAAGTGCAATACGTACTCATAAAAAATTGTCATCGAGTGATTCACCGGTGCTTAGTACCGTAGTAAGTAGCTAGCTGCATAGAATACAGAAAGTGCTGCTTCTTTGCCAAATAGGAACAGCTTATCCGTTCCTTACTTCAAGGTTCTGCCGTTCTCCCCGAATTGAGATCGCTGGGGCATCCAACTGAAATCAATCCAACTTCCCAAGGGACGCATCCATTGTAATGTAGTGTTAGTAAGCTGCGCAATGGCCCTGATAAAGCTTTAAGGATATATCGTAGTGCACACTGTTGCTTGTCTTGTTATTTCTGCTGGCGTGATAGATCAAAATTGTGTCCAAGGGCGGAAATCCAATGCTGTAGAAGCAACTCATTGACGTAAAAATGGTGCATGGCAAGGCAAATGATAAAAAAAGAAGAAGAAAAATTATGTGATGTATTGCTATTACAATTAACTACCATAGCGTGACATGAGAAAAATTATTTTGGTGCTTGAGAAACAAGGAAATGAACGCCTGTTCCTTGGCACTTTCTTCATAGGAAGCTTGAGAGAAAGTTTTCATGTTTTTTGTTGAGGAGAAAGAAAAAGGAGGATGGAGCTGCCCAGAGGTCCAGAGTGGAGGTGGTGTATTTGGAAGAGGATCAAAAAATGATTATTCTTCGAAGTATCCATTTTTGATATTGTAGGCCTTGAAAGCATCTTGCATCCAATGACGACCTTCATGGAACAACGTCAAAGAGATGACAGCCTTGAAAATTCCAATTCCTTGACCTCTGAAAATTCCACGAAGACCAAACTGAGCCGAATCACGGGCCATTTCTCGAACAGCTTCGATGGCTCCAATCGATTTACCCGCAATGGAGTTGGTCTGCATGATAACTTCCAGACGACTCAAGGGGTTGGTGACCACAACATAAATGGGGGAAACCACAGCACTGGCCACCAAACCAGTAGCAGCACGGCCCAAACTGGTCTTGTCTCCAAGTTCTTGTTGGATGTATTTTTGGAGGCGGGGTTGACCCACCAATCCCAACGTGGCAGAGGCCAAAGAATGACCCATCAAAGGAATGGTTCCTCGGAAAAGAGGAGTGAAGTTCTTGGCTGCCGATTCTCTGAGAATTTCCATAATCGGCTTTGGATGTCCGGTCTGCTTGAAGAACGCACGTTGTTGCTTCTCAATCATACGAATGGGATTAATAAAGGGAGCCGAAAGGATGGACGCCGCGGTGGCGGCCAAGAATCCTGGATTTTCTCCTTCTCCAAGGAAAAATGACATTCCCAAAAGGACGCCAAACTTGGGGATACGCTTGAAACCCACTCCGATCAATCGAGGGCCGACACCACTCAAACTGGCAGAGACGGGGTGTGCTCGGAATACAGCCTTGGCTTCTTCCGAGGCCACGCGAGGGTCTACGGGTTTGCCAGCAGCATCTTTCGCATACTGCTGAACGAGCTGACGATAGGCAGTCACGGGATTGTCCATGACGGTCTGAAAGGCAGAACCACCGAGGTAAGCAGTCAAAGCCTGGCATTGGGAGAGACCCGATTTTTTCACCACGAAAAAATCATCGGACACAAATGGAATGGAGGATTTTTGAGAGGCGGCCATGGTCGACATTCTTGTTCTTTGGAATTTAAAAATTAAAAGGAAAAAGGAGGGGCAAAGATAGCAAGAAGAGCAAAGTGGTCAAGACCAGGGAAAGTGAGATCGAGAAGAGTAGTTTCTATTGATGGCTAGCTACAGTAGTTAGCAATGCTCCAAACTTGCAAGGTTGCCAATGCTGTTGGGTATCATACAGACTCACCATAAAAAAGTGATGTGTGATCCTTGCTTGCTTGCTTGCTTGCTTACTTGCTCACTTGCGTACCAAACTGGTACCATACCAAAATTGATCGCATCATCGCATGAGTTGACGCCTGTGCTGGAAGGGGCTGTTTGCGCGTAACACCAATGACGTCGATTAAACGCGTACTAAGTAGTAGGGTGGATTGATGTGTCCACAACGGCTATTCTCGCAGTCCGTGATGGGGCTGGAGAAAACCTGGATGCGAACCCACGAGGACGACATGCAGACGACCGAACCCCACCAGTTAAAATTGGTTTGGTTAGTTCGATCAGCTTGTGGTACTAGTACTGCACAATGTAGTAATAAGCTACAGTAGCTGCTACAGTACAGCACTGTACGACGTACAGGCGGTGCATATCAATAGCCAGAGCAGATAGCTCTACTAGCTAGAGGCGACCTGACAAATTGATCCACGTCAGTTGCCAAAAATCAAAACGTTACAAGTGTGGGTCCAAATCTAGTT
>ENA-ORBV01006809-ORBV01006809.1-microbial-mat-metagenome-genome-assembly--contig:-NODE-6809-length-19953-cov-5.036275_pt1 | contig 19953 bp, 16 predicted proteins | sample MGYA00237777_ERZ505514 | MGnify/ENA primary metagenome ERZ505514 (study PRJEB26160, sample SAMN06269048) | microbial mat metagenome | isolation source: Oligotrophic lake microbial mat | place... | reverse complement strand
TTTTCAAGCAGAAGACGGCATACGAGATTCGCCTTAGTCTCGTGGGCTCGGAGATGTGTATAAGAGACAGGTCCTTAAGGGCGACTCTCTGCTACAGATCCGTTCCAGTAGATTGAATGCGTATGTATGGACGACAACTCAGTGCCCTACAGTCAGTGAGAAAAGACCGATCTTGACGTACTTCGTTCAAGACTCTTTTCTCGTCCAACCTCGACTTGACCTGCAACGGAGGTTACAGTTTCGTGAAAATGCTGATATTCTTTCTCAGCTTGGCTTAGCTAAATCGTAGCTGCAGTCTCCCTCTATCTACTACAAGGATCGGCTAACGTATGTCGACAGCCTTCAACTACGAAGTTTGTGGTTGGTTGTCTTGATGCTTCGCTCGCTGTGTGGGGGTTGTTGCTGTTAGCTCTCGGTCTGGCCTTCAACGCGTTTACCCCGTACCCTACTACTTCATTATTACTAGCAACTTTTTGGTGCTAGCTAGATGTTAGCAATCAATGCAGATACAAAGTTATTCTGTCTCCCTCCGGGGGGATAGCAATTCGTTATGCAACTTGGCTCAGATACTTAACTAGTACTTCCTTGAGCGTATTTGTCATTGCCCAATTAGCCAGTCGGCTAGCTAGTAATGAATGATTGCTACCATTGCTTGTCTTGGAACAGCAGAAGTCAAGGATTGAGAATGGTAGATGAGCGGCCACATAGTTCCTCTTCTGGCCCATACGCGTACTAGCTACTCACTCTAGCTAGCTCTCAAACTACACCTCATGCCGCAGATGGCTGAAAACTCAGGGGGGGTGTCAAATACATAAAGCGAGGACTGGCAGGTGCATATACTACATGTACCTGTCTTCGATCCGAAATTGCGAAAGATCTACTCCACAAAACCTCAAACTCAGGTTTTTTCGTTGTCGAAAAGATTCGTTATACGTTTTGAAACATGTTGATCTGTCATCACAACGATCCAACACAATATCCATCTGAAGCTCACTTGAAAGCTGACATTACTAATAAACGAATGAATCATCCCAACAAGGCATAAAAGTGAGTTATCCAAACTTTTTCTATCGAGATGATGGTGAGCGAGTCAAAGTCGCATGATTCGGCGACAGATTGGGTCCTCCCGGACACTCCTGATGCTTCTGACGACCGTCACGGTGGGACCATTCTCATTGTGAACGAGAACACCAACGAACATCATCGCAACGACATGTACTATGGTTGTACTGCAGCTCCTCTCGATGACGATGACGACGACGCTGATGATGATGATGAATGCTACTACGAATCATTTCCCTTTTCTACCAAAGATGGCGGCGGTGGCGGCGGCATAGATCACGAGGCAGACTTTTTGCTGCAAGACGGATACTCGGCGGTCACTTCTGTCTTGTCGAGCGCTGCCTCCGTTGCCAGCGATTACACGACGAAAAATCCAATCTCCCGCGGAATGTCGACACTGCACACGTGTGTCGTATCCAAGCTTCAAGAGATGCAGGACTCTTGGACAAGCCATGTCGGGATCCGATCGAGCCAAACCCCGAGACCACGCCCGACCGGTGCGACCGCAGCCATTTCGCAGTCCAGGTCTTGGGCTCAAGGCGACAGCGGGACAACGACAAGACCCAAAAATATGGCTTTTACAAGTCGTGGTATGGCGCCTAGTCAACAGAGGTCCACTCGCAGTTGCTTTCGTGGACGCTTCTTGATGAATGACAATCAGACGAACGGCGACCGTGCCAATCACCTTCTAGCCTGCAAGAGCATGGAGGATGATTGGGAAGGAACCATTCTTGTGGAATTAGTCCCGCTTACTTTGTCTTCTTCTGCCGCCACGGAATCCCATTCGCCCCGTACTACGAATGACGATCCAAACGAGTACAGTCCTCTTTGTACTACCGATAGCGAGGAATCTTGTGTTTCCAGAATGGATTACCTGGCCTGTGCCGAAATGAAACAAGGGGCACGCGCTGCCACGGCAACCGAACGCAAACAACCAAAAGACGATTTCGAGATTGCCCCTCCTCCACTCTTGTTACAGAGGGTCTAGCTAGTAGTAGCGTCTCTAATAGATAAGTGGTGCCTCTTGAAAGGTCCGACGGCATGCAAGGCGAAGTGCATGCTCTGCTGTCTCGATCGTGCAGACCAATGTCTACGCCAAGCTGTCCATAAATCTGATAGGTAGCTAGCTAGCTAGTTAGTCTAATAATAGCGCAAGTAGAGTAGAAGGTACTGTTGGTTTGTTTAGTTTCTCTACTATGTATGTAAGTTAGGATAGTGTTATGCGAAACGTCAAATCACATTGCTATGATTTGATACGATGCTGTCTTGAGCCATCGTTTGTTGAATGTATGTATGCAAAACGTCAAATCACAAATGCGCGATGATATGCTACTGCTGTCTAGAGCCAATCATCGTTCGTTGTACTCACTGTATGCATCGTTGGTCCTCCCTGGTATGTATGGTCTAGTCCAGTGAGTTCGGTGCCGTGTCGTGCGTGCGGTCTATCCCTTGTTCCCCCCTATTCTGTCTCATTGTTGGTTCTTCATGTGCACCGACGAGCAGGTGCCGTCACTTTGGTTGCCTTTGCAGCAGCAGCATTTTCACCACACACTACCTTGTGATTGTTGTACACCAAGGAGTTGCCAGCCGGAATGGAGGATGGTGCTGCATTGGTAGCCTTCTTTTTATTGCTGGTAGTGGTGGCCTGTTGTTGCTGCTGTTGTTGTTCCAAGGAGGCTTGTGTTTCCAATCGCAAGTCATCAATTTGCTTTTGAAGTTCGTGCACGGAATAGTAGAGTTGCGAATACTCTTCACGACTGCAATGTTCGTAGCTGTGTTCTTGCGGTGGTTCTTCGCAAAAGCGAACCTTGGAGGAATCCCGCCGCATGCCCATGGCAAGTGGATTGGGGGGTGGAATTTGGGGTGGTGGTACTGCTGTGGAGGATGGTGTGGAAGCATCCGACTCGGTTTCCTCGGATGTGTAGACGAGACCCCAGTCTCCTTCTTCGTCTTCATCACAACAGTTGCCTTGGTCTTGCAGACGACGAACCAAATGATGGTGCTTGCCGTCATTCTCGTCGTCAACGTTCTCTTCTTCCTCCAAGTCGCTGTCAAAGCCATCTTCGCTGTCCGTAAAAGAGTCATGGTCATCGTCATCCCAGGACTTGCCGGCATAGCCAGACTGGTCTCCGTACTCTTCGGGGAGTAGGTCCGCATCCCAGTGATGGTCGCTTCCTCCTCCCATCAAGAGATCATCAGTCCCGCCCAAGAGGGGTTCAAAGGTAAAGTAGTCCGCCATAGTGGGACTAGTCGTAGTCGTCTCGGTTGTGGTAAGTGTCATTATGGTTGAGTATGTCTTGTCTGTGGAATGGCTGATTATATGTGTCGATTGGATTCTATTTGGAAAGGTAGTCGTAGTAGTCGTGTTGTATGATGCATGAATGCCGATGGACGAAAAGAATGAAGGAAAGCGTTTGTTCGCTTCCTGTCGTGTTTCTTGTTGGACTGAATGAGAAGCAGCTATCTATCTAAATCAGTTAGTAGTAGTAGTAGCTACGATGGTGTTTGCGTTAGTCTTTGAGAGATAAATGGAGAGAAAGAAATGAAGTGGTGTTGTTTGTGTGTTTGTGGCTACGTGTGTGTCTTTTAGTATTACCGGTAATACACTGTAATGATGAAGACGCCGATGAATCGATCGAATGGTTTTTGGTTGGCCCGTCTTTGGTCGTTACGCTCTATCGTGGTTGGTTGGCACACCGTGCACGTTACGTGTTGAATCTCAAGTGATGTTTTCACGCCCACGTTGCTTTTATCAAAAGGCTACTGGTACCGGTAAATAGCCGCGCCGCGGATCAGTCGGTCGCCACCCATCCATTCGACCTCAACATTCAACTTCTCAATTGAAGCTGAATCTTTCCGACTGCAAATGGCTTCCCGACCAGGCCTTTGAACGGCCCGGCTTTCACCGAAGTGTACCAAGTTCTACGTATGGCCTACACGCACATGAGCGCGCCAGCCTTCCATGCCAATGAGAAGCGTCTTTCAATGCGAACGTACTTAGGAAGAAGGTGAAGAAGCCCGTCCATATCCTGTCCAAGCAAAATAAAATGCATGGTTGGTGGCAGCTGTCGACGGATTCGATGACGAACAACAAATGCCACAATGTAACGGTTAGCCAATAAAAGCACAGCAAACAGCACAACATAGATGACGTCCGCCGGTTGACATTTTTCAAATAGGACACGTGCGTGAGTAACGAAATGACTGACGAGATAGATGAGGGATATCATCATACAATCAATCATATCATTGGATATGAATGCATCATTATTCTGGCTCCGTTGAGTCATTCTTGCTTTCCATGATGTCCATCAGAGACAAAGGTACCTGCTGGTACCAGTTAGGGGTTGGAACTTGGAATGCTTACATGTGCTGTTGTTCAAGCACTTGGTTAGCTAGCTAGTTTCAAGCCACACCTGTTCAGGTAGCCAGCAAAGATGTCTTCAATGTTCTGGGTCTAACTTGCAGCTGTTGTTTTGACATCTTTGATCAAGAGATTGTCATGTCATGTCGGCCATTGTTTCTGCACCTCAAAAGAACTTTTTGACAATTGTTGTTTTGCACATTGACTTTTGTTGTTGTCATGTTTCTTTTTGCAAAAGCATGACACGGCAGCAAATGTCACTTGCATTGACAACACTAGAAATAGCATTTAATTTGAAAACACTCAATTGCAAACTTGCAAAAAACTTGGGTCAATTGTTTTTTAGTGTGAAGAACAATTGTAAAAGATCTTCCCTGAATGTGAAAAGAAAACATTCTATCTCAATGTCAGCTCAGTTTGAAGTTGATTTTCCAAATCAATTTTTTGAGCAGATTCAAGAAAGACATTTCATTTTTTCTGAAAGCAGGACAATCTCTCATTCTGTCTTCTGCGTCAAACATGTTACAAAACATGAGATTGCAAAACAAAACAAAACTACAGACAACATTGATGTTCAAAATCTATGTTGTGGATCTTGGCACAAAGAGCTTTGCACAGATCCACAATGAACAAAGAAATGTGTGTCAAAATTTTCAAAAGACAACATTTTCTTTAGCTGCATTGAAACTTTAAAAAACAAGAAGTTTGAACTTTGAGGGCAATGCAATTGCAAACACAAACAATGCAAGAAGGAAGTGAAGGCTTGTACATTTTCATTGGAGATAGATGGCAAAGTTTTTCATTCCCATTTGGGTAGCTTGAGAATCCTTTCTCTTTTGATGATCAACGTTCAACTAGACAATTATTTAACCCTAATCTTAGTTGTGAAGAAAATATTTTTGAGAAAAAGTGACCGCCGGTTTGAGTGGCACGCCGGCTACTCTTTTTTCAGCGGGCGTTTTGAAATTCCAGGTAGACCCGGCGCAACGCTTCGCACATCAACATTAGATCGGAGAAGGTTGGTGCTACTGCCGCAGTTATCCTCCATCAAAATTAGAGGTTACCTACACCACGCTGAAACCGTGAAAAACACCCAAAGAAGCAAACCTCAACACTATTGCACACATCAACAGTACTGTACGAGATAACGAAACAAACAACGAGTTACAGTATTGTCTTTCCATAACACTAACCCTCAAGACACATCATTGTCGGATTCATTCTTTCATCCATCATCTTCTTCGATACAACAACGTTCTGTCCATCCTCACATACACCTACATGGTCTTTGGCATTTCAACAATAGCTACGAGATTCTGGTGAGTTGACACTTTGTCGTTTGTGGTTGCTATATCTTTTCCATGAAATCCATCAAGGAGTTGCTTTGTCGTGATGGTGTAGGTTGATGTGCTTTGTTTTCTTTGCCACGCCTTGCACCGACCTACCCACATCTTTAGTGCTCCAGTAGAGAGGATGGTCATTGCTTGTCTTTCTCTCGCTTACACAAGTGATTGCTTTTTCTCGTTTCCATCGAAATCGTGGTGGATTCTTTATTAATTTTGACACGGTTTCTGCCTGCTGTTCGTTCCAACTGGATAATGTGGCACCAATTAAATAGGAATCAAAAAGAGCACCAACCCCAACAGCAGCCACCACAACAACACCAAGACGACAAAATGTCCTCTCCCATTCGAACGTCAAAACGCAAGGCCGCAGAGGTAGAAGCCGCGGCAGCAGCAGAAGCCGACGTCTCTGTTCCCATCAAGGAAGAAGAAGCAAAGACAGCAGCAGAAGCAGACCCACCCATTATCAAAAAGCCACGCAAGGACATTGCCGCCAAGGCTGCAGCAGAAGACGACAAGGAGACCGAAGCCATGCCGGATGCTGCTGGTACCGATGGCGCTGATGCCAAGAAGGGAACCGAAGAAACCGACAAACCATCCGAGGAAACAGCGGCAACTGGCAAGCCTGAGGAGGAAAAGGCACCAGCTGCCGACAGAGCCATCAAGGAAGAACCTGTCACAGTACCAGCCGCAATCTACAAGGAAGAAGATGATTTCGACGAACCAGATGACGGTGCCGAGATTGTGGAGGATTCCGATGAAGTTTGGAACCAAAGCTTATTCAATCTACTCCTCTACAAAAACCAGTACAAGACCTTGCACGTTCAGGCCACCTACGATCCAACCTTGCATTCTTGGGTAGATACACAACGAAAGCTGTACCGACGACACCGAAAGGAGCCCAAGTCTGTGAGTCCGGTTACAGCCAAGCGATTGATTGCCTTGGATTCCATCAACTTTCCCTTCACCTTGCGTGGTGCCGCTCATTGGGAGCGATACTTCAACAAGCTTCAGGACTTTCACAAAAAGCACGGACACTGTTTGGTGCCTCGCTTGTGCGAGTTTCCAGGTTTGGGCGATTGGGTTATTGACCAACGCCGTCAGTACAAGTTGATGATGCAGGGCAAACCTTCTGTCTTGGATCCCGAACGCCAGCGAAAACTAGAACAGTTGGGCTTTGTTTGGGTGGTACGCAATCGCCCCGAGTGGAATAATCGGTTTCAAGAGCTGTTGCAGTTCCGCGAGAAACATGGCGATACCAAGGTGCCCCAGCACTACAAGGAGATTCCAGGTTTGGGAAAGGTACGGATTGGTGACTCGATGGTTGTTTTGTCTTGTTTCAAAAAGTTTCTTTTTAGATTCGTCTCGTCTCAACGTCGTTGCCATGTTGCTGGCTTGTCATTATTCTTTCCAGTGGGTCGCCAAGCAGCGCGAACAATTCAGGCTTCTCTCGCAGGGGAAGCATTCCTTTCTTACGCCAGACAGATTGGAAAAGCTCAATGATGCTGGCTTTGTCTGGAGTGTGCGCAGGGATGAACCGGAATCTTCTCCTACCAGTAAGGATACTAAAAAGAAGGTCAAGAAAGAAGGTGAAGAAGAGGAAAACCCCAAGGAGGGAGAACCGAAAGAAGAAACCAAAGCTGACGCCAAAGAGGACTCAAAAGATGAGAACAAGGAAGGAGCGAAACCTGATGAGAAAAAAGATGACGAGGCCAAGACCGAGGAGGAACAAGCCAAAGATTCAGCAATGGCTGAAATGGAGGCCATGGAAGTTGTGAAGATTTAATTAAATCGAATCACGTCAACGAGAATTGAGTACGGTTTGATACGACCTGGTTGCTTTAGTGCAGCGCATCCTTATTGCGAACGTGAATAACTGGCTTTTCAAATGGTGCGGTGGCTCTCTCTGAGGCTGAGCTGCATTTGTACTGAATGTTTCGACAAAATCTTTATTCTAAAAGAATATTTGTAATGTTGCTCCTTAATACAAAATTTATTGTGATTAGAACACATGGTCAAGATAATTACAGCATGATGCCATTTCACCACATTTCGTGCCAGTTTGAGGCTTAGCAGTGTCTTTGATTTTGTCAGAAGGGTCCGACTCGCTCCATCTTTGCCTAACGTTCCTAGTACAGAAGCGTTGGCGTCATCCTCCAAAGAAACTCAACATCTCGTACCGCACTGATCGTTCTTCAAAATACAAGAACTGCCGATTGAGGGATCAGCTTTATACCATTTCTATAGTTGCTCATAGGAGCTCATCGGTCGCCAAAGCGGTTGTGAACAGAGGAGGAGTCAGCCAGTCAAGTGGATTGAGTCACTTCTTGACAAGATGCCGCAGCGGACAACGGCGAAGCTGAGAGCTGAAGACGCACGAATGTAATCCAAAGGTAGTAGCTCATCTGGCTGAAACTCGATCTTTTGGATTGCCAAGGACCAGAAGTGGGTTGCCCACAAAAGAGACAGAGTCAACCCAGACAACTGTCTCCGGGAAGCCTACAATTATCCATCGTTGCCCAAAGCCGTGAATGGCCCATCTTCGTCGCACGTTCGATTAGCCTGCTCAATTTGACGCAGTTTGTTGTCTGTTGCTGCCGCGGTAACCAAACTGACAAGCAAAATGCCAAGGCACTGGCAGGCCACAGCCGTGCGTGCATGGACCCACGCCCTTATAGTGACCAAGACAAGAGCTCCTACCCACACGACTGTCGGTTTGTGGTTTCTTGTCCGTCTTTGAGTTGCCCATACTTGGATCCATTTCTTCTTACGAGACTCAATACCGCCATCCGTCCCCGTGGCCTTGGCTTCCATTTCCTGCAGTCGAGCCTCTACCAGCTGTTCCTTCTCCTCCTCAAGAAGATAGTCATTCTCGCTACCCCCCTCTCTATCCTTAGTAGTAGCAGCAGTAGTAGCAGCCGTTCTACGCGTTTTCAGCATTTGTATGCGCATCGAGTTCCGCAACACGGGGTCTGCCAGCATATCTTGAATTCGCTTGCGCTGTCGATGTTTCCCTTGGGAATCAAACATCCTGCGGCGGACATAGTGCGAAATAGGGTGCAGCAAAATCCCAAACACGTGAAACCCAAGGACATACCACCTGATCTGATCGATATCATCGTCATTGTAGTTCTTTTCCTCGCTAGCATAAGCTGCTCGACAAGTATCCGTGATAAGGTCACAATATTGAAACCCTCTTCCGCCCAAACTGGCCAAACAATCGGCACAATTCATCCCCCTTCTCGTGGTATCCTTCTTGACAAGCGGTGGGCTTTCTTCCTCGCCTACCGGTAGACGAGCAGAGTGAGGACGGCGATCCACCCTAGTTGTCCTATTTAGAAAGACTTCATAACTGGATGCGTTCACCCATGGCAGTAAGTAACGAGTGGTACTGTCCAAAAATGCTGGTTTTGGAACATCGCTCAAGAAAAGTAAGCAAGACACGACAGATAGGATCATTTCCACCACCTGTTTCGCTGTCCAGTGAGATTTTTGTGGAGTCGGTGGTGGAACTTGAACTCGCGTCGTATACGCAAACATGTAATCCGTTGTGTCCTTGTCGAAAAATTCCACCACGGATGAAAACACTCGTTTGGACAAGCGCTGTGCTTCCTCGAGCGTTTATCGATAGCCACGACCTTTTCTCAACGAGGCGAGAACAACCCTGCCGACAATGAGGAAAAGATTTCGCTTATTGTTGCCGTCGCCAATATCGAGTGCTTTTGTAAATTCCTTGTTGCTAGTGCGAAGAGCACTTTGTTGTAGATCCAGCAGAAGTTTTTTTTCTTGAATGGAGAGATACTTGATAATTGGCATTTCGCTGCCTTGTTTTTGAATGTAAAAAGCGTCTGATTTGTTTCTTTGCTGGGGATCATCAACTTGAGTCATGAGGGAAACAAAATATGGTTTTTCTTCCATGCTACAGACATTTTGGCCGTTGTTGTTGCGATAGCACAGTCGCTGTCTTCGCTGCGACCAACACAAGTCGCAGTCAAGAGAACATACTGGATTGGTACCCATCTGACTCATCACCTCCGCAAAACTAGGATGTTGTGCATCCGTTTCCTTTTGCACGCGATACTTCAGCTCTAATTCCAGACGCAATGACAGCCACAACACGAAAACGAACAGGGAGAGTTTCCAGTGCTTGCGCCATGTTGCCCAAAGATCATCGTCTATTGGCTTCTTCTCATCCAGTGCGGCTGCATTTAAATGCGACCACCTCGGCCACACGTCTAGAAGCTGCAGCATCGTAGTGACCTTCTCTAGCTTACTTACTAATGTGAACTAACGAGATGTTCATCTTTGTTGGTCAGTGCACATCCACATTCAATTGCAGCAGCCATCATTTGCTGTGTCTTTCTCTCGTTCTTTTGCCAGGAGCGGTCGGGTTGGCCTAATTGGTTTTAACGGTAAAACCGTGATGCCCCCGGCCGCACCAGAGTCATTCATTCACAAGGAAAACCATTTCATTGGAACTGCTAAAAGTGCTGGAGGTTCTGGCAATTGATGATGTTGCCACACAATGATTGAATTCATTCGAAAATGCTTTAAGTTGAAAATGTCATTAAGTTTAATTGAATCTATGAATGAAGTTGAAAACACTTGAAAACGGATGATTTGGTTTCATGTCAAACCGTGTCAAAAGTGTTCGGGCTTCGACATTTGATTCCATTTGATTCAATTCGGTGGAATTCAGTTGAAATGGTTGCAACTAAGGCAAGTTGAAAAAGGTTTGATTGAAGCCAGATGAAAAGGTTTCAACCATTGCAAAATCAATTCATTGATTCCTGGAACCACATGCACTGTCGTGAACTGATGCCAATGCCCTTTGTGTTGGGATGCACACTCTCTCATGGTCCTCATGTCTGTCAAGCTAACATGCTGGGATGTGTTGTGCTTTGCAGTGCTGATTGCCTTGACAGGTCAACTGAATGACAAAAAAGACAATGCAACAACTCAGATGTCTGAGTCAACAATGATGACAGAGAGACACAACTTTTTCATGCGGCATCTGTTTTTGCCAACAATGCAAATGATCATTCAACTTTGACTGAGTGACCAGGGAAAGACTGACCAACCACACTTCACCCACCTGGTCAAGTCAAGTGATCTCAGTGCACCCAAAATCTGAACTGCAGCAAGGTTTGTTTGACGATCTTCAAACATCAAGAGCTCATTCCTTTTGTCACAGGATGCCCAGCTCCTTCATTGTTGTCTGCCCTCAAACAGTTGTCAATCAATTTGTTCAAAAACCACCAATTGAAGCTGTCAAAAACAATGATTGCATCGCACTTGCAATGACATGTGAAAGAGATTGTCTTGCAAATGATCGATTGGCCAAAACTGACTCACCAACGTGGAAATGGATTTGTCAAGATTGTTGCATGAGTGCTGCACAAAAAGCACAATGAAATCTGTTTTTGTTGTTTCATCACAATTCGGTTCAAACAGGTCAAACAGTGAACCTTGAGAAAATGACTTTAGAAAACAACCATTTTTGTGTCAAAAAGCCACTGAGGTGGAATGTTGATTGGATCAACACTGATTGGTTTGGCCTTTGTCATGGCGAAGTTTTGCTTTTGCGTCATTCTGAAGTCTGCAACTTGCAGTTGCGCCAGCCCAAAAGCCCTTGTTTTCAGTGCAGTTCAGGATCTACATTTCAATGGCTGGCTGAGTGCTCTTGCTATCTGCTGAATGGGGCTTCCACTGATGCTGCTCTGCTAGCCACCAGCTAGCTAGTAGCTAGCTAGTGGTGGCAGCACTGCTGGGTGCTAGCTACTAGCTAGCTAGCTAGCTGCTACACCACCGCTGCTACCACCAACGTACAGCACAGTACGTCGACCAAGAGTCACAACAGAGGGCTGAGTTACCGCCTTCGCCAATGTAAACCACAGTTTCAACATACTAGTGCTACTAGCTAGTAGACTAGATAGCTAGAGTACTGTAAAACTTGCAGTTCGCATGGCTCTGAGCAGCCTTTGAAATCGCTCCCTCGAGCAGGGTTCACGAAACTTACGGCTTTTTTGTTCTTCAAGAAAGAGAATTAAATAGTGCTTTCTCCTGCTTCTCCCTGCACTCTTAAATCTCAAAGCTATAGAATTAGGACAGGGAACTCTTCGGTTTCGTTGAACGGAATTTATTGAGCACTTGAGAACGGCTTCCCCTTTTTGCATGTGAATGGCCATTCTTCTAGTACACAAAGTTCAACTGAAGGGGCTCAACGTCAGGCGACGTGAATACAAAAATTCTGAAATTGCGTTATGCTTCTCGTCCATCCACACTTCCACAGTTCATTGCGAAGGCTCAATCGATCCGCCAAAGCCCAAAAACTTGCCTTGAGGCCTTTTCAAGACTTCTTGGCGGTTGGTATCGAAATGTTTCGAACAATTTTCAGTGGTTTGTAAAAGGCTCAGTCCTGAAGAGTACTTAAGTTAAGTGTTCTCCCTATTTTCATTGGCCTAATTCATTACTCGAATAGGATAGTATGGGAAGTTGGGAACTCTCCTTTCAGAATCCGATTTCTTGGTTGGTGTTTACTGGTAGCTGTGCAGTTTTCTTCCTGGAACACTGCATTGCCTTAAATAACTTGGTTGACAACAATCGGAGGCCATCGGGATCCTGCATTGCGTAGAGAGTCCGAAGGAGAAATTGCATTTTCTTCTGTACCAGCTTGTGTAGAATTATACGCACATGCAGGAATGAAGAAATCGCTCAGACACTGCCACCCCACTGGTAAGCACATCATACCGGTTAGCACATGCATGGACTACTACTTCGATACTAGCTAGCTAGTAGTAGTAGTAGCTAGCTACTGTGGTAGTACCAGTAGCAGTACTAGTAGCTAGCTAGCTAGCACAAGCACCCACTGCCAGCATCATCCGATTACAGTCTCACAAAATTACAGATCTCATAAAAACCAATCACCAACTACAACAAAAACCAACAACATAAAATTTTAACCAACAAAACAAAGCCAAAATGAATCGTTACAACTTTGTCTTTCCCAACTTGTCTCTTACCAACCCCATTCGCAAGGTTTCTGCGGAAGAGACTCCATCTCCAATGCCAGAAGGTTTCACTCCAGGTCCCAATCACGTCATCTGTGGCCGTGGAAAACAATGCCAAACTCACAATGAAGGATTCCGATCGCTGGTCGCTTCCCGACTTGCCGAGTACTCGGCGGCTCCTTCCAAACCAGAACGATCCCGCATTGTCACTTTGATTTACGAAGAAATCATCCGCAATGGAGGTGGCTTTGTCCGCAAGGATTTCAAGACGGGTCGCTGGCTTTCGCTTCCCGAAACACCAGGACGCGAGAAAATCTCGCAAGCCTTTCGTGACAGCTTGACCGACCAGTACCAATCCAGCAAGGTGTGCCGCCGTCAAAAGCGCAAGCAAGCTCGTGAAGAAAGTAGCAGTTGCGGTAGCAGCAGCGACGAAGAAAGTGAAGACGAAGAAGAAGAAACACGAGTGGTGAAAAAGGCTCGCACCATCATCACCAGCAGCTCTGTTGTTAACACTCCATCATCTCCCATTCAGACTCTCAAGACCAGCGATGCTTTGAAGCAGTTGCTCAAATTTGCCGGCTCCATCGATGTGGACTCCTTGTCGTCTTCCGCTTCTCCGGATGTTTGCAGCAGCAATGCTTTTCAAGAAGATGTCGAAGCCGATCCTTTTGGTTACACCTCCTTTCATCCCATCCAATACGACGACGACAAATTGTCGTCCCGTCGTCGTGCCAGCAAGCGATACTCCTTCAGTGACATTAGCATCGGTATCTTAGACTTTGAGGACATCACCCCCTTTCCCGCTCTGTCTGTATAATCGTCCGTTGTTCCAAAACCATAGAGAAACTAAAAAGTGAATGCACGTTACAATAAATTTATATAAAACAAAAGCTACAATACAACATCCCACAACTTGTCTCCTCTACTAACTAGCTAGCTAAAAGTAGGCACTCGAGCAGTCTACCTATTGCCTTTTACAAGGAGAGCGACAGGATACTATCTAGAAGTTTATCTCCTGATATTCCTTCTTCACGAATCCATCGTATCGTTCTCGTATATCTTATCCAAATAGCTAGCTAGAGCTAGCTAGCTATTACTGGAGCTACCTTGGATATATGAATCATAGCAGAAGTGGGAAGGATGGTGCACCGTGGCACACTACAGTATTGTTTTCGACAAGGACGTTAGAATGTTCAAGGTTCACAATCCATCGTCCTTGCCACTGCTTTTTCTTCCAGTCCCGCTTCGAACAAAAACTCCACGAATGAATGAATCAGGAAGGTTACAGTCATTATCACACAGATAAGGTTAGAGTTGCCGTGACTTAAGGTTTTGATGTGAACACCACTGAACAGGTTTTGATGTGAACGGTAGCGTGGAATGAATCAATAGATTTGCAAACTTACTCTGCTGTCTGCACATTGATTCACTATTTAGCTAGCTAGTTGCGTGACTTTGCCTTTCGTTTGATGCAACTTGCCAAAAGAGATCACTTCTCGGAAACTGCCGCACCAAAAATCGACTGCACTGCTGCCGCTTCCGTCCTCCCCATCTTGTGATGATGAACCTATCGGCGCTTGTTCTATGTTGGTTGGTTGGTCTTGTTGAGCCTTGGCAAGCCAACTTTGTGCTATCGACTAGTTGGAAGCCAAAGAGAGACATAAAGAACAATCGACGAAAAGAAGACATTGTCATTCACCGAATCAAATCACCACGGCTTGACATGCATTATCGCATAGACGGCCTTGAACTTGGCATCCATGATCCTGAGCTATACTATGATCATATGGCCGAACTTTGTGGTGAATGTAACAATGCCGTGGATTACCTTGCTACCTGGAAAGACGAATCTCCCATAATTGGAATGGTAAATGTCATGTTACACTGGGTGACCCATGACGACGACTACGAGGAGCTGCCAATACCCATTCTAAGAGGCCTTTGGTTGGATGATGTCACAACAGCCAGTCGTTATAAAAGGAAGGGAGTTGGTACTGCCTTATTCCAAGCAATTGAAAGAGATGCCAGTGAATTGATGAAAAACATGACATTGGCCGATCATCAGAACTATCCTGAAAGTATTTATTCCGTACCACCCCATGGCATGATTGAAATTGGGTTGGTTTCAGTGCCGACGTGGGAGGCTTTGGAATTTTATCGATCGATGGGCTATCAGTTTGCGCCATGGCAAGACAATGCTAGTGACAAGCGCCAAACACTTCTTGGCGAGTTGGCGAGGAGGCTGAAATTAAGTTGGTTCTGTTGTAAAAAGAGACATTCGAGTTTGCAATTGGTAAAGAGATTGGATCTCCCAATCAACGCCTCACTGCGTAGTCATGATGATCAGCGTGACATGACGGATCCTTCGCAGACCAAAGGGCTTCTCCGTTTGACGGAGTGGACACAACTGGGAAGTGAAGTGTGCCAGCTGACTGAAAAAGAATTTGGATTTCGTCAAGGAGAGCGACAGCAATGGTTTCATTGAATGTTTTGAGGAGGTTGCTCTGATTGCTAGGACACGGCGGCCATTGGAGGCAAGAGACTAATCCACCCGAAGCAACTTGGTCGAAGCCATTTTGGTGGAGTGTCCAAGCGGCGACAGTTGTGTCACTGAACGAGAATCATTCCTGGAACATCTGTTGCTCTCAGGACAGTCAAGTGACAATGGTGCAGCTTTATAGTTTTGTAATCCCAGTGCCAAGAGCTTCACTGACTGGTACCAGTGTGCTGTAGCTGCTTTTGGTAGACTACAGCACTACAGTGCTGGCTAGTTCGAGGTATGGATAAGGGCAATTCTAGTAGTTTTCAATTTACAAGTTGCTTGCCTCATGTAGTACACGCATATGCATTTTTTTAAACTTCCAATTCATCTGTGATTCCCAGAATCTCTGCAAAAGATGACAACAATCCACGACTCTCCCGTGGGATTTTTGCCGATGCATCTTCTTCTTCGGCAAAAATGTCGAGCTCACTCGTACCCGACAGATCATGATTTGACGAACATCCGAGGTCACCTTTACTAGTCGAGACATCAGGATTCGACGTATAACCGGATGTCGACGTTGTAAAAAAGGATCTTCCAGTACCGCAGGATCCCGCGTTGATTTGTACCCAATACGTTGTCATGTTCCCCTTTCCCTTGGCATGGATTTTGTCTTCTCTCCGTGTAAGCCATCGTTCTTTGCCAGCTTTGACAAGACATTCCGCTGTCGAAGGGGAGACATGGATCTTTCCGGCTTTACCGTGGTGCTCCATGCGGGCAGCTGTATTCATGCTGTGTTTGAAAAACGCACAAATCATAGACAAAAGGCAATGTCCGATGAGAATTCAGCACAACAAGAAGAAGATGCTACCATCACATCCGTCCGTCCACAGGATGACGGCAAGGTCTTGATTACTTACCTGTCGCCAAACAATTGGAAGCGTCCCTTTTCACCACGCAGTACGCCTCCCGTGACGGGGCCAGAATTGATGCCAACGCGCAGGTCGAGAGCAGCTGTATCGGCTCCCAAAATGTGTGTCAATTCCTGTGTTGTGGATTTCATCTTCATGAGGCAATCTTTGGCAAATTTGCACATGGCACTTGCATGGTTTTTCTTGGCATACGGAACGCCGACGACAGCTGTTTTCCGAACGTGAAACACAAGAAACAATCATCATGAGCAAACGCATCCATATAGGAAAACGGACATATCCATACATATGCATACATCTATTCCTTGGGTGACGTACCGACATAACAATCACTGCAGTGGGTAGACAGAGAGAGATAGTAATGGATCGACAGCAATACGTAAGACTCCAATCAATGAATGGCAAACAAATAGCTTGGTAAACGGACGCCCAACAAGCTCTACGCACCCAACCGTTTCAACCTTGAACACTCCTCGCCTCTTGGCAATCACATCGAACTCGTTATAAATGTACTCTTGAAATCAAGAGAGAGAGTGGAACATAATGTTAGCACATAATGATAAGCCTCCCATCTGGACAGAACAGAAGGTGAAACAACACAATCATTCCCAAGACAATCTCACCTAATAGGGTAAAGACCTGTATTGGAAAAGGCGAGGTGGAAAAGGAAGAAAGGAACTGTTAGTGAAAGTCATAGATGCCACCTTGTTTTGACAAGGGTGTTGCCTCGACGTCAGTCTTACCTGAGTTGGTTCTCGCTGATCACTCCAAGCCGTGAAGCCGACTAGATCACCAAAGAATATAGAAGTCTCAGGAAAGTAGTCTGAAAGACCAGGGTGGTTAGAGATTGTGAGAAAACGCTGTTATTCGCAAAATACAGTTCCACCGACGCCTAGAGATCTTACCTGCGATTGGCTTGCTGCCATACAGAGAGATGGATGGGGAGGCTTCACCGTTGGAATTCGTTTCGTCGGTGGCCATCATGACCGTGTTCTTGGAAGGACCACTGCCATTGGCCGGCATTTTCCCATCAAAGACTTTGCCCTTGTTTTTGGCTTTTTCTTTGAGGGTCTGTTGTTTGGCTTTCTCGTCTTCCAACAATCGCTGGACGACATTTTCCGGATACAACGAAGCAATGATTTTGCGTTCGGCTTCGGCTTGATTCTTGGCCTTGTGAATATCTTGCATTTGACGCATATTGCGGTACAAAAAGACCGCCACGCCCAGGGTGCAAAGCAAGATCATGACGGTCCCAAAGATGGTTTCGTAGACGGAAACCTCAAAGGAATCATCCGTGTACATGGGTGTGACAAGCAACTTCCAAGATCCGTCGGCAATGGGAATGGTCACTTCCATGAGTCGATTGGCAGGGTACTTGGACTTGACGAAGTCGTACTCGACTTCTTCCTCTGGAAACAGGACCGTCGTGTTGATGGTCCCATCGGCAATGGTAGCAATGAATTGTGCCGATCCCAAGTAGACCGGATCCCCTCCTGTATTGTGGGGACTGACATCATAGAGAAAGCAGCCCATACTTTCCCGTTGCTCTTCGGCACGACGTTCCAACAACGACGGAATGCGCACCAAGATGACTCCGAGTTCTTGTGGAATTCCGCCATTGCTGTAGTTGGCCAGTAACAACTCCTCGTCTTGTTCAATTTCAAATTCATCATCGGCCACTCGAATGCCTGGACTCCGAATAATGACACTGTACGCATTCATCTCATTTTCTTGGACGACCTTCATTCTTCCTCCCAGCACTGGCTCGTGGGTTTCAATGGCGCGAATGATTTCCATCTTTTGAAAGGGATGACTAAAGGTATCCAGCCCCAGGGCCTTGGCATTGCGGACGACGGGTTCACTGTAATGGACAGGAAAGTAAAAGGGGGCGTCGTCGGCCACGGGAATCCGACCAATCATGGTTTCTCCCGTTTCGGGATCGACGGAATGGTTAAAGCCATTAAAGCCCGTATAATTAACGGTACTGGGATAATGTTCCTTGTAAAAGGCACTGGCTTCTGCTTCGTAAATGGGTCGTTCGGCGTGTGTGACATTGGGAACACACTGTGCAGCACCAAATCGAAGACCACCCGAAGTGAGGTATTCATAGAATTGTCGAAATTCTTGGCGGGTCGTTTTGCGATTTCGACACACGTTGTGGACCGATCGTGCGGCCACTTCGTATTCTTGGACGGTCGACGTAATGTCCTTGCTGAGTTGTGTGGCCCGAGTCACAAAGTGTTCGTTTTGGGCCGCTTGTTCGGCGCGAATCGTCAAGACACAAAAGGCAATTCCTCCGGAAAGACCCAACAACAAGACCAAAGCAATGGAAAGTTTGCTGCGTCGCGTCACAGGAGTAATGGAGGAAATACTCACATCATCATCGTCCTCGCCGGAGTCCTCATAGCCAGTACTGGATTCATCTTCCCCCGCATCGAGAATAGCACTCATGTCAATGCCGACATGAGACAGTCGGTGGCTTTGGCTCATGCTCATTGTGAAGTAGCTAGTGTTGTTTTGGTTTGTTCTGTTTCAAAAGATAAAAGTGTGTTGTCAGGACAGCAAAGGCAAAGTTATCGCTTTTTCGTGCAGTGATTATTGTGAGAAAAGCTTTCACTATCTACTAGCTATGTAGCTCTAGACGAAATTTGTGAGATGGGGCGATTCTGTTCCTCGGGGATTTGTTGGGTCCTTGGTTTGTGTGAAGTTGGGGAGCGAAAAAAGTGCCTCGTTGCAAACCCCTTAATTACAGGACGTAAAATATACTCTAGCTAGTAGTACCGGGAAGGCCCTCTGTAGTTACTAGCGCGTGTAGCTAACAACAGTCATAACTCCAATTAACATTAAACCTCTGTAGTTACTAGCTAATGTAGTCTACTAGCTACTACTGTAGCTACTCGGAGTATGTAGTAAGTCGCTTTTTGTAAGTACAAAGCCTTAATCAATTGCCGCAAGATATGGTCTTGTTATTAATTTTTCTGGAAGTAGACTAGTCATCCCCGATACTGTAGCTTAGGGATAAATGCCTATGACCCTGGAATCTGCAACGAAGTGTAGCACTTTTGGAAATATTGGATATAACATGTCAAAAGCCCGATCACTTCTTGAATCGTTTTCAACAGGAAGGGGAGGGGTCTTTTATCAACGAGAAAACAGAATTTCTCAAACTAGGAGTTCACTTTTGAAAATAGGCCTTTTTGATCGTTAATGCAATATCGAGAAAAGAAGGCAGAAGACTCCAGAAGTTCCTGGGAAGAAGACTTTGCAAAACCAAAAGAGAACTCTTTGACCATTTTCGATTTCCAAATCCGAATGGTACTACGTAGCTACAGAGTCCCAATCAAATGGCGATAGGCCATTGGGCAAGGTGTTGAAATGTTGATTGATAAGGAGAAGTAGAATTTAGTTACTTCACCGAGTACTAGTACTGTAGCTACATATCTTTGGCCCGTTAGATTGAATTAAGGTACTGTGCTATGAACTCTTCCGCTTGATTGCATCATCTCGCGAAGTTTCTCAGTGAGTTGCAATGCTCTGAAAGTCCTACTACCAGTGCTAGCTAGCTAGCTATCTGGCTGTCGCAAGGACAGTCCAAAGACATGCTGCTCATGGTCAGTTCTTTAAACCTCAACGAGTCGCACGCACTGCTCCAGAGAGCAGGATAAGAGTCCGTCCGAACCACTTGGCTGTCTCTTATACACATCTGACGCTGCCGACGAATAGAGAGGTGTAGATCTCGGTGGTCGGCGGATCATTAAAA
>ENA-ORBV01006804-ORBV01006804.1-microbial-mat-metagenome-genome-assembly--contig:-NODE-6804-length-19962-cov-5.296354_pt1 | contig 19962 bp, 14 predicted proteins | sample MGYA00237777_ERZ505514 | MGnify/ENA primary metagenome ERZ505514 (study PRJEB26160, sample SAMN06269048) | microbial mat metagenome | isolation source: Oligotrophic lake microbial mat | place... | reverse complement strand
CAGCCAAACCATCCATGGGTAACGTTCCGGCAGCGCTCCCATCCGCCCCAGCCAACTCCACGATGGCCCCGCGTTCTGGCTCAACCATCCGGCGCCCACCCCCATCGCTTTGCCCGCACCATCCACCGCTCCCACCGCCAGAACACCAAACAGCACGCTCCAGCGCCGCGGGCTCAGGGCCGCCTTGCCGAACAGCGAAATCACCACGAGCAACAATACCGTCAGCACGAGACTCAGATGCACTTCGTAGAAGTTGTTGAATATATAGGGCGCCACCAGCGCCACAAACAATCCGCCCACCGCCCCCCCCGCCGAGATCATGAGATAATAGAAGGTCAGGTGAGCCGGGTGCGGCCTCAGTTGATAAAGTTCGCCGTGACAGACCATACAGCCCACGAACAGAGTGGTGGAATAGATCACGACTTGCTGGACAATCGGCATGTCCGCGCCCTGAAACAGCGCCACGCTCACCGCCACCATGGCCGCCGCGAGGGCGATCGTGTAATAGAAACGCGAATACCAACGAGGGCTGTCGAAGCTGATGATAAAGGAAAGAAGATACAGCGCCAGCGGCAGCACCCAGAGGAACGGAATGACCGCCACGTCCTGACACATCTTATTCGTGACCGCGAGCAGCAGAATCGAAGCCGACGCCGGCAAACAGATCCAGAGCACCCGGTGGACCAGGGTCGGTCGCGGCGCCGCCCGGTCGGTTGCCCGTTCCGTCACCGCGTCGGCCGCCGGCGTCCTCCAAACCCGATACGCACAGTATGCGCAAAAGAGCACGTAAGCTCCCAGCCCCCATGCCCAGATGCTGGCCTGCGCCTGCCGGGTGAAATTCGTTTCGAAGTAAAAAGGATAACTCACCAGCGCAAGCAGTGACCCGACATTCGAGAGCGCATAGAGCCGGTAAGGCGAGACCCCCGGCGTGGTGCGGCGAAACCATTCCTGCATCAGCGGGCCCGTCGCCGCGAGCACCAGATACGGCAGCCCCAGGCTCACGGCGAGCAGCCTCAGGATGTGCCACGTGGGATCGCCGGCGCCTTCCGGTTTCCAGCTGTCACTCGGAGTGATGGGCAGCGTCGTCAGGGCCGCGATCAGCAGGATGACATGCACGACCGCCTGCGTGCGCGGCTTTAGATAGCGGCTCGTCGCGTGCGCGTACGCATAGCCACCGAGCAGCAGCATTTGAAAAAAGAGCATGCAGGTCGTCCACACTCCCGGGCTGCCGCCAAACCACGGCAGAATGTACTTGCCGATCAACGGCTGCACTTGAAACAGGAGGAATGCTCCGGTGAAAATCGTCAGGGCAAATGCGGGCATGGGTAGGAAGACGGCAGGAAGCCAATGCTAAGGAGGAGGGGGAATACGGTCAGCCTGCCCGCGATTCGAGCGCGAAAGTGAATCTTCGCACCTGGCCGCCTGCGCAGCGAGCTGCGCGCTACTTGGAAATGCGAACACCTTCCACCATCGCTCCCGCCACGGGGGCTCCACGTCCGGGGGGCCAAGCGTGAAGACCCTGGCAGCCTTATTACAAACCCCGAATAGAGATTCGAGTGGGTGAGCCCCACCCCCATGGCCTCGAGTAACGCACTCAGCGAAAACGCCATGTAACGCTCCAGCACCGGCTTTTTTCCGACTGCGCGCCAGATCATGGCGCGCCTGAATCACCGCGAGCGGCGGCTCCGCCGCTGCGCCGGGGAGCTCCAGTGTTCGAGCCGCCTGCAACGCGGCATTGGCCTCGTCTCCCTGCAGCTCCCGAAGCAAGATCTCACGAGCCGCGGTGTCATACACTTCGTCGAACCGATCCCGGGCGCTTTCGACATAACGGCGGCGCGCGCCATCGGCGGCCCCCAAGAAAAGAGCCGTACCTTTGAGGGCAGCCACGCAACCGGCGTGGCGGCATGCCGAGTGAGGATCGCACTCGTGCGGCGTTCAAAGCTCGATCTTAAACCCAAGCCGGACGGGATTACGATTTCCGGCCACGCCGGCTCCAAGTCTGGAACGGACCGTTCCCGGTTCATGCAACGCCGAGTGGTTTGATCCCCCACTTGCACGCGGGTCGTCCCCGCGCTGTCGAAGCGGGAAAGCTCCTGCATGCAGATTCGGCCGAAACCCGATAGCGCTCACCACGGGATTACTCCATAATCGCCGGACTCGGTATTCGGAAATATATACAAACGGAGGACTTATTCATGCTTACTTGGGCCATCATTTTTGCGGTTATCGCTCTCATCGCGGGAGCGTTAGGATTCGGCGGTATCGCGGGCGCAGCCGCAGGGATCGCTAAGATCCTCTTCTACATCTTTCTCGTGGTTTTTCTGGTTCTAATTGTTCTGGCCTTAATGGGTGGAGCAGCAGTCACCTAGCTCGCGGCGCCATCCCGGGGCGGGGCGACTCGATCACTTGGAACACTGGGCCGCTCACGTATACAGCACACCCGTCGCGCCGCTCGCGGGATTATACAATCACTTCCTTCGCCCGTCGCGCCGCCGGCAACAGGCAAGTCACCGTGGTACCTTCCAGCGGACGTGATTCGATCGCGAGCGAGCCGCCGTGCCGGCGGATGACGACACGACAAATCGTCAGACCCAAGCCCATCCCTTTCTGCGAGCCGCGCTGCTTGGTGGAGAAATACGGATCGAATACTTTGGGCATCGCCTCGGGCGAGATTCCGGCACCCTCATCCGTCACACAGATGCGCACCTACTCGCCGCCGGCGAGGCCCGCTCGCGCCTGAAGGGTGAGCTCGCGGTCGTCCGGATGCATGAAATCCGCCACCGGGCGCGAGAGGAGCTCCGCTTCCGTCCAACCCAATACGCGAGTCCACGACGGGTTCACCCGCCGGAGATAGCCGTCGAAACCCGCTACGCACAGCAGGTTCAGTGAGAGATTAAACAGCCGGGTCAAGTCCGCCTCCGGCCTCGAAGGAGCACCGCCAGGAACATCGTTGGAATCACCAGGCACTTGCACTAAGGACGTTCTGCGGATCGACTCTCCCACTGCAAACTCGATTTGGTGCAGAGCATGAGATTCAGATCGTCGTTTCACCCCTGCCAATATTTCCGACTCAGATTGCAGCGCCGATTGAAGTGGGATTCATTCTCGCACCTAGCTATCCACCCCGGCCGCTCATGGCTGGATGACGCTTACTCTTCCATGCCCCGATTCCTCATTCCCCGCCTTCCTTCGTCCAACGCGCCGGTGTCTGTTGCGGCCCCACGAAGCCGTTTTTCAGCCCGCATTCGGCTGGCCTGCATCATGGCCGCGGCGTTGCTCGGGGCGAATTCGACGTGGGCGCAGTTGGGCGCCCGGCCGACGGAACAGTGGTTGCAGACGCTGGATTCGGCCAACCGGATTGCGAAGCTCAAGGTGGACGACGTCGTCTCCGCGTTGAAGCTCAAGCCGGGTGCCGTGGTGGCGGATGTCGGCGCGGGTTCCGGGGCGTTTACCATGCCCCTGGCGAACGCGGTCTCGGCTTCCGGAAAGGTCTACGCGATTGATATAGATCAAGGCCTGGTCGACCATATAGCGCAAAAGGCCCGCGAACAAAAGGCGACCCACGTCACGGCTGTGCTGGGTTCGTTTACCGACCCTAAACTGCCCGCGCGTGATGTCGATGTAGCCTTCATCTTCGACGTGCTGCACCATATTGAAAATCGCACCGAATACCTCAAAAATCTCGCCACCTATCTCCAACCATCGGGACGCATCGCGGTGATCGATTTTCATCCCGAACTCGGTCCCCATAAAAACGACCCGTCCCTCCAGGTCACCCGCGACCAAGCGAAGGCCTGGATGGCGGCCATCGGGTTCAAACCCTCCGAGGAACACCTGCTGTATCAAGACAAGTGGTTCGTCGTATATTCACGGTAAGCCGACACCGATCACCGGAGCAAGCGCTGGCCGTTGAGCGATCAACCGGCCGCCTCCGCCACGTGACTAACCCGTTGTGATCCGGGCGGTCGGAACAAACGCCGCGAGCACGCCCCGGAGCTCGGCAAGCTTCACGGGTTTGGAAAGAAACTCGTTCATACCCGCATCCAGACACCGTTGCCGCTCTTCCGGGAGGGCCGCCGCCGTCAGGGCCACGATGGGACTCGCTGCCACTTGACGCCGGATCGGGTCGGCATCTCCCGCCCAACGCCGCAAACGGCGCGTCGCTTCCCAGCCATCCAGATTTGGCATGTGGCAATCCATCAAAATCACATCCGGCACGGGCGCGGACGCCAGGGCCGCCAGAGCTTGGGCTCCGTCATGCGCCATGGTATAGCGGCAACCGAGCTGGGTCAGTTGCGCTCCGAGCAAGCTGCGGTTCACCGGGTTATCCTCCACCATCAGCACGTTTAAACCGAGGGGGTCCAACGAGCCAATCGTCGGGGTTTGCGCCTCGGGCGGAGTGGCAACCGGCAGATCGAGGGTGAAAAAGAACCGTGAGCCCCGCCCTTCGACGCTCTCCACTTCAAGGCGGCCGCCCATCAGTCGAACCAGGTGCGAACTGATGGCCAAGCCAAGACCGGTGCCACCGAAACGCCGGGTCGTCGACGAGTCCGCCTGACTAAAGCGCTCGAAGACGCGACGTTGAGTGTCGGGATCCATGCCGATGCCCGTATCAGTCACCTCGAACGTCACGGGTACCGGATTGGCGGCCGGAGCCAGTGAACGGACCGTGACATCAACCCGACCACCCGCGGGCGTAAACTTCACCGCGTTAGCCGCGAGGTTTAATAAAACCTGCCGGATACGGTAGGGATCGCCGGCCACATGGCCCGAGAGCTCCGGCGCGACTTCGAACCGAAGTGCGACATGAGCAGCTGCCGCGGGCGGGTCCAGGAGCGCAACCGTGTCGGAAACCAACGCGCGGAGTTGGATGGAGCGCTGTTCAAGGGAGAGTTGCCCTGCTTCAATTTTGGAGAAATCGAGGATGTCGCTCAGCAGCTTCAACAACAAATCCCCCGAGTCGGCAATGATCCGCACGTGCTCCGCCGCAGCGGGCGACAAATCCGTCCGGGTGCGGAGCAGATCCGACGAGCCAATGATTCCGTTGAGCGGGGTCCGGATTTCATGACTCATGTTGGCTAGGAACTCACTCTTGGCGCGCGACGATTCCTGGGCGCGTAAGGAAGCGCTTTCCAGTTCGCGGGTCCGTTCAGAAACGAGGCGCTCGAGATTGGCGTTCACTGCCTGAGTTTCCCGCAGCGCCTCCTCACTGCGTGCTTGAGAGGCCAGAATCATCTGCGTGAGCGTGACGCCGAGGACAAAAACAAAGCCAACAGCGAATAACCCATCGCGCAGGAGTGTATCCGCCGAAAACCCCAGTGATCCCGCGATGGGATCGTAATTCAGAACGTGGAAATGAAACCACCCCTGCGTGGCGACCACGATGCCCAAAACCAGAACGGAAACCCGCCGTGAGGCGAAAACGAGGGTGAGCAGCAGGAACACCAAATCGAATGCGAACATCTGAATGGCCACGCTCAAGGGTTCGCGGAAGCTCGGTGCCAGGAGGAGGACGACATGGGTCGGGATGATTAACGCCAAGGCCAAGCCATCGCCCGCTCGTTCAAGTCGCCCCCGGCGCACTTGATGCAGCGCAACGAGCGCACCTGCCATGATGAAAGCATTGATCAGGAGTCGCCGAGGAATCTCGGGCGGCTGCACCCAGATCATTTTCAGAACGTTCAGGGGCACCCAGATCACCAGCAGCACGGTGAACGCGGCGAGCAGTCGCGCTTTTAACCGCACGAAGTACGAGCGGCTTCCGTAGACGCCGTCGATGCGAGCGACGAAGGCAGCGTAAGATCTGAACAGCGGACCGAACATGGGTTCGGCGGACGCAAACAGAAGAGAAGTCGCCCGCCGAGCGAAAGTGCACTCCAGCAACGGCCGGCGATGCAACCCGCCAGGGGTCCGGATCGAGCCGGCGCTCACTTGCCTGGAGTGCACCGCCAACCAACTGCGGACTATCAAGCACTTGGAATGTACTCGGGCACTCTCCCGCAGCACGTGATAACAAACGTGTAAAATTCGAACCCTGCCGGGCCTCGATCTATCCGACCCCTTAAGCTGCGCAGGTTGGTTGATCCGCAACCAGGGGCGGTCGCGGTGTAAAAGCACAATCAGAACACCACTGAACTACTTGTGATTCTTATGCTCGTCGCTCGCGGGCGTGCCCTTTGCCGCCGCGGCCGACTTCGGGGGATTGATCATGATGTGCGCGCGATGCGTGCCCGGATTCATGATCCACGGCGCTCCATCCGCGACCGGCGTCAGCGGAATGCCAGTCGATTCAGGCGTGGCGAAGGGAATATAGATAACATACCGCGTATACAAATCCGTCACCTCACCCGTGGCTTCATCGACCGTTCCGGTTGCCACGTTCAAGAGGCTCTTGTCCGGCAGGGGCAGCTTCCCGGATTTCACTTCATCTTCGCGAATTTTGAAAACCTCGGCCGCATTCTTACCCTCGGCCGTCAAGGCGCGACCGCGAGCCATGAACGGTTCCAAATCCTTGTGGTAACACGCCACGCTGAATCCCTTCTGCTTGGGATTGTCGGCTAGACAGATGAAGTTGTTGGACCCTTTACGCAACATCACCACTGCACCACTGGCGTCAAAACCCAGAACCGTCGCGCCTTCGCGTTCGGCGATGGGAGCAGCCAGCACCGCCGTCTTGATCTGCCATGCGTTGGAGGGAACCTCAGCCGCGTGGGAGAGGGAAGCGGCACCGATGGCCGCATAAAACAAAACGGTGGGTAGATTCATGAGACGAAGGGATAGTGATTGGAGCGATGCTATAAGAACAGGTTCCGCATGAGGTTGAATCGCCCCCACCCAACCAACTCGGCGAAGGCGAAAACGAACGCGGGGCAAAATGAGTTGTGCCACGGGGTGACCGAAGCGCAAGCCGCGAACAGGAAATACCCGCCTGAGCAGCCTAATAGACTCGAGCAGACCTCGCGCTGTCAGTTCGATTCCTGCTTCGCCTCGCGATGGGATAAGATTCGAGCGAGACCGAGCCAGAGGATCGGTCGCACCGTCATGTTTCGCGACTCAGAACTCAAACGTATTGGAGATCGTCCACTTGTCCGGCTGAGGGATGCGCGCGCTGGCCACCTGGCCGTTCGGCTGAGCCGTAACCGCGATCAGTTCGTCACTCCCAAAGATGTCCCGGACGTTGAGTTGAATACTCCAGCGGAGACGATCTTTCATGATGCGCCGGCCGTACCGCAGCCACGCATCATAGTTCATCTGAGCGCTGCCGTAGTAGGGCTTCGTCACATCATAGACCCAGGCACCCGCGGCATTCTGCTTCGCCGGGAAACCAATCGCGACGCGATCCTGCCAACGAGCGGCGCCACCAATCCCGAAGCCTTTGAGCCGGCCGGACCGAAAATCATAATTGTTGACGATGTTGAAGCGCCAGCGCCGCAGTTCCTGGACGGGCGAGCCGTCAGCTGCGAGGGCATTGAGGTACGGCACATACATGTTGTTGATCGCAAGATTTCCCAGCTGAGACGAACCGAATGAGCCGAAATAGGTGATGTCCTCGAATCCCTCCATCGCGCGAATATTGGTCGCGAGACTGCCATTGCCGTCTTTCCACAGGGGAAGATTCGCCGCGATGAACTCGGCGAAGTCAGCCCCAACATTGGTCTTACGCGCTTCCTGCATGGCGGCATTGAACGTAATGCGCCAGTTGCTCGCCGGATTATAGGTTCCCTCAAATTCCCAACCTTCGGAAACCGTGTCTGCCACGTTACCAACATTGGGCGGACGGGTGGAGCTCCAATTACCGCCGTTGCTCGCCTGAGTGAAACCCCAACTCGAAGCCAGCAACGGATCGACCGGCCGCAGCCACTCAGCGGCTGTGCGCTGCCGGAACCACTCATTACGGAAGGTCGTCTCGGCCGGCGTGAGCGCCGGGTTGAGAATGTTGGCCTGGGCTGGATTCGTCAGGCTCGCGCGCAATGGGAGGTAACGCGGATCACTCGGACCGAAACCAAACCACTTGTTGATGACAACTTCGTTAACATTCGCTTGCCGCATGCCGTTCATCGCGCGCACGACATCATTGCCAGGCCAGAAAGTATTATAGAAGGTAGCGCTATCGTTCGCTTGCGAGGTGCGGTAGCGGTTGACCCGCAGCGTAAGTTTTTTATCGAACGCCGACAGCGTGACCCCGATGTCCTTGGTCCTGCCGGACGGCGGGCTGAAAGGCCGGCCATAGACATCAGCAATGGTCGAGGAAGGACGGAAGTTCTGCGCTTTATTATAGGAAAGACTTAAATCGGTTCCGCGGGGCAACCAACGTTTCACCAAATCGGGCGCGTGGAGCACACCGCTCCAGCTGAGCGTCGAGTCCCTCGCATAAATGGTGGGGTTAGCCGGCAGAACCCACGCGGGATTATACGGGTCGGTTTCGCCCGTGCCCGACGCGCGCCGCGCCGGGCCGGCATCGCGAAGGACAAATTCATCTTCCCGCCAGCCAACGAGACCGACGAGCTTGTCGGAGAATAGGTAACTCTGCCACACTGCGGACGTGCTCTTGGTGCGGTTCGAATTTTTGGACGCGCCCGAGTAGAGTTTGCTGATGTCGCGATCGCTGGCCGAGATCGTGGAGACCGGGACGCGCACCATCTGATTGATCCGAGCATCGAAGACCAACGCTGTCCCCTCAGCCTGCGGAACATGCAGAGCGGTGATTCCCGAGATATTCGCTCCCGCCGGAGAATTCAGATTGGCGATGGAGGAACCAAGATAGTGAATGGCGGCATACGACGGATAGGTGGTTGCGGCCGCATTGTTCGCGTAGGCATTCAGATCGAGACCGTAGGAGTAGCCGTTGATGCTGCGACTGAAGTTATCGTTACTCTGATCCGTGTACGTGCCAGTGAAGATATGACGACCGAGATGCCGGAGAAGCCCGTTCTGGCGGCGAAGGTCGAGCGTGGCGTAGGCCGTGGCACGCCTGGCTTCCCGCGTGGCGGTGACGTAATTATTGCCGATTGAATCCGACGCCACGTAGGGCCGGCCGAAATTGGGATTGTTCGCGCCGTCGACCAGCTTATTGTTGATATCGACAAAAATAGTGTACGCATCAAAACCGAAAACCCCGAAGTTATTCCGGTCGTAGGTCTGCCGATCATACGCGAGTTCGAAGCCGACCAAATCGCGCAGGAACGTCTGGCGGAAGGTCGCGTTGAGCGCGCGAAAGTCGGAGTTCTCGCGCTTGTTGGGTCCATCGAGCAGCGTATTATAGAAATCAAAAACCGACGGATCACGCAGCTCCTGATAGCGCCAGAGGCCAGTGAAGGCCTGGCCTTCAGGTGCAAATTGCCGGTTGAGAAAGAAGTTGGGATTGCTGCTCTGCGCCCCATAGGCGCCAACGGCATACCAGGAAGTAAACGGCACGCCCCCGCGGCTGATCATGAAGGGAGGGACGCCATTGCCGCCCTGTACCGCCGAGTTCGGATCGGTAAAGACCGCGCCAACCTGACCGAACCAGCGGCCGGGCGCGCCGAGGTGAGCGAACAAAAAGGGATTGCTCGTCACGGAAGCGGGCACGGTCGGGTCAATGGCAACTTTATTGAGGACGTTATACCAAGCCGAAAGGCCATCCTGCGGCGGCGTGGGACGGGGCCGGTTCGACACGGTATTTCCGTCCTCGTAGCTCACCTGAAATTGAGTGAGGCCGGTCTTGAGCCAGCGGGGCTCCCATTTGAGCGCGGTGAAAATCCGGCGGTCATCCTCGAAGGCCGGCTTTTGCTGATAGTTCTCCGCTTTGTTGAGCGCGACCACCCGCACGCCGAGTCTGCGCTTGGCGATCACCTGATTGAAATCGAGAACTTCACGATGGGAGTCGAAACGGCTGACCGTCTGCTGAAACGTATACGAGTTCTTGGCGAGATTCACGGCCTTGAGCTGGTTATTAATGATGCCAGCCGGGCTACCGAGGCCAAAGAGGATCGAGTTGGCTCCACGCGAGATGTCGAGGCGCTCGGTATTATACGAATCCATGGGAATATTCGTCAGGAAAAAGTCCCGCGTGAGGTCCGCGCCGGCGAGACCGCGCACCCGGGTTGAATTTTGCGGACTCTGCAACGTGGACTCGGCGCTGGAGAACCGGTTGCCGGTGTCGACGCCCGAGAAGTTTCCTTCAAAACCACCGACTTCCGTATTGGTGGTATAAATCAGAAGGTCGCGGGCGTTGGTCGACGCCGTATCAATCATGAACTGACTGGTGACGACCGAAATGGCCGCACCTACGTCGCGTAGATCGGTCCGGAGTCGAGTCCCGGCCAGCGTCGAGGTGGCCGCATAACCACGGTCCTCGGATTCCTCGACGACAAACGGAGTGAGTTTCACGGGCTCGGCCGGCAAGGGCGGAGCCAGCGAATCGGTGGCACGTACCGCCGCAGGTTGAGCGACGAGAAAAGACGCCCACGATGCGGACAAAGCCAGGGCAGTGAGACGGAGCAGGAACGAGGTCGGCATGGAAAAATCAGGGATAAGGGTAAACACCGAAGCACACCGCAACGGCGGAACGTGCTTTCTACAGCGCCCTCCGTAATCATTGCCAGCCTAGTCTTTCTCGCAAGTGACAACGACTTGAAACTCGCCCGAAGCGCCATGTTCCATCCGCGGCGACGCATTGTCGATCAATCCACCCGGTTTCAACTTATCGTTTAATCCATGAACCAATTGCTCCCGCCGGCAGCGGGAATCTTGCAAAGGAGCAGAGGATCGCTCTGCTCAATGCGAACACCGGATTGCCACCGAAAGAGTACCGGACGAAAACGATCACGTGAATTTTCCCTTCGCACTTGTCGCCGTTCTGTTGCTCGGGCCCTGGACTGGATTGCTCGCGACTGAGGCTTCGGCCCGGAAACCCAACGTAATTCTCCTGCTCCTCGACGACGCGGGCTGGACCGATACCGGAGGCTTCGGCGGACGCATGCAGACACCCACCTTCGACCGGCTAGGCACCGAGGGCATGCGCTTTTCGGATTGTCATGCCGCCGCTCCAAATTGTTCTCCATCGCGCGCGGGGATTCTCACCGGGAGGAATCCGACGCGGGTCGGGATTTATAGTTACCTGCCGGAGAATCATCCCATGCACCTGCGGGCCGAGGAAATCACAGTGGCGGAACTCGCCCGCGGCGCGGGTTACCGCACGGGGCATTTCGGGAAATGGCACGTTTCCGATCTCGATAATAAAACCCAGCCGGGACCCCTCGAACAAGGTTTCGACTACTCCCTCGCCACCAGCAATAATGCGGCTCCAAGCCATCGCGATCCCGTGAATTTCGTGCGTAACGGCAAACCCGTGGGAAAGATCGAAGGCTACTCGTGTCAGATCGTGGTAGACGAAGCTCTGGCGTGGTTAGAGGGAATCGGAGCGTCCGGGAAAAAGGCCGCCCCCTTCCTCGCCTGTCTCTGGTTTCACGAACCCCATACACCCATCGCTTCTCCACCGGAATTGGTGGCGGCGTATCAGGATCGTTATCCGGGTATTTCCCCGCGGGAAGCCACCTATCTCGCCAATGTCGAGAACGTGGACCGTGCGGTCGGACGCCTGCTCGCGCAGCTTGATCAAGGGGGATTGGCCGACGACACCGTAATTTGGTTCACCTCCGATAATGGCCCGGTGAGTGCCTCGTCCCGCGGTGAGTTGCGCGGGCTGAAATCCAACGTCTGGGAGGGCGGCCATCGCGTGCCCGGAATCATCCGCTGGCCTGGTCGCGTTGCCGCGGGAAGCCACTGTGACGTGCCGGTGAGCGGAATCGATTTTTTCCCCACCTTCTGCGCGCTGGCAGGCATCGAGCTACCGCGCGACCGAGTCATCGACGGCGTCAGCCTGCTGCCACTTTGGCTGGGCCAACCGGCTACGTTTCGGCGCGACACGCCGCTTTATTGGAATTTCTACCGGCTCACTCCGTCGCTCGCGATCCGGGAAGGCGACTGGGCTCTGGTCGCCCGCACCGACGATGCGGACCGACCCAAGGCGCATCAATTATTGCGGGAGGACATGCCCTATATGCGCACCGCGAAACCGAATCAATTCGAGCTGTATAATCTCAGACAGGATCCGGGGCAGACGAGGGATCTTTCGTCAGAACATCCCGACCGCCTCGAGCAACTAAAACAACGCCTCCTCAAGCTCCACCGCGAAATCATGGAAGAGGGCGTCGCCTGGGACATCCCCGCCGATTACCTCTCCGACGCGCCCCGCCGGGTGTGGGATTGATCGCTACCAGCCTCCTACCGCTGCACTGGCCGATTTGAAACGCGTGCACCCAACCAGCGTTTTCTGTGATGCGGTGGCCCAGTCCGCGCGATCCCGACAAACGAACTTACGGATTCACCCTTCCCCGTTCTTGCCAAAACCACCCGCTCCCGTCGTGCTGATCTCCCCCATGAAGATCCCAATCCTTACCCTCTCCGCGTTCCTCACCGCCGCCACTGCTTTTGGTGCTGAAGATCCTTACCCAACCGGCTACTCGGATACGCCCTTTATACCCGGCACCGAATGGCGGGTGCATGACATCAAGCGTCCGGCCCCAACGGTCGTGCGACCTGGCACCAAGCTCGGCGATGCGCCGGCGGACGCGATCATCCTCTTCGACGGGAAGGACACCTCACAATTTTACTCCCGCAAGAAAGATGACCCCAATCGATACCCGTCCCCGTGGAAAATCGAGAATGGCGAGTTGCTCGTGAATGGTGGGGATTGCTGGACAAAGCTGGAATTTGCCAGCTGCCAGCTCCATCTCGAGTGGAAGAGCGCCGCGTCAGGCCAGTTGGGCAAGTCGCAAAAGAAAGGCAACGGGGGTGTCTTTTTCATGGATCGTTATGAGAGCCAGATTCTCGACACCGATAACAATCCCACCTATGCAGACGGCATGGTCGGTGCGGTCTACGGCCAGACTCCTCCGATGGTGAACGCCGTGCGCAAAGCGGGCGAATGGCAGACCTACGACATCATTTTCACCGCGCCCAAGCTGAAGGACGGCAAAGTCGTAGCACCGGCCCGGATCACCACCTTCGTCAACGGTATTCTCGTGCAAAACAACACGGAAATCATGGGACCGACCATGCACAAGAAGACCACCAGCTATAATGGCACCTTCCCGGAGAAAGCGCCGTTCCGCTTTCAAGATCACAAGAACGATCCCCCGATCCGGATGCGCAACATCTGGGTGCGGCCATTGCCCTGAGCCCGCTGGCCCGGCGCTGCGTGGCGCCGCTCCGGGCCTTGTCGTCTGCGACAAATCGAGCCCGCTAAGCGAGATCATGCATCGGAAATCTGGGATTTGAAATCGAGCGTCCTAGGTTCATCGCCGGCGTTTGTGGACTGGACATCAGCCAGTACTGCGGTCTCCTTGACCCTCGCGAATCGTCCCTTGGTTCGCCTGGGCCCCCAGTCCCCCCTCCCGGACTGAGGGCCTTCGCTGTTACTTACCCCAGATGTCGAGACCTAATTCCGCATGATGAACACTGATACCTTGATTCTAACCTGGACCCGTTTGGTCCTAATTGCCGCCAGCCTGTTTGGCGCGGCCCCCCTCAGCTTCGCCCAAGCTACCGGCGTTGGCACCATTGAAGGCCGCGTCCTGAATAACCGAAGCGGAGAATATCTGGCCAACGCCCGCGTGACGGCGGCCGGCACCTCGCTCGAAACCTTCACCGATTCAGATGGTAACTATCGGTTGACGAACGTGCCAGTTGGCCCCGCGAGCGTGACGACCTTCTTCACCGGCCTCCCGGCGCAAACCACCGCCGTCACCGTGGCCGCCCGTCAGACTGCCCGAAACGACGTCACCCTCGGCGCCACGGAGGCAGGTCCGGGGGGACCGGTGGTGAAACTCGATGAGTTTCGCGTCGAAACGTCTCGCGAGATGGATGCGGCCGCCCTCGCCATCAATGAGCAACGCTTCGCGTCCAATATCAAAAACGTGGTTTCAACCGAGGAGTTCGGCAACGTCGCGGAAGGCAATGCGGCCGAGTTCCTCAAGTTCCTCCCCGGTGTCAGCATTAACTATACCGGCGGTAACGCTCGAGACATCTCATTGAATGGCGTCCCCTCCGCTTTTGTTCCCGTGACGGTGGACGGCTTCAGTGTGGCCACCGCCTCCACCGGAGGGAGCACGACCCGTGCGGTCCAGTCGGACATGATCTCGATTAACAATCTGTCACGAATCGAAGTATCGTATTCTCCAACTCCAGAATCACAAGGTTCGGCGCTGGCCGGGTCGGTCAATATGGTGCCCCGGAGCTCATTTGAACGATCGAAACCCGTGTTCAATGCGAGTGCCTATATCATGATGCGGGACAATGCCCGCGACTTCCATAAGGTCCCCGGCCCCAAACCGAGCAAGACGCGTAACGTGGATCCTGGCTTTGATTTCTCCTATGTTGCTCCGGTGAGCAAGAGCTTCGGTTTCACGCTGTCCGGCGGCACCTCGACCAACTACTCCCCTCAGGACAATATTCAGATGACTTGGCGCGGCGCCGGCGCCGTCACCAATGGAGCCGCCTTTCCGAATACCACCCCGGACAAGCCCTACCTGTCCCAGTTCCAGATCCAGGATGCTCCGAAGGTGACAACGCGACGTTCGTTGGGCGCGACTGTCGATTATAGACTAACGCCCAACAACCGCGTGACGTTTGCGTTTCAATATTCTTCGTTCGACGGTCAGTTCCTCGTCTCGAGCGTCAATTTCAACACCGTTCGTGTCCCCGCCACCGGCTTCACCACCACTTCCACGCAAGGGGCAACCGGCGCGGGTACGCTGGTGACGAATCATCAGGAGAGAAACCGTTTCAACCGCACTTACATGCCGACCTTCGTCTGGCGACATGACGGACCGGTCTGGAAAGGCGACGTTGGACTCGGCTTGTCGCAGCAAAGTGACTATAATCGTGACACGGACCAAGGCTATTTCCGCGTGGTGAACAGTCAGCGGACAGGAGTGACGGTGGCATTCGACGATATCTTCTACCTTCGACCCCGCAAGATTACCGTCACCGACGGGGCGACGGGGGCAATCCTCGATCCCTATGCCCTTTCCACGTACTCCATGATGTCGGGCACCCGACAGGCGGATCGCACCTACGACCGCCAACGCACCGCCTATGGGAACCTCCGTCGGGATTTTTATACGCGCATCCCGTTCTCGTTGAGAACAGGCTTCGATCTCCGCGAGTCCATCCGGGAATACCGGGGCGGTAACATCACCTACAATTACGTCGGTGCGGACGGCCGGGCGAGTACGACGCCCGTCGGTAATGACGATAGTCCGCTGCCGTTCTTCGATCCGATCTACTCCGAACGCGTCCTGCCTTTTGGGTTCCCCCAGCTGGAAACCGTCAGCAATCGCAAGGTCTATGAACACTTTGCGGCGAACCCCAACCAATTCACCGTCAATGACAATACCACCTATCGCAACGCGGTAACGGGTTCGAGGTATTCACGGGAGATCGTCTCTTCCCTCTATCTCCGCGGGGACGTCAGCCTGATCGAGCGTCGGTTGAAGCTCGTGGGCGGCGTGCGCGGGGAGCAAACGAACGTGGACGCCGCCGGGCCCCTCACGGATTCGACCCGTATTTTCCAGCGGGACGCGAGCGGACGAGTGATTCGCAACGCCGCGGGTGCGCCGACCCTGATCGTTCCGGCCTCCAATGCCTTGGGGGTATCACAGCTCACCTTCATCGATCGGGGAGCAGAAACCGAAAAGGAATACCTGCGGCTTTTCCCAAGCATCAATGCGAGCTATAACATTCGGGAAAACCTGATCGCGCGCGCCGCCTACTATCAATCGGTGGGCCGGCCTAATTTCATCCAGTACTCCGGCGGCATCACCCTTCCGGATACGGATCTGCTCCCGGCGGTCAACAACCGGATTGTCGTCAACAACGCCGGGATCAAAGCCTGGCAGGCGCAAACCGTGAACATGCGGATCGAACAGTATTTTGAAGGCGTGGGGCAGTTTTCGATTGGAGCGTTTCGCCGCGATTTCGAGAATTTCTTCGGCAACACCACCTTCATCGCCACGCCTGAGTTCCTGGCGTTGTACAACCTGGATCCCGCCCTCTACGGTGACTACGATGTCCAGACGCAGCAAAACATTCCGGGGACGGTCCGCACGCAGGGATTCGACGTCAGCTACAAGCAAGCGCTTACCTTCCTTCCGCGCTGGGCCCGGGGTGTCCAAGTGTTCGCCAATGGTAGCGTCCAGCGCCTGCTCGGCGACGAAACCGCGGCCTTCTCCGGCTTTATCCCGCGGAGCGCAAGCTGGGGCATCAGCTTCACTCGAGAGAAGTATAATGCCCGCATCAACTGGAACTATCGTGGCCGGCAACGAAACGCTCCTGTGACGGGCGCGGGAATCGAGCCCGGCACGTTTAACTATAGCTCCAAGCGCCTCTATATCGATATGCTGGCGGAGTATTATCTTTGGAAGCGGATTGGCCTTTTTGTGAATCTCCGCAACGTGGGCAACGCCACGGAAAATACGGAAATCTACGGCCCCAGCACGCCCGAGCATGCGCAATTCCGCCAGCGCATCGACTACGCCTCGCTGTGGACGATCGGCATTAAGGGGACGTTCTAAACGAGCGAGCCGGATTTCCTCCGGGCTTTCATTTCATCGGGAGCGAGCGACGCGCACTCGCGTCGCTGGGCTCCCCTTCTCTCTCCCATGACCCGGGTGGTCGAAATCCCATTACCGGCAATCCGCAGGGAGGACTGGATGATCTTGTCCTCGAAGCCCGGCGACGGCATGCCGGCCGGAACGGGATCAGAACTCGGGTTGAAACGCATCATCATCTCGACGTCGGCGCCGGCAGCTTGCCGATAAAACGCGATCGCCTCTTCACCGCGTCCGCCAAAAAAGAGGTACGGTTGTAGGGTCGTGGCAGTGAGCGAAGGGATGGTTACAGAGGACGAGCTCATAGTCGGTAAAATTGAATGCTGTTGCCGTTTCGTACCCCTGGACAAAGAATGAACGCGGACGTTGAGGACATGCCGTCGCACTTTTTCCGCCCGCGATCGCCAAAATCGCGCCGCCCAGCGATGCGCTTACTTGCACTCAAACAAGGCGGTGAAAAACGCTTGCAACCCCAACAGGCAAGAGCGCATCCCCCGACCTCATACCAATTACCCTTAGCTATTGGACTTTAGGTCAGATCGACAGCGTTTACCTGATCCGACAACCAAGAATGAATGAGAGCCGAGACGGCAGTTGGGGTAGTCCAACGGCGTGACGCGGCGCGCCAAGCGTAAAAGCTAAGGCGGGGCGAAGCAGCGTTCGAATGCCGCCCCGCACCCTTGCCACGGAACAGATGCCGCCATAGTTGCCGCGATTGATGAAAATAGCAGGCGCCCGCGTGCTCAATCGCAGTTTGCGCGCCATGCCGCCAACCGAGCTACCCTCTGGTGCAAGCTGCAATAGCTGGGTTTACCCAAAATCGGAGTGCCCGATCGCGCCTCCACGATTCGCCACATGACCCCCTCCGAAAAAACCCGGCGGCTGGCAAGAACTCGCCGAACTCTGGCGCCACACCGTGCTGCGCCGCCTGCGCGCCGCCGGCGCCCTCGCCGACTGGCAAGTCGCCAAACTCAAGAGCTGGCGCCACAGCGGTTTTTCCATCGACGCCGGCGAGGCCCCCCTCGCCGCCGACGATGCCGCCGGCCGCCGTCGCCTCGCCGAATATCTCCTCCGCGCGCCCTTCTCGCTCGATAAAATCACCTACAACGCCGATTCCGGCAGCGTGCTCTACCGCTCGGAGCGCCACTGGCGCACCAAGCGCAACTTCGAAGTCTTCTCCGCCCCTCAGTTCATCGCCGCACTGCTGGCCCAGATCCCGCCCAAGGGCGTCCCGCAAGTCCGCTACTACGGCTGGTACAGCAATCGCTGCCGCGGTCTGCGCCAGCAAAACGCCGCCGGCGCCAGCGGGCAGACTCACGCTCCGCCCGCCCGGCCCAGACGCCGCCGCCGCGCCTGGCGCGAATTGATCCAGGAAATCTGGGGTGCCGACCCGTTGCGCTGTCCGCTTTGCTCCGGCCTGCTCCGCCCCATCGCCGTCGTCGAAACGAAAGCCGAAATCCTCGCCGTCCTCACCCCCCTCGGTCTTGAGCGGTCCCACGAGCGCCCCTTTGCCCTCGGCCCACCGCGACCGGAGGTCACCGTGCTGGTGGATGCCGCGTCGGGCGAACTCCACGTCCTCGATCCGCCCGGGTGGCAGGCTGGCCTGCCGTATCCGAAGCCCCGTGACGAGGCGATCCGGTTCCGCGCCGAGGTGATGGCGCCGGGCGAATCGTTCGACCAGACGGGCTTCGAGCTGACGCCCGTGCCCCTCCCGGCCGACGACGATAGCGGGCAACAGGAATTGTTCAGCGACTGCTGCTCCCAGCCGGATACCGCCGACGGCGAACCAGTGTTCTGGCCCGCGGGTGCCGCTCAGGCCCTCCCGACTGACGACAGCGTGCAGCCTGATGCGCCCGAGTGAGTTTTCAACTCGCCGTTTGACAGCGAGTGGGCCGGAGGTTTGCTTCGGCCCGTGACGGTCTGGCACGAAAACTCCCTCCGCCTGGTAAGTTCGGCCTCGAATCTGGCCGGTTGCAGCAGCGGAGCATGCCGACCTGCTGAGCGAGCGAAGGTTTTTTCGCCTAATTTCCCCTTGGGGGGCTAACCCGGATATTTCATACTCGGACTGATTTTTCGATTCTTTGCTGCGATAGATGCGGAAAAGGCAGTGGGGCATCCTGGTTTTCGTCGTTGCGGCGGTCAGGCAGCACGGGCGGAGCCAAAATGGCATTTTTCGGCGGTGCACGCCGACGCTCCGCCGATCCGGCGCGGGGCGCGCGCCGGTTTTGGTATCAGGAAAGGACGCGGCTATCCGTCCGCCGGCGCCAGCCGCATTAGCCGCAGGTGACAGAGCCGAAACAAGTGCTGCCTGGGATAAGCGCTGCTCAATTGTATATATACTCGCCGCACGCTCACCGTCACCCGAGCCGCCACTTTCAACAATTTCAAGCGGATGGTTCCGACCGTCGCTCGCGCCAGTTCCGTCCCGCGGCAGCCCAGGGCGCGGACGCGCTCCAGCAACATATACGCAAACGCCGCCAGCCACAGGCGCAATTGATTACTCGCCATATAGTGCGTGCTCATCTTATCGGCTTCCAGATCCAGCACCTGTTGCTTGAGCACGTTTTCCATCTCACCGCGGGCACAATAAAATTCCTCGTAAAGCCGTGCCGTCGTGAAGCGTTTGCGATCCTCGTCATCTTTGAAGCCCTTGGCCGGCAGGTTCGTCACGATGAAGCGCGGGTTGTCGCCGCCGGCGAGCACTTCGGCCTTGCCGATAACCCGCCGCGCTCGGCTCCAGGTTGTCAGCGTGCGATACTCGAACTCGGCAAACTCCCGCACGCTGGCCGCCCCGCAGAGACAGGCGCGCATCCGCGCGGTGACCAGCGCCGGTGCCAGGTTTCTCAGCAACACCGGGTTTTTGCTCTGCCCAAGGCAGTAGTAAACCTCCGGCTGCCCTTCGCACCAAGTCATGATTTCGTCCCGGGAAAAGCCGCTGTCTCCGCGCATGATAATGCGCGCCTTTTTGCAGCGCTGGCGGATCGCCGCCACGATTTTCTTCAGGGCGGGCACCACGTCGTCGGCGCCGTCTTTGTCGCTGGTGCGCAGTTGCGCCCACAGCAATACGTCGCCCGCCAAGATATACAGCGGCAGATAACAATAGTCGCCATAGTAGTCGTTATAGTGCCGGCCTTCCTGCAAGCCGTGGAGCAAGTGCCCCATGCTATCCAAATCGAGCACGATTTCCTTCGCGTGCTTGGGCAGGCAGCGCACGCCCATGGTCAGCAGGCACGCTTCCACCTCTGTCTCTTATACACATCTCCGAGCCCACGAGACTAAGGCGAATCTCGTATGCCGTCTTCTGCTTGAA
>ENA-ORBV01006803-ORBV01006803.1-microbial-mat-metagenome-genome-assembly--contig:-NODE-6803-length-19966-cov-5.071597_pt1 | contig 19966 bp, 22 predicted proteins | sample MGYA00237777_ERZ505514 | MGnify/ENA primary metagenome ERZ505514 (study PRJEB26160, sample SAMN06269048) | microbial mat metagenome | isolation source: Oligotrophic lake microbial mat | place... | reverse complement strand
CCGAGATCTACACCTCTCTATTCGTCGGCAGCGTCAGATGTGTATAAGAGACAGGAAATTAATATGGGCGTGAGAGTGGCAATGCCCGGCACACGGACGCTCTCAAAGGGGCACTCTTGTTTTCTCACTGAATCGCTTGTGGACTTGCACCAAGTAATGCCATGATTGTTTTCGAGTTGTTTGACGGCCTCCAAGTGCCTCTTAATCTTTTCTGTTCGTGTTCTCGGGATCTGATTTTCAGCCTTTACCGTCTGAAGTTTGTCACCCATGGGATCCGGTGGTAGATCTCCGCGGAGGAACTTGCGCATATAATCTTTCGCGTCCATGGTAGCAATCGACAAACTGACTGACTGTAGATTGCTAATACTGCAGAGTGCCGTTTGATAGAAGTCACGCAGTTGTATACTTTCAGATTATTTGTAGAACGATCATCAACATGTTTGAATGATGGCTGATGAATCATCTCCGGGATAGATTTCTCCAGCTACTACCCAACCAATCAGATAGAGTCGTCGGTGTTCTGAAAATTTCAAAAGCACTTGCACTACAGCATCAGTTCGACTTACCATGCGTTCCGCCACCTGGATGCATTATTTTTTTCTACTAGTACCGCCATTGAAGCTACTGCCTAGACTTTCCTGGCTAGATGAAGATTCTAGTGTAAAGCCAATAATGAGTATCTAGCTACTAGCTAGCTACATGCACTAGGTCGATACTAGTACCAGGTAGTTAAGTACCGCTAGCCGCTCCTGTTAGTACTTACAATTGTACTAATAGTACCAGAAAAACTAACTATTACGCTGTAACTAGTGACTCACTCATGACTAATCATTCATTATCAGATAGCTTAGGGTCAAGGCTACGATTATTTTAAAACGTCGCACGTTTGCCACTCAAAATCGATTTACCAGTTACTAAGAAAATTATTCGAAACCCGGAGGTCAGCCTGGCATTCGAAGGAAAGCTGGAGATAGTCAGTGTTAACAAGAGGATCGAGGCACGTAAGCAACAGCTGAGCAGCAGCGGAAAGAGCATCAACAAGAGCAACAGCGGCCAAGACAGTCAAGCAATTGTTGTTGGTTAACAGAATTTGATTTGTTAGTGAAATTTGTTGACCATGGGAGGTAAGCCTATGAATGACAGTAGTGGATGATGTAGTAGGCGGGCAGCAGAGACCTTTAGGGTTGTAGTGGAGTAGTTTGAAGTAGCGGACCGCACCTTGGGAGGGGCGCCCTTGCATCCATAGGGATGCGGTGGATACCACGCGTTGTCATGTTCACTGGTTCAGGAGGCTGATGCGCCCTTTGACCAGTGCAGTGTAGCGTGGGCCCTCCCCTGCTGCGATCTGCCTTGATCTGTTGTCAGCCGCTGTTGGCCACTTACTTTGCTCCGGCACTTGCTAGCATTCTTCCCGTATTTTTGTTTACTGACGCCTCCCTGTTGTTGTTACTCTCTCTATCGTTACCCACCATTACACCGCCATCACGCACTACTTTACCTTATATTATAGTTTCATTGAAGTTACAAAAGAGGTTGGCCTCGTCGGTCCTCAAGTGCGGAAAGCGAAAAATTTGGTTGGATCCCAATGAGATCAACGAAATTGCCTTGGCCAATTCCCGCCGCAATATCTCGCGTCTTTATCGCGATGGTCTCATCATGAAAAAGCCCGCGGTTGTGCACTCGCGTGCGCGTGTGACTTTGCGAAATGAGGCCAAGCGCAAGGGTCGTCATACAGGTATGTTGGTGTAGAAGTAAAAAGAGAGGAGGCTTGATTGTTGTTTGCATTTGCTGTTGCTTGTTTGCGGAGTACAGTAGTGGAGTAGTACCGTATCGATAGTACTTTTGCTACAATCTTGCCCGTGACACACGCTGTAGTCGAGACAATGTCAACCCAAATCGGCAACAGTACGGTTGCGTTACCATTGTCAGCCTGTACTATACAAGTGCAGTCTTTGGTAGCGGGGGCAAAGAACGATTGGAGGGCTTTCTTGCAAAAGGGAGCATATTCTCCGTCGGCCAGACAACCGGCTGTCCGATTCCACGCACAATCCATGCCTTTTTACAAGGGTTGTGTACTATTTGTCACTGTGACTACATTTATTATTATGCTTTGTGTTCGTAATCTGTTGATTGGTGGATTGCATCCAGTATACTCACTATTCATTGCACCCACTTCCGCGTCCAATAGGTATCGGTAAGCGTCGTGGTACGGCCAATGCTCGTTTACCCGAGAAGGTCATGTGGATGCGTCGTGCTCGTGTCCTTCGTCGTTTGCTTCGAAAGATGCGCGACTCCAAGAAGATTGACAAGCACATTTACCATTCCCTCTACATGCTTGCCAAGGGTAACCAGTTCAAGAACAAGCGTGTCCTTTTGGAGACCATTCACGAAATGAAGTCCGAGCATGTCAAGGAAAAGGCATTGCAAGAACAAGCCGAAGCAAGAAAGGGACGAGCCAAGGCTCGTTTGGAACGACGAGCAGCCAAGGAAGCCAAGAAGGCAGCCGATGCCGAAGCTGCCGCGCAAGCATCTTAAGCAGTAAGAGAAAAAAAGGAGGAAACAAACAAACAATCATTTCAAATCAAAACCATTGAGTTGCATCTTAAAACACAAAAAACACCCAATAGCATATAATGATTGCGATAGAAGTTGTATGTTTAAAGCAAAATTGTCTTTTTCTTGTTGTAGCACGTAGCATACCAGGCCGTCTTTGTTTACTTGTTTGCAGCGCACAATCGTCCGCTTAAAGTTCGCACTAGCTGCGGCAGGATGACATGCTAGCCAATAAATAATTTTAGATATCCAAGCGGTATGAGCTGAATTTGTCGGGGCATTTCGAACGGGCTGCTTTCGGTTGGTAGCTGAACGGATGAACCGAAGGAAGCTACAGCCCCACAAAGAAAAAACTGTTCCTGGTAGGACGGTGCACTCGAGAGAGCGAGGGATCATAATGAACCACCACCCAAAAGGATCTACTTAGCCCACAATAATGAGATCTATGCCGGCCCCGACCTATCCCAATTGAAGCCACGTGGACGAAGCAACTGCCGCTCACTCAAAACGGCACCCGGCAAGGCAGGCTTCTCCTTGGATCATCCTTTAAGGTAGATAGTCGTCTGCATAACTTAACCTTCGGCGTCGGAGCACGCATGTGCGTTGTACTCCCGGAGCTGCCACACTTGACAACACTTATTTTCATTTGACGTTTGGTTCACGATGACCGCTTAGAGTATGGCGCGGCGGGGGTCAATTCTGCGCTACCAATCCAGCTAGACACATCTGACAGTGATGGACGACGCTTGTACAATCTACAAACCTACCAAACTGATTGGACAATAATTCTACGCCATTTCCACAAGGATGATCTATTCCATGCAGAAGACTCTACTGCAGTGCATTGTGTTAATTTAGCAAGGCTTTTCTCATCCCTAAACAAAAATAAACTGCTTCCAGCTTGAAATCTATGAAGAAGCCAATGCAAACAAAATTGCATCACTTTTTGTTTGCTGCTTAATCCAACACATCAAGTAGTTTATCTGATCCTTGGGGACAAACAGCTGTAGCAAACATGTTCAAAGTCACAGAAAACAGCAGAACACCTCATTTCAAAGAACTCAGAAAATGCACTTGTTTCACTTGTCCTTCCTTCAAAAACCAAAGAAAAAAAAGGAAAAAGCAAAGAAGAAGGTGGAAGCAAGAAAAAAGGGATGGCAGGTCCAGAGGATGACAATGAGTTCAAAAAAGTTCAACTTGTGCTCATGTGTGAGTTTTGTCCTCACTTGTTTTTGATTTCAACAGGCAAGGGATGCTTTGACCTTTCTGCCATCATTCAGTTTTTCAAAACAATCATTTTTTAAGTTCTCATTGGATCATTGCCCAATTTGGGCAGCAACATGATTTGAGCATGACATGAAGGTCACTTTGCATTTGCGAGGCACTTCAATCGGAGCATCAGATTGCCAAAAACAACGAAGAAGAGCCAAGAAAATGACATTGAGACTGATGCTGAACACATGAACCCCTACCAGTTGAATGTGTAGGTGTTTTTTTTAACAATTGATGATCAACCTTTGGTGGACAAAAATCTCAACCATTGATCGGCATGTGATGTCAAGAACACATGTTTTGACTGTTTCTCTCGATTTGGACACCGTGTCAAAACATTTTGCTTCATTGATCAGCAGTCAATTCATTTGCCAACGTTGAACACACAATCCAAGAGATTTTGTACATGCATGTTGCGGTCTTCATGGGCTTCACAAATGAAGTCTTGATTGGTTAGCAACCAACTGCTTCTCCAGGACTGCAGATGGATGTGTTTGTGCTTCGTGAACAAGACCCACAATTCTGTGATCTTGCCACAAAAGAACAGTTTGACAAGAGGAGCCTCCAAGGCATTTCCTTTTCCTCTGGTGAGTTTCTCAATGTGCACGACTGCCATGCAGTTGACAATCAGCGGGACGGCGATCTTCATCGTTTTTTGTCTGTTCACAGCACGATCAAAAATCAAACAAACAATGACAACAAAAACAAAACCAGCTGGCAACAGCTGAAATTTAAGAACTCGCTGATGGAGGAATCATCACTTCAGAGAAATTCACTTGATGAGAATTCCTGTTCCTGAGGATGCCAGGCCATCTCACCTCGGCGACAACTCACAGTGCTCACATGTGTCTGTGCAGTTTCGGCAACATCCCTTGTGCTTTGGTTCCTGAACGATTGATTACGTTGGCCTTTTGAGTGCAATATGTACAGCATGCTCTTTCCGAAAAGTTCCGCTTCAGTATGCAGTTTTTTATTGGAAGGTCGGTTTCCACCGGTACAGCACTGCACAGTAAGCAATCACGTTTGAAGAAGCGCTAGCGCTAACGCTGGTCATCGCATGTTAAATACTCCCAGAGTACTTTACTACTTAGGTTCCGAGACGCAGCGGTACTCGATGTATGTGCTTCCAAATTCAACTGACTGTGGGACATTACTGGATCATTGTTCTTTTGAGGCAGTGATAGTACACTCATTGTAAGCCCTGTGAGCGATAATGCTTACTCGTTAAGTGCTGAAGGATTTTGAGGGATTATTAAGCTTACCACTGTGAATTACTCGGAGTACCTAATTACAGTACTATTGATACGCGGTGATTTTGACCCAACCTCTCCGATGCATCACTTTTTTATTCGGTGGGGGTTGTCGTACCGAATGTACCAGGCTGCACAGAAGGGATAGAAGATAAAGGAAACTTTTCGTTGTGACAACCGAAGACCTTTCTATTTGTACAATATAACGTACAATCAATAAATTGCAAGTGTTGTCCCGCTCAAACAACAGCCCCGGGTAATAGTAACACCAAACCACATCTACAGTACCCAGCAAGTGCACACAGGAACTATCTCGCAAGGTCAAAGGCACTGTAAGAAAGCATATTAGCTGTTGGCGTGAAGTAGTGGAATTCAGTGCCATCTGTCTTGCATGCTGGTTAGTAGAGCATTGCTTCCATACTGTAGAAGACAGCACAAGAAACCAACGACCATGATGATGGCCTCACAGAAACAACACCGAAAGTATCGCCTTCACTGGAAGAGCATGTACTTTTTCTGGCTGACTTTGGCGATTGTCTTCGCCCCTCACAAAGCTGCTGCTGGTGAATTGCTACCAGTGGACGAAAATGGGGATCACGTGTTTCCTACCGTGGAAAAGCTGCAACAACAATCAAAGCAAGAAGAAGGAGACAGAACACGAACATCCATCTTTCAGTTGGAAGCAACTACGACTTCTGTCGCCAACGCAGAAGCAGGTACGACAGTTACTACTGTGAACCAAGGCACAACCTTCGAAGAAAACAATGAATTCTTGGGCATTCCCGGTACCACCCAAACCCTAAATGGGTACGACACGGCCTTGGGCAATGATCCCATTTGTTGGGTGGGCGAATCGGCCGCCGCCCAAAGTCAACTCAACGAAACGGCCGTGGCCGAAGTCCAAGTCGAAGACTCGGCCGTCGATCAATTGGTCAAGACGGTTTTTCCCAATCCGCTCGTGGAAAATTTTACCTTGCTGGGCAAGACGGAAATTTTGGATGCGTGCCCGAAAGGCAATCGCGTCGAGGTCACGCTGCCGCAAGAAAGTTTGCGAGGAGAGCGATTGCGGACCTTGCAGTATTACAATTACAGTTTGCGCGTGGAATTGGATTTGGATACGCTGGATGGGGACATGATTATTACGGACAATGGAACAGCTTCAATTGCCCTTCAAGTGGTGGTTTGCAGTTTGGGAAAGAGTGGATTTTGCAGTCCTTTTGTTCACGAACAAGGTATGTGGTTTATAGTGAAAGTGGTGTTGTTTCTGTTTAGTATTTTTTATTTATTCGCCTCTTGCTTACGCCCAACCGGCTCTTATGTTTTTAATAGCCAATGCACGAGAAGCTATTGATAAGGCCAACAGCGGAGAAGAAATCGTGGAAACCAAAAAGAAGGTCAAGGGAGACTTGCACGGAGGAACACACATTCATTCCCCATGGGTGTATATGGATTTGGGAAGTGAACGAAAGGTGAACAGGACCGTAGATATGGCTATGATTGTCAATGTCCCTGATACCTACTTTGTTATTGGAACGGCCCAACTCTATACCGGAGTCAATGGGACTGTCCAATATCGATGGGATATCTCGAATGCACTCGACGCGGAATCTAGAGCGGGAAGATACATCCGATACCAGGCTCCAGCAGAGATTCGAGAAGTCTCCGATGGAGTGATGTATTTCAGTTTTGCTATTATTGCCCTTGCAGCTGCGGTAATTCTCTATTTGTTTGGCCACACCACATGGAATCGCGACCAGCAAGTTCTTCAACTGTCCCAGGGAGACTTCTTGATGGTCTTTTTATTGTGTGCGCTCTCGGCTACTTGTGCTGCCTTCTTGATGGCGCCCACCAATGACATTTTCTGTCGCATTCAATATCCGCTCATTGTCATTCCGATTCAGTTGATGTACGCAATCACAGTTGGACGATTGTGGAGAATCCATGCAGTCATCTCGCCACTTCTACTCGAACATTTGAGCAAGGGAAAAACGGGAGTCGTTCAACGACTTGTGGAAGCGATTACCATTGTCAGTTTTCAACTCAACAACCTGCTTAGCAAAAAAGAAAACAAGCGCCGCAGCACCATTGGTTCGGCGAAGCAACAAATCTCGCCGTTTCAGCTGGGGTTAGTTGTCGCCATCTTTTCGTTTCCGCAAGTCGTTATTCAAATTATCGCCGTCTTTGTCCAGCCGCAAGAACGAATTGTGGTTTTTAATGAGGACGAAAGCATTGGGCGAGCCACCTGCGGAAACCATGTTCCGGTTGCTGGCAGTCTTGTCATGTACAGTCTTGTCATGCTGGTTCTTTTGATCATTATCCTTCTCGTCATGGCTCACTCCGGCCGGAAACTTCCATCCTTATTCAACGAGACCCACGTCATTTACGATTCTACATTCCTCAGCATGGTCATTTTGTTGCTGGGAGGTGCTGTGATTATCTTGACGAATGCACCAACAACAAGCCCAGATGTGCAGTACTTGGTGTCTTTGGTGCTCATTCTGTCTATTACCCTTAATTCTGCATGCCGCATCATACTGCCGAAATTGAAAATGGTATGGAAAGGCGAAACTGTTGTAGTGTCCAAGTTGGTCACGGATCACCACAGAAAACAAAGAGAAAAGGGTAGGGTGGAAAATAGCATGAAGGGCGTCTCGGGATTTGACCCATCCGAAACAAGATACAATAGCAGTTTTGCGAGGGGGATGGATTATGACATGTCGCAGCAACGCGGTCTGATGCAGACTGTCCATTCTACTAGCAACGAAGTTGGACGTGGTCTGAGAAGTTCGATGGCGAGCAAAAGTTCTGTGTCGAGTGGTGACCTCAATCAGTCCTCAAGGCGTTCCCTCGACGACTACCGCAATGACGCATCGACATCGGCGTATGAAAATATAGCAAGCACCGTCATTGAGGAGGAAGCATCAGCAAAGTTTGATACAGCAGGCAAGCAGATGCCCGGTCACCAAGATCGTGACCCGACCAAGACCAGCTCGACAGAGTTGGATATTGAATCTGGCGAGTCAGGAGCGTCAAACTCGCAACGCACTCTGTTGGCCGAAGGGGCCTCTCAGCCAATGTCGCCAGTTGGCACGGCTCAATTATTGGACGAACCTGTAGACAGGAAAAGTAATGATGGGCATGGAACCGATGGCGGCTACAATACTGATGGGGGAACGACAGACAATGAGTTGGATCTTGAGAAAGCTGCAGCTGCCGCCGCTGGATTTGGCCCCATCCCTGGATCAGAGGACAAGCAAGTTTCGTTCTCGGAGCAACGTGCGAGCGGTTTTCTTAGCAAGGCAATGGCCAAAGGTCTTTCTTGGAGGACAGGCGGCAAACATCACGACGACCACAACCAACACCGCCACAGTGGCGGCCAACTGGTTGATACAATCGCAGAAGGCGTTAACGAAAACGACAAGAGAAGAGAACCAAAGAAAAGACGAAAGAAGCAGCTCGCCGAGCGAATTGTCGTCACCGAGGACGAAACTCCTGCCCGCCGCTTAGTTCTCAAGATGCTTGATTTGCAAGATCAATTGGAAGCGGTGAACAACAAAATCATGAGTGGCTTGGCTGTTACACAACAAGATTGGAAGGTAATTACGAAGTTAACTACGAAACTGGACAAAACATTTAGCGAGGAAGTGGAGTTTGAATGGGAAGTTGAACGTCGCTACGAGGAAGATCTAAAAAATGTGTTGCCGACGGACATGGCGGGTTCTGGCCAGATGAAGGTACCGGCCACCCCCGGGAAGGCAAAGACCAAATCCAAAAAGGGAAAACGGATGGCGGGATTGACGGGCATGTCGCATACGCAAGAGGACCCCTCATCACTCCGTAGCTTTGCCTGCGACGATGATAGCCATGCGGGAGGTGCTGTACATGCCCCTTTTGTGAATCGCCTGGCTACATTAGAAAGTGGCAATAGCAAGTTTTCTGACGAAGACGCAGAAACAACTTCAGTCTAGTAAAAGCAAAGCGCTGCACACACTCCTGGACTAAATTTGCATATTCTGCATACTTGTTATTCTAATTATTTATTTATACATAGTCTAAAAATTCGTGGTAGACGAGCGGTGACGTGCAGCTCTCTTTCTCTGTTAGCAAAGGCACAATTGGCTTGAAGACCTACGCGGCGGTGAGCACCGCTACAGAAGATCCAGCCTTACGGACTTTACAGCAAAGGGAAGGTGTCTGCAAGATTTCCAAGGAACAGATCCACCGCTGTTATTGCTTCCACTAGTGGAGTCTCATCTTCTCCGAAGTCGTAGAAACTCGGGGAGCTACTTGCGAAGCGTTCATCCAACCACTTCTGAATGAACGGGACTTGATAAGCCGGCTCGAAAAGAATCTCGTTTCCTTCGATGTCTACCACAGGCTTTCCCGTACTAGCTTCTTCCCAAGTAAAGACAGCGATTGCCAGCATGGCAAACCTTCCATTGAAGAGTTCTCGCTCTTGCATGTTCCGCTTCATTTGATCAGGGGCTGCCGTCAACATTTGAAGGGGGTCCCAAAAGCAGTCGCCAGGTAAAAATGCCTCGCCAATTTTATCCATGTCCTTTACAGCCTGTGAGTAGATATCGAGATATCCCAAGAGCAACATGATTGCTGTCATGAGGAGTGGGAAATAGGGGAGTGTCACCCCTCCAAAAAAGAGGGAATACAGCAGCGAATCAAACTTGTCCTCATCCAACACCAGTCGATCCAGCAGCTCTTGCAAGGGCCAAAAGACAGCTGCCAGCATGGCAAGGCGACCATGTCGTATTTCAGCTTCGCGATAATCCCGAAGTATGAGGGCTTGTGGACGGGGCTTTTCTTCTGCCGCAGCTTTGGCGTTGTCCTTGTTTGCCAATAGTGTACCCCCATCTCGGGCTGGAACCAAGTCCCGAATGTACGCTTGTGCTTTTGAAAAATAATCCTTAGTCGCCAAATTGAGAGGATCAAAGTTGTAGTCTCCGGGGAGGGAATTGCTCCCAACGCCTGCTTCGGCAGGAACCACACCTTGCAAGAGAGCTTTTTCCAACAGGGATGTAAATTGCCGTTGTGTGCCCAGATAGGTCTCATTTTCGTCTGCATTGTCTTCATCTTCCTCCTCAGGAAGGGATTGAAAAAACTCTTCAAGGGTTTCCTCATCCCATTCATCAAAGAAATAGTCATCCTCGTCGTCGTCCATGAAGTCTTCATCCATGCCATAAATCTCTAGTTCCTCTAATAATTCTTCAAAGTTTTCTACTTTGGACAATGCTCGCTTCAATAACCTCCTGTCAAGTTCACTGGCGATTTTCTCATCCTCGCTCTGTTCGCCCTCTTTATCCTCGTCGTTGTTGTTGTCTTTATCCTTGTCATTTTCTTCTGCCTGGGATTGAGATGAAAGGGCCAACTGACTACAATGGCGTTTTCTCCGTCTTGTAGGATCACGATTTGGAAAGAGCTGCGTTCTCGGGACAAGTGACGGAGTATAACTATGGATAGGCCCAGGAGCCTGATGGATTTTCGAGGAGGATACGTGTCTTGGGCAATGATGGAGGTTGTTGGGCGACGCCGAATAGAGCAGGGGGCTCTGAAAGGCTATGGATGTTGCCGCCAACGACGAGGAATGGAACACCATTTTTCACTTTCAATATCGTCTCATCGAGTAGCCAGCTCCAATTCAAGATTTGGGAAATAGAATACCTAGAATCACCCAAATTTAACACCAGGGGTTCATAGATAATAAGCACAGCTAGCAGCTCCTACTAGCTAGTATCCACGGCGATGGCAACGATTTTGTTTGTCATCTGATGGCAGCGATCTTGTTTGTCATCTGTGTAACGATTCCTAATCACAGCGCCCGCAGAGGTGAGCAACAGACGAAGGACGTACTAGTACGTCGTATCCAAATGAGGGAACTTCAACTTTGTGACCATTTGAGTATTTATCGAAATTCCGAAGTTCCAGATTCCGTTGAAATAGCAAGCTTCGCCTTTAGATGATTGCAGCACAGCCATTGACAATTGCTCCAGTACCCCATCCTCAGTGACAAACCTACACCACGACAAAGACCAAGATAGCTTGATAGGATGCTCTTGCCATGACCACATGACATTTGCCTTCCCTTTGTTTTTTAAGCAGTCCACATCAAAAATTGTTTCATGTGCATTGCCAGTCTTGCAGCACCTTCAGCAAAACAGCCAACAAAGACATGACCACTTGCGACAAAAAACACACACAGAAGCTTTCTGCAACAGTTGACTCCATCACAACATTGTGATGGCTTTTTGCTAGTAGATTTGTCAAGGGAAGACTTTGCACTGCTTGTCAATCCTTGAGCATCAACTCAAAAAGAAGAAGCAAACATGAGTCATGTTCTGCAAAAGTTGTGTCCTTCCAACAGTTCCAATGCCCTTGTGACCCAAGAAAGCAAGTGACTCATGCCTGAATGGGTCAAAAAAGGCATGTTGGAAACAAAAGAGAGGACTTGTTGTGCAAAAAATCTCAAGTTGAGAGAACAATTGAATTGCAGATCAAAGTGCATGAGATGTCAAAGAAAGCAACAGCATGTTGGCTCCATGATCTGTCAGTCATGCTGCATTTTGATGGGGCTGGTCGGTTGTGCAGAAGTGGGTGTGATGTGTCAATCACACATGTTAGGGTTGGGCTGTTGTGTGGGTGGCACCGCCAACACCAACACACACAAATTTCTGTTCTTTTCAAATCATCGTGTTCCGAATGTGCATGCATGAGAACACTCTGTCAATGCCAACCACTGTTGACATCGTTGGCCCACCGTGGACATGGACTTGATCAAAAGACAACAAAGTTCCAAAAAAATGCTTCTGAAACCCATGCATCACATCCAGCAGCTGTGCTCAAACCATGGAGACAAAGAAGCACAAATGACTTGGACCAATGGTGACCTTCCGCATGATTGATGGCGAATCTCAAAAGGGCAGCAAAGAAATCTGCTTCTGAACTGAAGACCACTCAATGTGCACAAATTGTCAACAAAGAACATGACAAAAATGTGGGCAACACAAAAGCGTTGCCATTGCTGTTTGATGTGTTCAAAAAGTTAAAAATGTCATTGATTGATTTTTGTGTGGGGCGAATTGAAGAAGAAACTGCTTTGTTAAGTGGACAAATTGTTGGGATTCCAGCACTGCAAAGAGATTGTTGTTTCAGAATTTATTGCTAATTGGTGGGTGCTGCTTGACATCATGTTGGACATTTTACACCAGTCACCTGAGAATCTTTGCTGGTGCACACTTGCCCCTGTTGTAGACGAGACTCCTAGCTGCAAGCAGCAGCATGTAGAAAAGTACTAACAAACACTCTGCAGGTCTCCTGTAGCAATAGCCTCCGAACACATCCAAGAATCTTTCACAAATCAGTGCTGTTCAGCATGCATGTGTATTTGTCAGACAACACATGGCCTGGCTTGTGGGCCTAGTGCTCATTAATGCATCGCCTCCACCACCCAAACTTTATGTGCACCAGCCTGGGCTTTGGTGTCCTCTTCCACTGTGCTGCACTCACTTGCCATCGCATACTTGGCTGATTGTTCCAGACTGGTTTCAGCAATTTTTACGTAGCCCGTTGCCATTCATTGTTGCCTGCTGGATTGTTTATAACCAAGGTCATTGGCATCTTTCCTCCCGATTAATGCCAAACTCTTCAACGGAGCTTTCCTTTGCTCGTTTATCGTTCCGGTCAACAATGCGGAATCTTTCCTTGGTCGGTCACATCTTTGCCCGCAACTACGTTTTACTCAACCTTATCATTTTCTTCCAAAGAAACAGCGAAGGTCTCTTTTCTGTCATCAGGAGGAATGACATCAAATGGGCTAAGGCCGTCGTTGGAAATCATACCATCGTCTGACTTCGACTTATGAGAGAGCGGTCTGGACATCGCTGAAGTACCTTGATTCGCAAGATATATACCAGCACGCTCGAAGAATGGTTGTAATTCCAAGCTTCGTTCGGTTCGCACAATTTGCTCTAGATCGCCCAACTTATCCATCAGTATGTCTACTTCAAAGTTACGCGATGACGATGACTTGATAATTTGCTTTTTGCCCCAATGTATATGCCAAATCTTTGGCACAAACATGAAGCCCAAAACAGTGACACTCAGAGTGAATACAAGTGCTGATTTGGGGGGAAACAAAAAGAAAGAAACTTGTAGAATGAGTAGCTGCGTTGGCAAATTTTGCTGAGCTCCAGTGTTGATATATGCGAGCTGAAATAGCTGTGAAGTCTTTTGAATTTTTTTACCTGATTTTACCAAGTAGCTTGCAACTGGTGATGTGTATGCGACGGCTACCAACGGTGCACCAATCGATCCTACTTGAATAAGTCCAACCAGCATGGCAAAGATGTACCGTGATTCATTCAATTGGAGCCTAACTCGACGGGCCTTGTACGCTTCACTGGCCGCTAGAGCAGCAACAGCAAAATTGACAATGAGTACCATAACAGACATGGAGACGGATACATTCGTCTGTCCCATGCGGCAGTATCCATAGCTGCTCTGATCACCGCTCCCACATATTTCTTCACGGGTCCATACCATGGGATCAACCAGTGTCCATATTAAAAAAAAAACGATGTTTAGCAGCAGCATTACTGCTGCACCTTCCATAACATGCCAAACTGATATGCGGGTGCGTTGAAACCGTTTGCCATTGCTTACGAGCCGATTTATGCGTAATAGCTTCGCAAACAGAGATGCGAAAATAATTGTGAACCCTGTGGAGAAGAGCCAAGGAGTGCTGCAACAATGAACATGGGAGGGTAAGCTACTTTATGGTGACAGGTTGCTGCTGTCGGAAAGAAAGTGACGAACGTACCTCATGCATGCTATACTGCATCCATAGGGACTAAGAATTTCATTGTCAAGACTCATTGGAATGATGGAGGAACTGAGAACGAACACACCCGCGCACACCATGACCAAGAAAACAGGCTGGGAAGATTGCAGCTGGCTGTGTTCCCGCTGAAGGACGACCCAACCAGCAATGCACAAGGATGCCACTAGTGATATCCCCGCAATGACAAGCCCCCAAGGACGAGCAGCTGTTAATTGGTTCATGTCGTTCTCGAAGGGTGGTGCACAAATCTCGAACAAGTTTTCCACACAGTATATTGTTTCTGGTGGTGCAACTTGTTCAACGTAGGCGGGACCCGTCTCAATGTTGAAGTTGACGAGTTTTTGTCTTGTCGTCGCATACAATGTCAGTAGCCATACCGGTACGGTGCCCTGTAGATACAGATTCTGGTCAATACCAAACAAGAGAGCGCCTTGATTCATGGCATCAAAAACAAGCTCATTCGTGTCAAAGGTTCCGACCAAGACATTGGCATGCCGTTCCTTGAGCTGAACGGCTTCTTCGACCACTGGATCGCCTAGAGCCAATATACCGACACCATCCCATTCGCCCTCCTGACCTATGGCAGCCTCGACTGCTTGTAGATTGAGCTCTTTGCGGTCCCGTTCCACATTGACGGTGCCTAAATACGTAATGTTTTGATCCGAAGAAGAAATGGCGGCCGCAAATCCTTCACACCGTTCGCGCAGTGCCACATTATCGACTTCGTGCAATGGACACAATCCATGTGTCATGCCACTAGCAATCAAACGTTGTCCTCCACCGAAAACGGCCACATATTCAATTTGACCAATATGATGCAGCAATCCCAACTCCCGCGATGCCGCCTCGCCGGTGTTGACCGACACAATGGGCACTTCCAGGGCCAAACATTCTTCAATGGCTGGTACCACTTCCTCGTGGCTGGGGATACTGACAAACAATCCATCCACGCCTTCGCGACAAAGCGCCCGTATCCGTACGGCCATTTTGGTGGTTGGCAACGAATCCGTTTCGGGACTGAGCAATTTCATGTCGAATTGCACTCCTAAATCGAGCGCCGCTTGTTCGGCTTGGGAGCGAGGCTGCTGGGCCCACGCACGCCTACATTCTTCTTTCCTTGGCTTTGACTGGCGCCTTTGTGTCAAGCGAGGCATTCATTAAAACGTTTGTGCGAGACTCTTTCACTGGAAATGGTCTTTTGCTGGAAGGCCGACGAGGAGGGGAGGGATCTCCCAGCGGCCCCCCAACACCCCCTGCGCCAGTGACCGCCGGACCCACCAATTCTACTCGAGAACAGCGAGATATCGACACTCTTCGGGACTGGGCTGTAAGCCAAGGCGTATTTTTATCGGACGATATCATGTTGCAAGAAGACAAACAGACTGGTGCATGGGGTGTTGTCTCAAGACTCCATTCCAATCTAGCAAGCGGCGAAAGAATGATTGTCGTGGATCGATATAAACCAGGTCCAGAACCAGGCACGTATGAGATCAAGAAATTGGCGGGACGACTAAAAATGTCGCAAAATGGCGACGCGGAAGAGGTCCAACAATTCCTGGTGGAAAAGACAAGAAACGACGAGAATTTTGGTGTTGTAATGAAAATTCCGCCTCACCTAGTCATGTCTTCCCTCATGCTTGATAGCTCGAGTCGCAATCTAGTGAGAGAGAGTATGGCGGAACAAGGCATACCAGAGTCTGTACAATCTAGTTTCTGCTTGGTGATAGTGTTTCTAGACGAGTGGAGCAAAGGCAGAACTAGCACCTGGCACCCCTACTTACAGTCGCTTCCAAAGAAGCTTAGCATTGGTCTATACTGGGATGCGACTGAACGAGAATATGCTGAAAAGATTGGTCTGGGGTCTTCCCTGAAGACTCACGAGTCGTTGTACGAAGGGTTCCAAAAGACACTCGATAGCGTGTGTCCTGGCCACACTTATGACCCGCAGCTGGTGAAATGGGCCTTTAGTACTGTTTGGACGAGGTCTTGGAAATCAAGCTACACAAGCAGCACAGGAGAACAGGTGGTCAGCATTGTTTGCTTAGGGGACCTTTTCAACCACAGAGCCGATCACAATGTCTATATTGAACAAGACTCGCCGGACAGTCCCGTGGCGATGGTGCTGATGGATCCATGCGATGGTGATCTACATTTGAACTACGGCAGTGTGGAGAACCCCGCACACTTTCCGGTGGTTTGCTAGCATGGCTTCTGCGACACCTCAAGCCCCATGTTTCCTGCCATTACCAGCATGCAGAAATCCACCCAGCCACCTGGGTTTTTTACTATGGAGGTAGAAGGCTTAGGGTTTACTGATCATGGTAGTATGGTTTTCAACACCGAAGATGGCTCTATCTCGGGTCGACTTTGGCATGCTATGCTACATAGAGTCCTCTTTGAAAGGCTTCGTGCCTCGAAAGATGACAAGGAGCTGGACCGCATTATAGATGGGTTGGCCACCATCATGCGAGTGTGTAGTCAGCAACCCCGCGGCCCCATGATAGACGAGGACGATGTATTGCCTCCTTTGTTCCTTGAGTATCGCCAAGAAATTTTTGAAGAACTTTTCCGTGACGTTGAAGAAATGTTACTTTCGATTGGGCCGGTTCCAGAGCAGATGGACAAAGACTTACATCCTCATTGGAATATGTTGCGAGAATTTCATGAATATACAAAAACGACCTACGAGAAAGTTAGAAACCAGCTTCTCGAGATGCTATTAGAAAGACCCGAATCTGACGAGTCGGAGCAGGACTAGTTATCGAAAAGCAGTATGGTTCTCTCAACAAAAGCAGAGCTGCCACTTTTAAATTTTCATGGAAAGCTTCACCCGGCCCAATATTATTTTGGTTGGAAAGGGCATCTAATGAGCCACTGTGATGCAATAAATCTATTTTAGTGTGATTCATTAATTGTTTAATCAGCTAGTCGTTTCCCTAGAGTTTGACTCGCATGCTTACGGGAGAGCTGGCGTCTCGCCTAGCATATATCCCTGGACTAGAAGAGCGCAACGGAAAGAAGATCCCACTAATCAAAGAAGGCCAGCTCGAGCTCCAAGAAATCTTCATGTAACGAGTGATAGCAAGCCAATGTTCCGCACCGTTCTGCAGAAACGGCGCCAAAATCAACGGAGGAGGAGCAACGATGTCTTTTGCGGGCGGGGTCGTGTGATCCACACACACGATACCCTCGATACCCTCAGTGGCTCCAACGCAAATCCAATAGAGGCGAATCGCAGAGAAAACTTCCCATACTGATACCACTTCCCACGAACATGAATGATTGAGAATAAATCGGATTCTATCAGAGTCGTTGTCAGAATCCCAGCAAGAGATTCCGAAGGCATCTAGATCATGTTCACTTATTCAATTTCTGAGGGTTGCCGTTCGCAAGCACGTGAGAATCCCTTTGCGCAAGATTTTGCCTGGATAGTATTTCAGTGTGATCAAAATCCTTGCTGGTGTCATGACCAACTTTCAAAATTTCGAATGAAATAGCAAAAATGCTAGAGAGAGGAACAGGTATTTCCTCTTCTATTGTTCCACCAACGACCGGCGCAAGGCAATCGCCATCATGCGGCGTTCCAAAGCATTGTCCACCTGAAACAATTCCGCTGCCACATCCTCGGCCACATTTCCATTGACAAAATTACGAACACCCAATTGAAGGCGTCGTCCATTCTGTCGTGTCATCGTCTTCATGATAAAGACCAGGACAACGGCAAAGATGAATCCAGTGGAAAATAAAAAGGCAAAAAAGGTCACAAAAATTCTGGCAGCCGCTTGAACGACCACGGTCTTTCGAAAGACAAGGCTCAACCAAGAGATACCACCAATAATGGCATCCCGGTGATCAAAGGTGGTGGATTCATGCTCGATCCGATCAATAAGACCGAGAATGCCGCCCTCATTGGCATTGTTGTTGTTATTGCCATGGTTGTTGTTCTGGCCATCCTCGACGGGAATTCCTGCATTGCCAAAGGGGGCTCCATTGCGACAATTGTAGGCAGCACAGGCCGATCCCAACCGCATACAAGCCCAACAAAATTTGGCACGACAATGAGAGCATTGCATATGATTGCATCCTTCAATTTTGGAAATGGGACAAGAACAACTAGGACATGGTCGTGTATTGCTTCCAATCCATTCTTGTGTCGCTTCATCGGCAATGATATTGTTGCCCAATTCCGATTCGGCACTTAAAATAAAGGCATGATCGCAACACGGACATTCAACGGTGATGGGTTCAAAGAGTGCCTTGCGGGCTTGTCCTGCCATCCAGTGTCGTGCCAATAGCCAAAATCGTCGAAAGGGCCAAATGGGTGCCACAATATTGACCAGATCGACATACAAATGGGTAGCATAGGACCCCACATAGACAGCTACATATAAACCATATAAAAAGGCCATGGCTTTTCCTTCCATGCATGGATTGTGGAGCCACGAAATGGCCACCTGTTCTCGTTCTTTGTTGATGGGTGCCAGACATTCGGGTGTCACAAAGCCACCTCCGACCAAGGAGGAATAGGGTGACGGTGCAATGGATGACGAAGACTTTTTCTGTTTAGCTGCACTTGAAAGTTTATTGTTGTTGTTGCTGTGGTGGTGGTTATGAGTATTATTTTGGCGGTTGTTGTTTGAAGTACTATTACTTCCGTCGTCGTTGTTTTGACAATGTGGACAATGGCGATACCCTGGGAGTGCCCGCAGCACTTCATTGCGTATTTTGGCATCCCACAGTGCAATTAATTGTGCGTCGCTGGCCAAGGCTTTAATGGCATCTCGTGGCCGTAATGGCAGTGGACAAACGGGACATTTGAGAGGACCATGATGCTCAGGATCTCGTACCAAACTGGCCGCATATCCCTGCAAACAATCAGCACACACCGCATGACCACAACTCGAGGTTATATGCCATTCCGATTTGGATTCCGGTACCATATAACACACAGGACAGGGCGTGCCGGCGGGTGGAATGCTCCATAAAAATTTGGACTTGAATTTGCGATTGACATAGCGAAAGGGATCCCACAATTCAAAGCCTTCACTCCCATGGGAACGACCCGCCCACGTCTTCCAATTGTCTTGGCCGGCCGTGGCGGCAATCACTTCACTGCCGGTACTAAACCGCCGACTGGACGGAGAGGGAGAGGAACGGGAAGCCTCATTCATTCCTCCCGCATGTCCTCCACTGTGTATACTCAGGCGTCTCATGATTATTGTTGTTGTCGTTTTGGTACTATAGAAGACGTGCTCTTCTGTATGGAGCACGACTGGCGTAGTGTCGTGCACACGTTTGTGTAGGGTATGGCTATGGTTGAAGTACAAGCAGCGTGTAACTTTCTTGTTGGGCTGCACTACTCTTTCCGGCTATCTATTTGAATCTCTTCGCGTAGCGACACCCAGAAAACTGTTGGCGACAATAAATAGTGCAATGGACAAGGACCAGCTAGCTAGCTAGGTTATCGTCTGTTGTGTATATGGTAATAATCAATCAATGAACGTGGCGATTTGCGTTTATGTGTCTTCCACGCCAACACCTTCGAAATTCCAATGCAGCTAACTGAAGAAGTCGTCGCGCCAAATCCCGGCAGCAATCCAGTGATTGAGATTCTCTTCGCTGATTGGTTTTCCGATTCCGTGGGAATGAAGGTTCGTGTTTGTTTGCACGTGATTGTTAGTCGCACATCTTCTCTATTAGTAAACATTGAATGGCATGCAGGCAGAGCTTGGTGGACTTTGCAGAAAAGCAGGCTACTTTACTTAAAATACACTAGCTACTAGTAGCTAGCTAGCTTGCTATGAGTAGAGTCGCACAGGCGCATTTGGAGACGATCTGCATCACACTTTAGTGGTGAAACATGAATCACAGATGCAGTCAAAATGGGATCATTTCTTCATTTTCTGATCCTTGTGGAAATCACTGGCAGCAGTGACAGAACTGTGTTGTCCCACTTACCTTCTAGCAGACTGCATTTGCATGGAATTCTGGGTGGCTTCAGGTGCAGCACCATGCTGCCCCAGCCATTGTTTCAAAACTGCTG
>ENA-ORBV01006801-ORBV01006801.1-microbial-mat-metagenome-genome-assembly--contig:-NODE-6801-length-19972-cov-11.338025_pt1 | contig 19972 bp, 23 predicted proteins | sample MGYA00237777_ERZ505514 | MGnify/ENA primary metagenome ERZ505514 (study PRJEB26160, sample SAMN06269048) | microbial mat metagenome | isolation source: Oligotrophic lake microbial mat | place... | reverse complement strand
GCCTGGGTGCTGCCACAGTGGGTAACCGCATCTATGTCTTCGGTGGCGGCGCGAAAGTCGGTGGCGAGGCGGCCACTGCGGTTCACGAAGTTCTTGTCCTCAGCGAGACGCGGTAAGTTGAAGGGTCACCGATCACCGTCACAGCAGCACGGGCTTCGCATGTATCTGGGCATGGTCGCCTCGGCGGATCGCCAGCGGTCAACGATGCCCGCGTACCAGGAGAGGGTTTGTCTGGCTGCCTCGGCCGTTATGCAGTAATGAAAATACGAATTCAATACACATCAATATGACACCAGGAGACAGCATGACGAACGCCATTGAACGCCCCACCTCGCTGACGCGCCGCCTCCTCATGGGCTTGACGCTGGTCGCCTCGATGGCGGGAGCCTCTGCGCAGACCTTTCCGGACCGACCGCTGACGCTGATCGTGCCATGGGGCGCCGGTGGCGGTACGGATGCCGTGGCTCGCATGATCGCGGCCATGATGGAGAGAGACCTCGGCCAGCCGGTCAATGTGGTCAACCGCACTGGCGGGTCGGGCGTGGTCGGCCATTCGGCGATCGCCACCGCGCCGGCTGACGGCTACACGCTGGGCATGATCACCGTGGAAATCACCATGATGCACCACCAAAAGCTCACCGAAATCAACCCCACCAGTTACACGCCGCTGGCGCTGGTGAACCTGGACCCGGCCGGCTTCCAGGTGCGGGCTGATTCGTCCTACAAGACCATGGGCGACGTGCTTGCCGCCGTAAAGGCCAACCCGGGCAAGTTCAAGGCTTCGGGTACGGGACAGGGCGGCATCTGGCATCTGGCGCTGGCCGGCTGGCTGCGCGATGCCAAGGTCGATCCGGCCTCGGTACCCTGGGTGCCCTCCAACGGCGCCGCCCCCGGCCTGCAGGACCTGGTGGCTGGAGGTGTCGAGTTCGTGCCCTCTTCGCTGCCTGAAGCGCGTTCACTCATCGACGCCGGCAAGGTGCGCTCGCTGGCAGTGATGTCGCCCAGCCGCGCCGCGCTGTTCCCCAATGTGCCGACACTCAAGGAATCCACCGGCTCGGACTGGGCCACCGGCGCGTGGCGTGGCATTGCTGCGCCCAAGGGCCTGCCCGCGCCTGTGGCGGCTCGACTCGAGGCTTCGGTGAAGAAGGCCTACGACAGCAAGGAATACAAGGACTTCATGGCCCAGCGCGGCTTCGGCATGTTGTGGGGCAGCTCGACGGAGTTCGCCGCGTTCATGAACCGGGGCGACGCCGACATGAAGGCGGTGATGACGGCCGTCGGCATCGCCAAGTAGGCCCCGGCTCAACCCACGCAAGCCACGCAACCCACGGCGACGCCAGCCTTCGTGCAAAGCACCGACCGCTGGCTGGGCCTGGCGATGGCCCTGCTGGCAGCGGCCGTGATGTGGTCAGCGCGTGCTTTCCCGGCCGTGCCGGGCCAAAAGCTGGGTGCGGGCTTTCTGCCGATGCTGGTGGGCGCGGGTCTGCTGGTGTGCGGCCTGGCTCTGGTGTGGCGCAGCTTCGGTGCTGCCGCCTATACCGGCCAGGATGCACCGCGCGCTGCAGGCACCGAACACTTCGGCAGCGCGGCCGTGATCGTCGGTGTCATCCTGTTCTACATCGCAGCGGCTGAGCGCCTGGGCTTTCTCATCGTGGCCCCGATCTGTCTGGTGCTCGTGTTCAAGGCGCTGCGCGCTGCCACGGTGCCCGCGCTGCTGTGGGCCGTGGGCGGCACGGTGGTCGTGCACGTGGCGTTCTACAAACTGCTGCGTGTGCCCTTGCCCTGGGGCGTTCTGCGTCCGTTTTATTGACGCCATGGATGCCGCCGTCACCGCCTTCGGGCTCGTCTTCCAGCCCTATGTGCTGACAGTGATCCTGCTGTCGGCCGTGTATGGGCTCTTCGTCGGCGCGATCCCCGGCCTCACGGCCACGATGGCCACCGCACTGCTGGTGCCCGTGACCTTCTTCATGCCGCCGGTGCCGGCGGTGGCGGCCATCGTCACGGCCACTGCGATGGCCATCTTCTCGGGCGACATCCCGGGCGCGCTGCTGCGCATGCCGGGTACGCCGGCAAGTGCTGCCTACACCGACGAGGCCTACTTGCTCACGCGCAGTGGCCGACCCGAACTGGCGCTGGGCGCCGGGCTGGTGTTCTCGGTGCTCGGGGGCATCTTCGGCGTGATGGTGCTCATCGTGGCAGCGCCGGCGCTCGCAGAGATCGCGCTCAAGTTCAGCTCCTTCGAGTACTTCTGGCTCGTCATGCTGGGCTTCACCTGCGCGGTGTTCATCGCCGGACGCGACCCGCTCAAAGGCGTGGTGTCGCTGCTGCTGGGCTTGCTGATTTCCTGTATCGGCCTGGAGAACCCGGCCGGCGCGCCGCGCTACACCTTCGGCAATGTCGAACTCATGGGTGGCATCTCGCTCATCCCGCTGATGATCGGCATGTTCGCCGTGTCTGAAGTCCTGCGTTACGCGGTCCGGGTCGACAAGCCGGTGATGGCCATCGACCGTCCGTTCGGCAGTGTCTTTGGCGGCATGTGGGGGCTGCTGAAGAAGTACCCGCTGCAGCTCTTTCGCGGCTCCGTACTGGGCACTGCGGTGGGAGCGCTGCCCGGGGCCGGCGCTGACATCGCGGCCTGGATGTCCTACGCCGTGTCGAAGAAGTTCTCCAAGGAGCCGCAGAAATTCGGCACCGGCCATGTCGAAGGCATCGTGGAGTCGGGCGCGGCCAACAACGCGGCGCTGGGCGGTGCCTGGATTCCGGCGCTGGTGTTCGGCATTCCGGGCGACTCGATCACCGCCATCGCGATCGGCGTTCTGTACATGAAGAACATGAACCCGGGGCCGATGCTCTTTGTCGACAACCCGCAGAACATCTATGCCGTGTTCATCGTCTTCATCATCGCGCAGCTGCTGATGCTGCCGTTGGGCTGGGCGGCCATCAAGTCAGCCAAGCAGGTGCTGCGCATTCCGGCCGGCCTGCTGATGCCTTTGATCCTGTTGTTCTGCATCGTCGGCAGCTTTGCCATCAACAACAGCATGTTCGGGGTGATCGTGATGCTGGTGGCCGGCGTGGCGGCCTTCTTCATGGAACGCTGGGGCTTCCCGGTGGCGCCCACGATCCTGGGCGTGGTGCTGGGCACGATGCTCGAGGAACACTTCTTCAGCAGCCTGATCAAGGCCGACGGCCAGCTGCTGGCCTTCTTCGAGCGCCCGATCGCCGGCACGCTGGGTGCATTGACGCTGCTGCTGTGGTCCTGGCCACTGCTGCAGCGTGCCTGGCGAAGGAGGTCGGCTTGAGCTTCTCGCGCGACAGCTTCAGCGGCCGCCAGGTGCTCGTGGTGGGCGGCACCAGCGGCATCGGCGCCGGGATTGCGCAGGCCTTCGATGCCCACGGCGCCCGCGTGCTCGTCACCGGTGCGATGGCGGCCGAGGTGGCGCTGGCTCGGCAGCAAGGACTGCAGGCTCAGGTGCTGGATGTGCGCGATGGCGCTGCTGTGAAAGCCTGCTTCGACGCGCTGACGGGTCTGCATGTGCTGGTCAACTGCGCCGGAGTGATCCGGCGTGGTCAGGAACACGAGCCGGACGTTTTTGCCGATGTCATCGACATCAATCTCAACGGCACCCAGCGCTGCTGCGCGGCCGCACGCTCGCTGCTCGCGGCCAGCGGCGGTTACATCATCAACACCGCTTCGATGCTGAGCTTCTTCGGCGGTGGCCTGGTGCCTGGCTACTCGTCGAGCAAGGGCGGCGTGGCGCAGTTGACCAAGTCGCTGGCCATCGCCTGGGCGGCTGACGGCATCCGCGTCAACGCGCTCGCGCCGGGCTGGATTGCCACCCCGCTGACCGACGCCTTGCAGCGCGACGCCAGCCGCAGTGCCGCCATCCTGGCGCGCACGCCCCTCGCCCGCTGGGGCACGCCGGCTGACGTGGCCGGTGCGGCGATGTTCCTGGCCTCTGACCTTGCGTCGTTTGTCACCGGGGTCGTGCTGCCGGTGGACGGCGGCTACCTCATCAGCTGAAGGACCGATCATGATCATGCAACACCCTGGCATCCAGCCCGATATCGCCGTGCAGGCGATACCCGACGACGAACGTGTGTGGGTGCCACAGGCGCCCGGCGTCTGGTTCAGACCCCTGCTGCTGAACACCGTGACGGGCAGTTGGTGCAACCTGCTGAGGGTGCGCAAGTCCGGCGTGCTCAGTCGGCATGTGCACCCGTCCTGGGTGACGGGCTATGTCATCCGCGGCGCCTGGCGCTATCTCGAGCACGACTGGGTGGCCCGCACCGGTGCCTTTGTCTATGAGCCGCCGGGTGAAGTGCACACGCTGGTCGTCGACGAGCTGGTGGATGCCGAGGAGATGATCACCTTCTTCAACATCCACGGCGCCATGATCTATCTGGACGAACAAGGTCAGCACACCGGGTACGAAGACGTCTTCACCAAGCTGGCCATGTGCCGCCGGCATTACGAGGCCTGCGGACTCGGCGCTGACTGCGTTCAGCAGTTCGTGCGTTAGCTTTGTTTCACGGCACGACCGCTGCCAGGCTAATTGAGCTCTAGCACGGCAGCGGGTCTGGCCGCAGGCGTCGCGACCATGCCCGCGATCGAGAAAGGGCACAGCAGGGCCCGGGCGGACTGACTTTCTCGGTTGCCGGCGGGTTCTCAAACTGACTTCCTGAATGCCGCGGCCGGCGCTTGCCTTCTCTGTGCCGCTGCATCACCGCCCGGCCCTGGGCAATGAACCTGGAAACCGCAGTTGGACACGGCTTGACGATTCGTGTCTGCCAATTTGCGGACGCCGCAATCAGCGGCTGCCGCGCTTCATCAGCACCCGGGTCGCACCCGCTTCGATCGAAGCCTCTTGCTGCCACTGGAGCGGGTCGTCCAGGGACTGGCGCAAAGCGCTGGCTTCGGCAGAAAGTGCCAGTTCCACATTCGCGCACACAAGTATTCCGCCATCCACCAGAAGTTGACGCAGCGCGTGAATCACGTGGGGCTCTGGTGTAAAGCCGTCGAAGAAAGCCAGGTCGTAACACGGTGTCAGGTTCTTCATCACCACTTCAAACGAACCATGGTGCACGGTGATCCGGTCCGCCAGCCCCACCGCTGCGATCTGCTCGCGCGCCAGCGCCACGTGCATGGCGTCACGTTCGATGGTGTCGACGCGCACTTCAGGGCCACTGCCAGCCAGGCAGCAAGCGGTGTAGCCCAGCGCCGTTCCCAACTCGAGCACACGGTGCGCGTTCCACCTGGCGGCCAGGCGGTGAAGACTCGGGCCATCCTCGAAGGTGTAAGCCCAGCAGCCATGACTTGCGCGGTGGGCACGTGTCGCCTGCTGCACGGCAGCGTAGCGATCACATGCCGCAGAGTTCGTCGGTGTTTGAGTTTCGTTCATGCGGGTCTCTGTGGTGTGAAGATTGGAGAATCGTGAAGCCTCAACGGCTTTATCCATTCCGAGAAGACATGCAAGCGGATTCTTGACATGCACCAGATGGATTCACCCCAAGGCCATGGAGATGCGCGGTCCTCTGCGGTTGCCCTGCCCGACTGCGGCTTGGGCGCGAGGAGCGAAGCACGATGCCAGGGTCGCAGAGTGAGTAATGACATCCACTTGCAGCATGTTCGGCATTCTCCAGAGCATGTTTACAGGATGCAGGCGGTCGGCGATGCTCAGGCTCCGCAAACCACTTCATGAAGGTCGACGCGATGCCCACCGCCCCATCCAATGAGCACCCTGACTTCCAGGCCGATTCCACCACCCGCACCCGACAACGGAAACAACGGCGCCGGTTTCTGACCAGCGCGGCTGCGGTCGCCCTGGCCGGGCCCGCCATGGCTCAAAGCCCCGCGCCCGCGGTGCCGGCCCACCTGGCGGGCACTCCCGGCGGGGCGTTCTCGACCCAGCCGTGGGACGGCGGTACGCGAGTCGACACGGGGCCCTACACGGTCGAACGCGTCACCTTCAAGAGCGGCGGACTGGACGTGGTGGGCAACCTCTTCTTGCCTGCTGGCAAGGGCCCGTGGCCGGCCGTGGCCGTGATGGGACCGGTGGCCTTCGTCAAGGAGCAGGCCCCGCTGCAGTACGCCTCGCGACTGGTGCGCGAGGGCTTTGCGGTGCTGATCTTCGACCCTCGCTACCACGGCGAATCGGCCGGCGAGCCGCGGCGTTGGGAGAGCCGCCAGGCCAAGGTGGAAGACTTGCGTGCGGCGGTGTCTTTTCTGGCAAGCCGAGCGCAAATCGATTCGGGGCGACTCAACCTGCTCGGTGTGTGCCAGGGCATCAACTGGGTGGTGGAGGCCGCCGCTGATGATCCACGCGTGAGCTCGGTGTCCATCGTTGCGGGCCACTACCTCATGCCCGAGACGGCGGCGCTCTACCTGGGCAGCCCCGAGAACGTGGCTTTGCGCATCAGCCGGGCGCAGGAGTCGAGGGCCGCTTTCTTGCGCAATGGGCAAGTGGACTACATCCCCATCGTCAGCCTGACCGACCGCGACGCACTGCTCGTGCCCAAGCCGATACACGACTTCTACTACCGCTGGGCTGATCGCGGCCCGTTCGCTGCGCACACCGGGTTGTGGGAGAACCGCATCACGCGCATGAGCGAGGCCGACATCTGGGGTCACCGCATCGACGAGCAACTGAGGCGGCTGAACCAGCCGGTGCTGATGGTGCACAGCGAGCGCGCCGCCACCGGGCCGCTGATCCCGCGCCGCTTGTTTGATGAGATCGCCTCGAAAAACAAACAGGCGGTCTGGCTCGAAGGGCGCAACCAGATCCAGTTCTACCAGGACCCGATGACCATCGACATGGTGGTGCCGCATCTCGCGCGCTTCTTCGGCCGCGTCGCGGCTTGACACCACTCACTGCTTTCCCGCAGGTACAAGCCAATGAACAAGCCCATGAACTCGACCCGACGCGCATTCTCCCTGTCCACCATGGCCATGCTCGGCTGGGGTGGCGCAGTGGCGACCCTGCCACGCGACGCGATGGCGCAGGCGCAGGCGCAGGCACAGGCACAGGCACAGGCACAGGCACAGGCACAGGCACAGGCACAGGCGCAGGCGCAGGCGCAGGCGCAGGCGCAGGCGCATCGCCGACGATCTTCTCCAATACCTCGCAGGTCTGCGGATCGAATGCGATGTCGTCGTCCTCTTCCTCGACCGACACATCCATGACCGGACCTGAGATGTCATCGCCGTCACCGACCGGGAACCACTCCTGCGCAGCGACCTCCTGCTCGACGGTCGTTTCCGTAGCGTCGCCTGGTGCTGCAAGTCCAAGTCGCACAGGTTCTTGTCCAACGATCTGCATGAAGTGTCGACGGCTCTGCGCTTGGACGATCGCCTGCTGCCGTGCGCCTGAGATGTCGCCCATGCGGATCAACACTTGGACCAGCGGAACTTTGACCTGATCGTTATTACGCTTCTTGGTCAAGTGGTGCTTGACTGTCAGCCACAGCGGCACGCGAAGGATCGTACCTACGATATCCTCGATGTTTTCGAGACACCGCTGGATCGATCCGATCGAGCCCCATGCGTGCGTGCGGAACGCGTGCTTGGGTCCGATCATCGTCGTCTCATCTGCCATGATCGTGCACCATAGAATTCCGCCGGGCTTACAAGCGCCACTGGACAGACGATCGCAGGGGCACCCGACCTTGCGTGGTTCTTTTTGGTCGTAGCGGATTGCGGCGTCGACACCTTCAGTGTTGGCACACCACCGCTTGGTGCCTTCGTAACTCGCAAGACCCGACGGAAAGTTTTCGTCGATGTCTCCCGAGCTGAACATGATCGGGATCCGCCGTAGTTGGCCATCCTCATCGCAGCAGCCCATGGCTTTGAGCGCCGTCATGATCTGCGTGTCAACGACGAAGTTGGCACCCTCGGTATCACGCGTCGTCTTGGTGACGACGAAGTAGGGTCCGTTCTGGTTCTCGAACTTCTCCGGCGCGCGCCACTTGGTGCCGCCTTTGGTTACACGCTCTTGGCCAGAGCGACCGCCGATCTTGATCTTGCCGGCTTCGGAGTTGCGACGCGAAAGGACACGGGTGCTGATGGGCATCTTGGTCTCGACCTTGTAGCTACGGCCTGACTCCTCGTCACGCCTGTTCTGATGAGCGTCATCGACGCACCGCGCGCCTTGACTGCCCGACGGCGACCATGCCACGCTTGCGAACCCTGTGCAAGCCGTGACGAGGAGTCACGCTCGGTGCAAAAAAAAATAGTCCCCTCTCGGAGATCGCCTTCGCCGTGATGCCGTTGCACAAAATCCTACCACAGCTCGAAGATGCCACGCGTCTTCGCATCGCCTCTCCGCTACTCGAACAGATGGACGAAGGCGACCTGCGCCCGCTCGTCTACCAGATCGTTGACTCGTACCGAAAGCAGCTCTCCGATCCCGATGCGCTGTTCGACGCGATGATCGATGCCGCCAACGAGGTCGTCGATCTCTTCAAGGAGGCCAGTAGCGCTGCAGCGTCAGCACGAGCGCAGGTACTCACGCGAATACTGCAGCTCTCCGCTCGTAGTCTGCACGCGCTCAGCGGTCCTGTGTGCATCCGGATCATGCGCCGCGCGGGTAACCAGAAATTCCACCACCACCCGTTACTCCGCGGCATACAGATGGGTATATCGCGTCGCGGCGATGGCGACCATGTAAGTAAGGCTCGAACCATCGCGCACTTCAGCTGGTGGATCATCGCGCTGGGCGGCGACACCGATTGCCCTGATGCCAGGTGGGCTTGCCTGACACACCGCGGTGACGTCGATGCGCATGGAACCGGCGAAGAGGAGATCGAGATCAATCTAGTGACGCCGCTCGAACTCGCTGAGCGCACAACAGGGTCTCATGGGGCAGAGATGCTCGCGGCGTTCGCCAAGCACCTGCGCACGATCTCGGCGACCGACTCGAAGCTGACGCTTATGATCCAAGAAGATCGTGATCTGGTGCGCCGGATTGAAGCTGCTCTCGTTGTGATAGGGGCCGTCTGAATGGACGACGAGAAGATCAAGCAGGATCTTCGCGATGGTTTACGGGATGCCGAATGCGCTTCTTCTGGAGAGGTCGCCATGATGCTGTTCACCGCGATCCACATCGCGTCGAGGGCGAATATTTCGCCGAAGTACCTTTTGCAATTCATGCGTTGCGCATGCGCAGTATACGACGAGCAGTCTGGAACGACGTCCGACGAACCATCGTTGAAGCACTAGGTTACACCTATGCGATATCCACCATTCGACTACCAGACCACCGGCTACGCCGCGATCCGCGAAGAGGCTTGCAAGGGTCACCGTCGCGTCGTCGCCGTTGGTCCAACCGCAATGGGTAAGACCTACGTCGCATGCATGTTCATGGAGGCGTGTATCGCCAAGGGCAAGAAGACAATCTTCGTCGTACATCGCCGCGAGATCGTCGATCAAGCAGCCCGCGCGTGCCGTGAGCACAACATCCCATGTGGTGTGATCATGGGCAATTCTTCGATGAAAGATAGAGAAGCGCAGGCGCAGATCTGCTCGGTCATGACGCTCACCGCCAAACGCAAGTGTCCTGACTGCAAAGGTCATCCAGAACTCGTCGTCGCGTGCCCGACGTGCAACAAGACCGGACGCGTACTCTCGCGCAAGTTACCCGAAGCCGACCTCATTATCTTGGACGAAGTTCATCGCGGCCCGTCGCCGAGCTACATGTGGCTGCTTGAGCAGTACCCCAAAGCAATCGTACTCGGCCTCACAGCAACGCCAGCTCGTACGGACGGCAAGGGCCTCGACGAGATCTTCACTTCGATGGTGATCATCGCCGAGATGCAGGAACTGATCGACAAGAAGCGTCTGTTGCCACTGCGGTACTACGCTCCGCACCGTCCCAACCTCAAAGGCGTGAAGATAAGTCGCGGTGACTACGATGCTAAGAGTTTGAACGATGCGACGTCGGGCGACGCGACACGGATCGGTAGCATCGTCGACAAGTGGAAAGAGCTAGCCGAAGATCGTACGACGCTTTTCTTCGGTGTGTCTGTCGAGGACTCGATGAACGTCGCCTCTGAGTTTAACAAGGCTGGGATCCCTGCGGCGCACGTCGACGCGAACACGCCAGACATGGAACGATCTGCGCTGTTCAACCAGATCAGCAATGGCGAGATCAAGGTACTCTGCAACGTCGACATCGCGACCGAGGGCGTCGACATTCCCTCACTTGGCTGCGTGATCTTAGGACGACCGACCAAGTCCATCACGGTGTTTCTGCAAGCTGTCGGTCGAGCGATGCGGATCTTCCCCGGCCAAGAATACGCCGTCGTACTGGACCACGCAGGCTGCGTGTATGAGCACGGTCTACCCAGCGATCCTCGGCAGTGGTCGCTACATGCACCACCTAAAAAGCGCAACACCGACGCACCGGTGATGATGTGTCCAAACTGTGGCGCCATCCGATCGATTACGCAGCTCAGCTGCCCCTCGTGCGGTACCAAACGTGATCTCGAAGATGGACGCGGAGTGGTTGAGGTCGATGGAGATCTCACCCTGTACCAGGATGATCCCAACGCCGAGCGCTGCGATTGCGGTGGGATCATCATGACGTCACCGTTGCGGCAGACTCGATTTCAAGTCCAAAAGAAGTGCCGGCGCTGTCGCGTAGCCCGGTACAGCCCCGCGCCACAGGCTCAAGTGGCCTCGGATCGCGAACGTCTGTACGAGTGGCAGCGCCTTGAAAAGGTCCGGATCGCCAAGGGCTTTCGGCTAGGGTGGTCGGAGACCTGCTACCAGAAAACCTTCGGGGTCCCACCTCCGCCATCGTTTCAGACCAGTGCCGACGGTCCCGAAGCTCCGTGGTAGTCTCGGGACATGTACGACCTCGCGCGCCGACTCAACGCCTCACTCGATGATCGAAGAGTTGTCGTCGGCTTAGCGACAGGCATCGGGCTTGGCATACTCGGAGTGGCGGCCTGGTGGTGGACGACGCAGTCTGGCAGCGCACCTAAGAACATGATCGGCCACGTGCTATGCCCGGTGACACCGTACCAAGGGCGCATCGTAGTCGGCGATTTCGTCGTCGTCCAACTGCAAGCCAACGACACGTCGATGAGCGAGCCGACATGGGCCCTGGTGCGTCGCGTCAACGGCACTAAAATCGAGGTCCAGATCGTCGGCGAGTCTACGGCTGTCAAGGATCAGTTCAAGCCGTTGGCGACGGACCGGCACGGATTTCGAATCGGCGACGTCATCGCGATCGATGTGTCATGCGTCTTCGATCGCTTCCGTCCGGACCAGAAGTGGAACGTACTGTGTGGACCATCGCTCACAAGCGGACCCTACACACCCATTAGTGGCGAGCGAGCATCACTACTCGGCCACGGCGACAATGCCCTCGTCTTGATTCAAGGCGCCGAAGGCAGCGTCGAGGCGATCTGGACAGAGGTTGCCATCGTTTCAGCCGGACAGCAGACGCTTTCCGGCATCGTCATTGCGCCGGTGCAGTACGACGACAACAGCCTACTACAAGGCGACGTCATCGAGTTTTTGCGCGACTGCGTCGTCGATGCTCGTTTCAACTAGGATCCATCATGCCGTATGATATCGCCAGTATTACACGCGGCCTACAGGATGAATTCCGCCTCTTCCAACGTGATCCGACATCGCAAGCGGAGAACACAGCTACGCCTGAGCGTGTCGGCGTTCTGCTCGGATCTCTTCGTAGGCTGACCGATCAGATCCAGGCGCAACGAGATAAATTCTCCTCATTTGTACCTGATGCCTCGATCTCTCACTGGGATATCGACATGGCTACGTGGAAAGGCCGTCTCGGCGCGTATCAAACAGCAGTCACCGCAGCGCCACGCGGAGACCGCGGTGCGATCTTGTGGAATGTGACAGCACCGTTGCTCTTAGGCTTTTACGGCGGCGCCTTGAGCTATGATAATCAACGTCCACTGGACGCGGTAACACCGTTCATGTTGGCCAATCAGATCGAAGTTGCAGATGCGTGGCGCGCCGATAGGCTGCGTCTATTTTGGGTCGATCTGTACACCAACCTCAAGGCGCTGCCGGGACAGATTCTAAGCGGCATATGGGACGCCGTTCCCTGGTGGGTATGGGCAGGTGCGGGTACGGCCGGCGCCCTACTGATCAGATCTTGGTTTCAGAACCGTTCGCGCGAATCCAACGTCCTTCCACCACCTACAAGTTTCTGAGGTCCATTATGCTCACACACGCCGCTAGTATCCTGCGCCCTTACCTGCAACCCAACTCACGTCAGGATAACCCTGACACGAGTACGATCGCGATCATCGGTCTCGTAGGCGTAGCTGGCTACGTTTTGTACCGTTGGACACGCGATAACGAGAAGGCTTTGGCTAAAGGCGACTGGATCTACTGGGCGCAACGCGACGACTCCGCGTCGGCGTATTTTCCATGGTCAGGGTGGACGATTCGTCCGTCTTCGGAAGTCGGCGACATCCGAAATCCGACCCCTGCTCGCATGCGCTTGGTCTATCGAGATACGCGCGAAGAAGCCGAGGCCGATACGCGTGACATGATCATTAATACCTACGGCGGAAATCCCATACTCTCATCTGGTCCACCACTTGCCCGCTGAGGTCCATCATGCTCACACACGCCGCTAGTATCCTGCGCCCTTACTTGCAGTCCGACTCGCGTCAGGATAACCCGGGCATGCTGAGCAGAGTCGTACTCGTGAGCCTAGCTGGCGTCGTTGGCTACGGCGTATATCGCCTGGCGTCGGGCAGTGAGCTGGCGAAACCCAAGATCGACTGGATCTACTGGGCTACGGGCTACGACGATCCACAGTACCTGCGCTGGAGTGGATGGGTACGGCGTCCAGACGGCCAGGTGATCGAGAGCGACGACGCCTTCAACACGCGCGAGGAAGCCGAAGATGCAGCGCGCGAGACGGTCGTCAAGTACGGTGGTAACCCTGTGCTGTCGTACGGTGCGCCCGGCGAAGAAGAGGGTGCGCCTGGCCTCGAAGGTGCTGCGCCTGGTACGGCGCCGATGAAAAACAACTACGTCGGCGCCGGGTGGTTCTGGCCGCACCAGGATATCTTCCCGAGCGAGGCGACGATCTTGCAGTTCATGAGCAGTATGGGTTACGCGACTTCCGGCTACGAAGTGCTGTCGGCGCAGAACATGGAAGCCGCACGACGGTGGCAGGCCGACTACAACCTGGTCGCACGCTACTGGGAGGCCGGTACACCGCTCGATGCAGCCTGGCCGGGAGGTCTCGTTGTCGACGGTCTGCTTGGCGCATCGTCGCTTCAAGCGTTGCGGATGTTGTACCTGGCGCTCAGCGATCCTCAGGTACGACTCCAAGTGTGGCGCGAACTGGTCAAGGAGGCCAAGATCTTCGCGGCGATTCCTCTCGCCGTCAAACAGATCCTACGCCTGGGTTACGGTACGTTTGCCAAGTGGATGAAGACGAACGCTGCAGGTCGACGCGCGATGATCAGTCCGTTCCAGGACGACTACAATTGCGTAATCCAGTCGACGTCACGTACACCGATCGGCGTCGATGGCAAAGTTGGCCCCCAGACCAAAGATGCAGCGTCCTACGCAGCGACCCTCAACGATACCGTAAGCGAGTGGTCCGACTACGTCGCGGCCTGCTGAACGAAGGAGACGATGAGTCATGGCATGCGGAGATAAATACAAGAATCTCGTGGTTACGACGTCCGGCTACACGCCGGAGAACCCCGGCAACACGATTCCGTTCATCGACGCTGAGAACTACACAGAGTGGTACGCACTGACAACTAAACTCAGCGTCGAGGCACACAAGCGCTTCCTTGCGCTGGGAACCATCGAGTGTCAGGCGACCGGCGGCACTGGTTGCGGCACGGAGAGTGTCAGCGGTGGATCCTACCCAGAGTGGAACGCGCTACTCGAACTCAACAACCGGATGACGGCGCGCTACGACGATCTCAGTGATCCGTCATGGACAATCGACAGGACGCAGGCGCGTGCCGAGGCGCAGACAGTCATCGCCGATGCCGTATGCCTAATGGAGTCAGCCGACGCCGGCATCGAGCTATACAAAGGCCGGATCCCAGTCACGCCTGGTGCACTGACGGAGCGTAAGCCTTACGACGGGATCCCATGGTGGATCTGGGTCGGCGGCGGCATCGGCCTGTCGATCGGTGCGATCGCGCTGAGTCGTCGCTGGACCCGTAACACCCGCGAGCGCAGTGCGCCTCCCTCGGGTCGCAGCGCTGCGCCGCGTGAACCGACGCCGCGCAGCGAAGCACGAGCCGCTGCACGAGCACGCGGCGACGACCCTGACGGCTTCGGTGCACGACTCGCCGAGGATGCACTCGCAAGTAGTAGAGGTGGCCAATGAAAATCCGACCCGAAGACTTCATTAACGCATCGATCAATGGCAGGGAAGATCCGCCGTCAGGATTCGCACCTAATGAGTTCTTTGAAGACATGCGACTTGATCCGGGCCTTGCGATCGGAATTCCAGCTTGGGAACTGAGTCGGATTACCACGGAGACCGCGCTCGAAGGGGTGCTCACGCAGCAGCAATATCTAGTTTACGACATGGCAACGAGCATGGGAGTGTTGACTCCTTTCGTCGAGCCAACCCAGCTAGCTCTCCAATCTTTTGATCTGTTTTTCGATACATTCACTGATGTTGCTATCAGCCAGGAGATCGAACTAACTACAATGATCGGGATCGCTGCTACGGCGCTGTCTGTCATACCGGTATATGGTCAGATCGCAGCTGCTCTTATTGGTCTCGGTCTGACAATCGCGAGCATGTTCGATGGTGGAGGCCAGAGGCCTCGGACATTTTTGCCGTGTCAATCATGGCAAGAAGAAACCAACGACGAAGCCTTCAAGAACCTTCGTAAGTACACGAAGAATCGTAACGACTGGACTGATATATTCAGACCCCGTTTTAAAGGCGAGTTGTCGCTGCAAATTTGCAAACATAAAGATGGTCTGCATGGTCTCGTATGGGGTCTAGGAGATGGACAGGTTCCACACGTACGTAAAGAAGGAAACCGCTTCGGATTCGGAAGCGATGGGGAGTTCGTAAGTACGGGTGGTATCGGCATGATCCCTGGAGGCCAGAAGATCTACTCTCTCATGCAGTCTACGCCGCTAGATTACCGCACAGGCAAGGGTAAAAAGGGCCCAAACTATCTCAACGCCAAAGGACGCAAGGGTATATTTGAGGAGCGTTGCGGCGGAGGGGACAACGATGTTATGAGCATCGACGTCGGTCAGTTTTATCCGACCGTCGCGCAGGCTGGTGTCACACTATGGGACTTCATGTTCCAGCGTGGTGCTGCAATGTACAGCGTCGACGTCGATCGTCTTGGTAACGAGTGGATCGAATTCTTTCAGAGTATATGGGGAGGCGTCGAATACCTGTGGGCCAATCCTGAGTTCTACGGATCTTCTACCGATAACTCCGATGTCGGCTATGGGCGTGGATTTTGGGAAGGTGCACTGCAGCAAATCACGCGTAACTACGGTGTCGGCATGGGTGGTTCCATCGGCGCCATCGGAGCCTGGGCACCGAACGGATGTCGCGGTCCTTTGCAGAACGAAGATCGCCAGACATTCCTCGACAATTCGGTACTGTCAGGGATCATATTACCGGCGCTTAGCAAGCTAAAACATGTACAGAACTGGCACCTGCAGCACACTACGATGGCGGCGTATCTGCCGATCAACGGTGGAAAAAATGCGAATCCGCTGGATCAGGGCAATGGAAATGACGGAAAGATCATGGGCGCGTTCCGTAGCTCGGAGCAGTTACGTGCCGAATTCTCCGATTCACGCGCACGAATCCTCCAGGGCCCGCTCAAGTACGAAGTCCGCCTGCAAGACGTACTTGACGAGACGTACCGCAAGCAGATTGAGGATGCCGGCGGCGGGATCCATGGCGAAGGATCTATCACTCTGACCGCAGGAGTGAGAGATGAATTTCCTGGAGTTTGGGTACCAACCGGTGGAGCTGGTTTCGATGGCGATCCTGGTGTCGTTGTTCCGCCTGGTCGTATGCCGATTCCGCCACGTGGATCAAGGCACAACGACGACAACACGGTCGCACTGATCCTTGGCGGCCTCGCGCTCGCGGGCGGATCCTACTGGGCGTGGAACAACAAAGACAAACTGCGCAGCGTCGGCCAGCAGCTCAAGCGCCGAGTCGGCATACGGTGACTCATGGCCCGTACGCACCACCACTTGTCCCAAGGCAAACCGTTCACTGTCGCAACACGTTCAAGCGCGCGTGAGGACCGACGTCCGTGGCGTTCAGCGTGGTCGCCGTACCTCGGTTGCCCCGAAGGGAAGGGCTGTACCGTATGTGGCAAGCTTGCACGTCGAGCTACATTCAAACGGAAGTCACGAATGGCGGTAACTCTCGCGATCCGTGAGAGTGCGCAGCTCGAAGAGCGATCCGGCAATCCAAGCGGGACCTACTTGGCGTGGAATAACGACAACAAGCTATGCCGCGTCGGCATGCGGTAGAAGAGACTCCCATGGCACTCACACTCCTAAGCCACTCACTTCGTCGTCATCTCAACCCCATCGGCACGCGCGATCTACTCGTCGGCGCAGGCGTGCTCGCGGCAGCAGGTAGAGGTGGCCAATGATCCTTAAACCTGGTGATCCTGGCTACATCGATTTGGGTAGCGTCGAACGCACGCTTCCTGACTGGGATGACATCAAGTATCTTGGCGGACTCGGTCTTGGAGCTACGAATCTCAAAGCTGAGGTTGCCTACGAAAACTCGATGATATGGTCCGTGGCGACACAGATCGGATTCCAAGGTGTCACAACTGGCATCGGCGCGCCGACGGGTCTCTTCGACGCAATGGTTGACGCTATGAACATCGACGTCGTCGCCATCTCCACTGATGTCATGGAACAAGCGGCGGGCACGATTTCCGATGCGCTCGGCAAGATGACTGAGTCCACTGACGAACTGTTAGAGACATCATTGGAACAAGGCGTAGGATTTGCTGTAAACTTCGCGACTATCATCCCTATCATTGGATGGATCGTCCAGATCGCTTGGAAAGTCGGAAATATGATCGCTGACATCGTCAAGCTTGCTAAAGCTGGCGAAGATCCAAAGCACATCTACCCCGAGACGAGGTTTAGCCCGGAGGCCGATAGATCCACCCTCAACCGCGCTGTACTCGACCGACTGAAGACTAATGACTGGAGCCGGTTATTCTACCCACCTGGCGTTGGGCGCGCGGCGATAAGCGGACGTCGGATCCACGTTATGAATCTCGAAGGCGGAGGTGTTCGTATCATCACGGCACGATCGCACGCGGACGACGGTTGGGTCGGCTTCGTACCCGGAACCGCATGGTTGCACTCAGCAATCGAAACTAGCGGCAAGCAGATCATCGAGACGGGTACGACTTTCTTGCCCTCATCAGCGCAGCAGTGCATGTGGATCTGGCGCAACATATCGCGCACTAACTCGCCATCTACGTTTACGGTATGGGCTGAGAAAGCAGGTGCGATGTGGGGCGAGTACATCGAAGATTTACGAGTTGCGGTCAACGAGACGTCTGAGCTAAACTCGGACATGAAGAAGGAGATATTCAAGAAGTACGATCGCGTTGAGGATGGCAACAATGTCTATCCTGTATTCGAGTGGGGAGACGGGATCTCATCTGTGCCTGACGGCTACGCTCCTACGAATTTTATGGAGACGCTACGTCGACGCCAGCTCGACTTCTGCGACACGCTGACAGTGGCGTACGTTGACGCAGGATTCGGCGCGTTGAATGATCCTGCGGTCAAGAGCAAATGGGAGGACCGCCGTAAGGATCTCTTGGAGCACCCTGCACTCTGCGATGTCGACGTCGACAGTATTCCAGATGCTATCTACCGAGGCGCGGTCGAATACCGCAAGAGCAAGCAGCACTGCGACGTCATCGGTGGGATCAATAAGCTCGCGGCAGTTGTCGCGCCTCCTATCAATGACGGGTTTGCGTCTCCAGATGGTGAATGGTTCCCTGGTGGTGTCAGTATTGGCACGCTGAGGCCTGGTCGTATGCCGATTCCGCCACGTGGATCAAGGCACAACGACGACAACACGGTCGCACTGATCCTTGGCGGCCTCGCGCTCGCGGGCGGATCCTACTGGGCGTGGAACAACAAAGACAAACTGCGCAGCGTCGGCCAGCAGCTCAAGCGCCGAGTCGGCATACGGTGACTCATGGCCCGTACGCACCACCACTTGTCCCAAGGCAAACCGTTCACTGTCGCAACACGTTCAAGCGCGCGTGAGGACCGACGTCCGTGGCGTTCAGCGTGGTCGCCGTACCTCGGTTGCCCCGAAGGGAAGGGCTGTACCGTATGTGGCAAGCTTGCACGTCGAGCTACATTCAAACGGAAGTCACGAATGGCGGTAACTCTCGCGATCCGTGAGAGTGCGCAGCTCGAAGAGCGATCCGGCAATCCAAGCGGGACCTACTTGGCGTGGAATAACGACAACAAGCTATGCCGCGTCGGCATGCGGTAGAAGAGACTCCCATGGCACTCACACTCCTAAGCCACTCACTTCGTCGTCATCTCAACCCCATCGGCACGCGCGATCTACTCGTCGGCGCAGGCGTGCTCGCGGCAGCAGGAGGACTGATCTGGTGGGTAATGTCAGACGCACGTGCAGATACTCCGAAGGTAGGACCGATCTTACCGATCGATCTAGTGACGCCGGACAAGCCCGGTCCGCGCCCCGAACCGGTGTTTCCAGCTGGCATCGAGACCGAGATTTTACATGTCGGCACCGTAATCGACAAATACGGAGAGCCGTACTCGCGTTTCGAAGAAGTGACCTTGGGACAGATTTCTCCAGACGATAAATCAATCGTGATCGAGCCGACGTCTTTTCCTGTCGACATCGTCATCAGTATGAAGACCTCACCTGGAGACGTACTCCTCGGAGGATCGATCATAGTGAGCGACGTGAGCTTCACATCTGACACGAAGCTCAGCGGCGCCGAGCTGATGGACGGAAAATACGGCGCGAGCCCTGATCTGTTTTTTCGCATCAACAGGCCTGCGATCAGCGACACGCCGAACATCCGCCTGATGGTTTGGACAAGCTGGAAGGACGGAGGAACTCTTCGTTCGAGTTCAGACTGGCTGACGATTACAGCCATCTGACCAGCGATTTTCTTGCGAAATGGACATCGCACAGTAGATCTGCGAGTATCCTTACCGTGACGTCGAGGAGACGTCCGGTAAGGCGATACATGTCCAAGAACAACCCGCAAGCAGAAGCAGACTCGAAGCGACTCGCAGGTCTGTCCGAGACGCATCATCAGGGGATCGTGATCGGCACCATCGAGGGCTCGTGCCGAATTCTGGCCGCAGTACACCACGGCCGAGATCATCTCAGTGCCGTGCTCGCTGCCGAGGAGACCGAACTGCGGCGCCGCTACGGTGATCTACGGATCGACGCTGCCATGCGTAGCTACGGCTTCGCCCCTGTAGAGCGCAACGACGATCTCGCTGCAACAGAGCGCAACGACGGGTTCGTCCCGGCAACACCCGATCCTCCAGACGACGATATCCCCTTCGATTGACCCTACTGCTAGTGTTTTACCGAGAGTTCTTGCATGCCAGATGCGAGATCCGCTGAGCTTGGGTAGACTCTTGGACATGCACCAAGTCGGCATGCTCCGCGCCCTGAACCCGATGCGCTTTTTCGCAGTGCCGCAAGTGCACCTTGCGCCAGCTCGGCGTGCGAACGGCAACGATCGCGACAACAACCCAGGCCCCGGTACGTGGCTGATGATCTTCGGTGGCACCGCAGCAGCCGCAGCGATCATCGCCGCACTGGCGTTCAAGAAGGACAGTGTGCCGCCCATCACCGTCGTGCCGCCCATCACCGTCGTGCCGCCCATCACAGACTCGCCTAGTGGCTGTCTCTTATACACATCTGACGCTGCCGACGAATAGAGAGGTGTAGATCTC
>ENA-ORBV01006800-ORBV01006800.1-microbial-mat-metagenome-genome-assembly--contig:-NODE-6800-length-19974-cov-6.411017_pt1 | contig 19974 bp, 20 predicted proteins | sample MGYA00237777_ERZ505514 | MGnify/ENA primary metagenome ERZ505514 (study PRJEB26160, sample SAMN06269048) | microbial mat metagenome | isolation source: Oligotrophic lake microbial mat | place... | reverse complement strand
CCGAAACCTAAATGAATGAACTTAAACTCACCTCCAAACATTCAGGTTCACTAAAGCCCCTGCTTGAGGGTGCGATCTCTAAACGTGGGGCACTTCTGCAAAATGACGATATGAAAAGTTGAAGCAGCTTAAGAAGCAGAGAAAATTTTATTATGGCAACCACATTTGACTGGCAACCAGAACCCACCTTGCTCGAACAACTCATCACTTTGGCGCAACAGCAAGGGCGATCGCCCGAAGCGATCGTCACCCAGGCAGTGATTTCATACTTGCAAACTCAAACTAGCCCTAATGACCTCGCTCCCATTCAGTCTTCCCTTTCGCTTGAGCAGCGCCGCGCCTTCCTCAGACTACCCCCAGAAGAACGCGATCGCATTCTCCAGACCCAGGCAGAAACCCTAATCACCTATTACCAAACCGATACCGAATGGCAAGAACTTCAGGCAGGAGACTTGATTGAGTATTAATCCGATTCCCAGGCGTGGTGAAATCTGGCTGGTCAACTTCGACCCGACGATCGGCACCGAAATCAAAAAGATCCGCCCTGCTATTGTTGTTAGCTCCGATGCTGTCGGTAAACTGCCTATCAAACTTACTGCACCGATCACCGACTGGAAAGATTATTTTGCCCAAAACCTCTGGCACATTAAACTTGATCCTGATGCCATCAACAATCTCACCAAAGTCTCTGCCATAGATGTACTTCAACTGCGCGGCATGGATATCCAGCGATTCATCCGTAAATTGGGCAATCTCTCTGCTGAGAAAATGGCAGAAACTACAACCGCCATTGCAACTGTCATAGAATTTAATCCGGATAATTAGCAAAATATCTCGAAAGAGTAGCTTGCATCATGGAACAACTTGCGAACTCCGCAAGAACTCAGATGTTATATCGACGATCGTGTCCTCGCGAAGCGTTAGTTGCAATATATTCAAGACAGGGATATGGGGAGCGCAGATGATGACCATCAGCAAAAGCCATGCTTACTTCACCCCCGAAGACTATTTGGAAATCGAGCGCCTTAGCCCGATCAAACACGAATACCTTCAGGGGCAGATGGTGGCAATGGCAGGTGCCAGTAAGCCCATGTCATCATTACAGGCAACCTCTCCGCCCTGCTAGTCAATCATCTACGAGGCACAAGCTGCATTGCCTACGCCTTAGACATGAAAGTGCGTTTGCCTGTCCTCCATCTCTTCTACTATCCCGATCTGGCAGTCACTTGCGACGATCGCGACCGTCGCTCCGACGAAGACTTCATCCTGCATCCCAAACTCATCATCGAAGTCCTCTCCGACTCCACCGAAGCCTTGGACCGAGGTGATAAATTCGCGGATTACAAGTCAAACCCAGAGTTTGCAGAATATGTTTTAGTCCACCAAAAGCAAATCCTGGTCGAACGGTTTCAGCGCAAGTCTGACAACTTATGGGTGCCCAAAATCTTTAGTACCGGAGACACGATCGAATTTGCCAGCATAGGCTTTACTGGCGCGATCGCAGCCCTCTACGAAAACATCGCCCAGCTTCTGTAGGGATTGCGGCAGTATCCAGCCCACTTCCCATGCAAAGCTCACAGGCTAAAACCGCTTTAAGAGCAGGCAACATGGGTGTCTGACGAAGCCTGTTCAAAATGTGTGTACTAGCACACTGCCTTTTGATAAGGCCTCATTTCCGTAAAGGTCATGCGGCAATGATGGCAATGTCCCTCAACCCACAGTGCTGGAATCTTGAACCGCTTGCCACAGTTGGGGCATTCCGAGAGTAGCCGGAGTTGATGGCGATCGCAGCCCCTTGTTTCCTTAAACTGCCATTCAAGCCGATGGTATGGCTCCTCTTCATAACAAGCGGCACAGAACCGAATCGGCTCATGCTTCATCTCCACGCCCTGCGGCAGCATGAGGCTCAGTTGTTCGACATTCATTCGGACGATTGTAGCCAAAGCCTCCAACTGCTTTTGAGTAGGCGACGGGATGAAGCGAAATTTCTCCCAGCGCGACAGCACAGCGCCCAAGCCTGACTTTTGACCCAGTTCATGCGCCGAGGAGTAATTTGCTCGACGAAAGCGTCCCAAAAAGTGACTCAAACTCTCGCCCTCATGGGGTTCTACGGTAAAGACTCAGGGCGGAATTGCTGGAGACTGCATTAGCGATACTCCGTCGCTACTTCTGTAAGAACATCCTTATCCACATGCATCATTCCCTTCTCCAGAGAGCGAATCGCCGCTTCACGCAGCACCATATCAATGAGACCAATGTAATAACCACGTTTATCAGCACCGATCGCCGGACGGATAATTTTCAGCATCGGTTCGTTAGTCAGGTTTGAAGAGACGGGCAGTGCGATGATATCCCGCTCCCAGACCCCAACAATTTGCTTGAGCTGACTCTTTTGAATGGTGCCAAGTCCATAGTTCGACCGAAAGCGATTGTAAACTTGTTCATCCTCTTTCACTGCGGGGTCTAGACGCTTCTTCGTCCCAATTAAAATCACAGCGATGTCGAGCTCATCGAAAATATCGCGGACATCCGCAAACGTTTTGCTCTTGAGGCGATCGGCTTCATCAATCATGAGCACCTCCGTCTTGCTCTCCCGCAAAATCTTGTGAACCAGACTCCGGGCATCACCAACTGTGCCTTTGGGTAGGTCATGGTTGTAGTAGTCCAAAAGCTGCCTGAAAAGCTCCCGCGACGTGCATTCCTGTTTGGGAAGAATGTAGCTGACAGGAATCAGCGGAATTTTACCAGAGAAATCGGGTTGGCCACAGCGCTTGAGATAGGCATCGCAAGCCTTCGTTTTGCCGGTTCTAGACTCACCCGTAACGCGACCACACTGGCGAGAACTGCGCTTGCGATCGAGCCACTGGTGCAGTAACGTTACTTGCTCCAGCGCCACCGTTTTATCTTTCCGCAAACGTTCGATGTGACTTTGAAAGTCATAGTTGTAGGGGTCTGTCATTTTTTCACATTCTCCTAGTCTTCATCAAAGTCCCAAATCTCAAACTGAGGAATTTCAACCACCTCCACGCTTGGGGGCGAAGGCTGAGTAGCAGCAGACTCAGGCGGCTGTGTTGGCTCGACCGAGGGTAGAACAGTGGCTTGCTCATGCTTCTGTCGTTGCTCCTCTTTTTGGCGATCGCGTCGAGTTTTCTTTTTCTGGTCAAGGAAGGCGTCGCGATCGTGGATTTCATCCAGCATGGACTGGTTATCAACCGCTTTGCCTTCCTCGCGAATGCTGCGGCTATTGGCTTTAGCCTCCTCCAGTGAAAGCTGTTCGTGCGCCAGATCCTGAGCATAGGCAGGTGCAAGAAAGGTTTCCTTAATCCATTGCACCTGTTCTTCTGACGCTTCTTGCTCCAATGCTTTGCGCTCAACGTCTCGGCGGTAAACCAGAACAGTTGTGATATCTCCAGGGTCATAGCGCAGTACGATACTCTCGCCTGCATAGGCAGCAAGTGCGTCATTCTGATAGGTCAGATTTTCAAACTGAAGATAGCCACCTTTATAGATCACGCGACGAGTCTCTTTCATGAGACACAGATCGAGTTGACGTTCTGGAATCACCACTGGCTGTTTGAACAGCCCTGCTTCCCAACGCTCACTGCGAGTTTGATTGCCCATGCGAGCATCCAAGCCACGATTGTACCGATTCACGATGTAAGCCACAAAAAGCTGCTCCAGTTCTCGGAGCGTCAATGCCGCTTCTTTTTCAGCCTCTTTTGGGCGCTCCTGAACATTTGACCCGGTATAGCCCGGTAGCGTTGAGAAGAATTCTGTGTTGAACGTGCCAAAGGGGCGTTCGACGATACCACCTTCTGAAGGGCGATCGCGCAGATGGCAGGTAAACCCTAGCTGCACGCCAATTTGTTGTAGATGGTTGGAGCGAAAGTCCTTTCCACCATCCGTAAAGAGATATTCAGGTGTGCCATAGCTCGGCCAGTCAACGTAAAGTTTGTAAGCCGAGCCGTACTGCTTGGGTAAAATTGCGTGGCGTAACGCTAAGGCAACCACCTTTGAACTAGGAGCATCAAAGCCTAGATTCAGACCCACAATGCAGCGAGAATACGTATCGATGACCGTTGTCAGCCAAGGTCGGTCTAAAAGGACACCATGCTGATCCACCAGCAAAACATCAGCGCGAGTGTGGTCACACTGCCAAACTTGATTACTGTATTCAACGGAAAGTACTTCTCCATCGCGAGTTTTGAGCGCCAAACGTGAGCCACGCCAACCAATATTGCGAATATTTGATGCTTGTTCCTCTTTTTCGATTAGGGGAGCCAGTACCCGATAAACCGTCATGTGGCTTGGATAGTAATCCTCTCCCTCAGCTTTAGCCTTGTTTTTGACTTTAATCGCAACCTGGGCCGGGGTGCATTTACCCTTGTCGTAAGCATCAGTAATAAATTTCTGCCAAGTTTCACCAATGCGATGGGTCCCATTGTCGCGCCGCCCGTCCTGGGCGAATGCCGCTAAACCCTCCTCTTCCCACTTTTTGACTAAACGCTGAACCGTACGCACCGAACAACTCAATTTTTCTGCCGCAGTCCTGAGCCGTTCACCATAAATGGCGCGATCGCATGGCTCAATCAGCTTCTGGATTACTTCCAGCTTCAATCTCGCTTCCGCAGATGCAAGTTCAGTAATGATCTCATTACTTTCAGGCTCCGGAACTGAGTCACTATGTTCAAGAGGCAATTCTGAAGACTGCATAAGCTACTCCGATATACCAGTATGAACCTCTAAGTTGATACCCATAATGCACCGAGAATAGGGGTCAACAATCGCTGTGAGCCACGGGCGACCTAGAGGCTCCCCATGCTGATCGACCAGCAAAAGATCCGCAAAAGTCGCGTCACATTCCCAAGCTTGGTTAATGCCTTTAACAACAAGTTCATCTCCATCACGCCCATTACCTTCCGTTTCCTCATCTGAGTCATCGCGCTCTGGAGGCAATTCAGATAAATGCATAAACCACTTCCCATCAGTACAAATGTTTTAGTACTGATATACTATTGGTTCAAAAGGCGACAGTCAATTTGTTAAGAGTTAAGAGTTGTAAAGAGAATAAGTTGTCAGAAAGACGACACCTAAAGAGTTAAGAAATTGAATCATGACAGCTAATTTGTTAAGACTCGATTTCGGTTGCAGTCACTAGGATTTTCTTAAAAGTCTTTCTGAGTAGGGCTTTTAGGCGATAGAAGTTTAACGACAAGAATTTGTTAAGACGACAACTAATGCGTTACCCGACAATCGCCCATACACAAGAAAAGCCTTGAAACGAAAGCCCTGAGAGATGCGAAAGCCTTTCGGGGCTTTCGTTTTTATCACCGCTACTTCTATTCGGAGCAGTAGTACATTTGTAGAGATTGGGCCATTTCAGACAACTTTAGTCGAATGGCATTGAAATAAGGAGATAGAAAAAGGCTCCAAGGTCCGATATGAGAGCATCAGAGCCTTAGAGACCAACAAAATCATCCCTTTACTATGGCAAATCGAGCCGCAATCCTCAAGCAAACGTTGCAAAACAGTGTCGCCCTCCCCTTGGCACAAGTATTACCGGAAGTGGTGCTTCAACAACTCCTCGAAGAGCAAGGAGTCAAGTACCGCCAAACGCTCTACACACCGATTGTCGTCCTATGGGCCTGGGTTTGTCAGGTGCTCGACGCCGATAAAAGTTTAAGCAACGCCGTCAACCAAGTCATGGCTTGGTTAGCCGCCGCTGGACAGACCGTCCCTTCTGCGGCTACTGGAGCCTATAGCAAAGCCCGCAAACGTCTACCGTTAGCGGTGCTCAAAGCTTTGTTGCCGCGAACGGCCGTGGCGCTCACCGCACAGGTCAAACCAGAGCAGCAATGGTGTGGGCGACGCGTCAAAGCCTATGATGGCACGAGTGTGCTGATGAGTGATACGCTCGCGAATCAGTCGGTCTATCCGCAGCACAGCAATCAAAAAGCGGGTTGCGGTTTCCCGCTAGCCAAGGTCGTGGTGTGGTTTTGTGGGACGACAGGAGCCGTCCTCGAGGTGGCGCTAGCCGCTTTTAACACGAGTGAATGGCAGCTCTCCCGACGCTTGGATGCCAGCCTTGACCCAGAGGATGTGGTCGTGGCTGATTCTGCCTATGGCACGTTTGTGGATCTGGCGCTGGTCTGTGCGGCAAAGGCCGATGCGGTGTTTCGCCAACATCATGCCCGTCGGTGTGATGTTCGCAAAGGCAAGAAATTAGGGATTGGCGATCACCTTGTGCAATGGCAACGTCCGTTACAATGCCCTTTAGCCATGAGCGCTACGGACTTCGCAGCCCTACCGACGCAACTTGCGGTGCGTGCAGTGCATCTGTTGCTGCAACAACCAGGGTTTCGCCCCAGTGAGATCATTTTGGTCAAGACGCTGGTAGACCCCAAACGCTACCCCAAAGCCAAGTTGGCGGCACTCTATCAACGGCGCTGGTGCGCCACAGAAGTGAACTTCAAGCCTCTCGAAACGACCTTACAAATGGAGATGATTGCCGCCAAGACGCCAGACATGGTGCAAAAGGCAATCTGGATCCATCTACTGGCCTATAACTTGCTGCGCCTGCTCATGTGGCAAGCGGCTCAGCCAGCCCAGGTGTCCCCTTTACGCCTGTCTTTGCAGGGGACACGCCAACAATTCAATCAACTCAGACCGTTGTGAGCGCACGCAACTGCCAAACATCGTGCTCACCTCTATACCGCTCTGTTAGAGAGCGTGCAAGTGCAGGTGGTGCCGTTGCGACCGAACCGTAAGGAGCCGAGAGTGGTGAAACGAAGACCGAAGCCCTTTCCGAAGATGCAGCAGCCCCGCCGTATCCTCAAAGCAAAACTGGCTGCTTGATTCAGCTTATTTCAGTGCCATTCAACTTTAGTCAGATTTTGACTATCATTTGACTATCAAGCCGCTAGTACGTCTGTTCATGTTGATCTCCCAATCTTTACAAGGTAGTCACCCATGTACAACAACAGTTCTGGAAGAGCTCCGAAGGGTTCTGTAGGGATTGAAACGTTTCGAGGAAGGCTACGGTTACGGTTACCCCGACAACTTTTTGATGGTAAGCAAAAATATCTCTACACAGAGCTTGCTGATACTGACGTAAATCGGCGAGCGGCTGAAGCGAAAGCCAAAGTGATCGAGTCTGACATTGCGTATGAGCGATTTGATTACACGCTTACTAAGTATGGGAGGCCACAGCCGCCTACACTTACTGTGGTTGAGACGCTTAAGACTCAAAGCATGACAGCGCTGGAGCTATGGAATCGGTTTGCCGCTTATAAAGCCCCGAGGTTACTGCTCAGCCTGATGCAGTGGCAGAGATTGAGGATGACCAGAGAATAGAGCAATGAGAGCATCCAAGACATTACTGCCTTGTTTTCTCAGCGTCGAGATGTAACCCCGGATGCGACAAAACATTTGCGCTCCCTCTGGGGAGCGGAAACAGCCAGAGATCTTTTGCTTGAGCTTCATCATGCGAATGTCACGCTCTGCCTGATTATTATCAAAAGGCAGAGCAAAGTCATCCATAAAGCCAAGCACCGATGTCTGTTTGGTTTGGAGGCGATGCAAAAGATTACGAGGGGGGGATTGCTTGGGACGTCCCCGTTTTTTGGGTGTGTCCTTCAATGGCGGCGGCAGGGTGGGATTGGCGGCAAACCCTTGTTCGACAATGGTCTGATCGCGTGTCTCAAATGACTGGGTCTGTTCTGCAGACAACGTGCTCTGACCCTGGTCTTTGGCTTCACGCACCTGACGGTTGATGGTGCACAACAGCCGGATCATCTGAAACGCCCAAGGTTGCCCATAACGCTCCCAGATAAACATCAGCTCACGCAAGTGATGGGCATTACAGAGAAAATGCTCGCAGGCATAGCCGTCATAACTCTTCCAGCCGTCATGCATCGCTTTGCCCTCAAACGACGGTAAGATCGCCATCGCATCCATCGCCACCTGTCCCCGTTTGCCATGGACAAAGTAGTAGGTCAACCCGCTGGTACAAGCCACATGCAACCACCACAGCTTGCCATTGACCCGCAGACCCGTTTCATCAAAATGCACCACCTCCGATGCCACAATCGCCGCTTGAATGGCATTGCTAATCGGTTCTAATTGCTCAAAACATTGGGTTCGGCTATTGTAAAGCGTCCCCTCTGACACGGTTACCCCCAACACATCCCTCAAGACTTCGCAGGTTCTCTGTGATGGCAACAGTTGACCCTCCATCAAATACACCATCATGCTTTTCAGCCTCGCGCCATACTGCACGACACTCTTGGCTTCGGCTGGAAAGGCGGCCTGATTCTCCAGTCCGCAATGGGGGCAGCCTTTCACTTCGGCTTGATGCTCCGTTACCTTCAGTACCACGGGGGGGATGTCATGCACCTGCCGCGCATACACCGCCTTGACTGGCTCCTGCGCTAGCAACCCTCCGCAGCCTTCGCACTGTGCCACTCGCTGCTCCACTACCTGCTCCACATCGCTGCTCCACTCCAGCGTTTGGCCCGAATGCTCTGGCTGCCCTCCCGCTTTGCGCTCGCTTTGGGTGCGCAAACTCTTTGTTTGCTTCCCAAAGCCATCGTCAGACGGTGGTTGGCTGCTGTTGCGGCTATTTTTGCTTAACCGTCCTTCGAGCTCCATCACCCGTGTTTCCAGTTGCTCAAGGTTCTCCAGTAATCCTTCCACCAAGGCAATCACAGCCTCTTCTCCCTGCCGATACCCTGCACGGATCGCTTCTCGGCTGATTAATTGCTTGGGGCTGTTCTTACTCAAAGCGCTTGACCGATCTCTCGACTCACTGACCACCCATACTATCCCACTGACACCACACCCTTGCAAAGATCTCCACTCTTTTAAGCCTGAGCAGTAACGCCCCGAGCTTAAAACTAAAGACCCTCGACAAATACCAGCATCTCACTCGTCTGTTTGAGAAAATTGGTACTTTGACTATCGATGAACCCTTGATAGTCAAACAAGCATTAGAGAAGGTCACCACAATGTATCGGACAAAGGACGGGCTTATGTACCTCTCTGCTGCTTGCCGGTGGGCAGTCAAGCATCAACTGATTTCATCGAATCCATTTGAGGGAATGGCTCAAGAGATGCCTCGGTATCGCTACCAGGTAGATCCACAGGCAAATGCGTTTAGCGAAGAAGAACGGGAGCGGATCATTCAAGCCTTTCAAGGTGACGGGAGGAAAGGTGTGAACTACCGACATTATGCCCCTCTTGTTGAGTTTCTTTTTTTAGTTGGGTGCCGTCCAAGCGAAGCGGTTGGTCTTCAATGGAAGCATGTTCCAGAAAACTGTGATTTTGTGAGCTTTGAAAGTTCGATCGTGCAGATCGGCAACCAAAGAATTAGGTCTCAGGGCAGCAAGAATAACCGTACCCGAAGAGTTGCTGTGTCTGCACGAGTGCAAATGCTTCTCAGATCGATGAAGCCAGAAAATCCCAACCCAGAGGATCTGGTATTTACTTCACGGGATGGCGGCTCCATTAATTACCGGAATTTTGCACGCCGCGCATGGACGAATATCGTTGACCCGATCAAACCTGACACTACTCCATACTCGTGTAGAGACACGTTTATCACTACCCAGCTTATAAAAGGGGTTCCAAGCGGTGTGATCGCAAAGTGGTGTGATACATCAACGCAGATAATCGACAGCAGCTACGCTGACAAGCTCAAGCTTTCTCAGCTTCGGCCTCACGACTAAGAAGGATACACGGAGATGAGTGAGAGAAGGGTTTCCTGCCACATATTACTCAGATCATTCATCTCCATTCCTTAGCCCCAAGCCCAATAGTTGAAGCATCCGAAGTATTTTCCCCGCAGATGCTTCGCTCGTGGCATTATTTGTCTTTGAAAGTTCTCTCTTTATTTGATAAGCGATCGCTAAAGCTTTTTCCTCTGTGATGAGAGTGGCCGAATTTTAGCGAGGCACCAAATACCCTGATGGCTGAGCAGGAGATCTCCCCAAATGATGGTGAGGCAGCCCAGTGTGACTTAACCACTGAGAGCCTCACATCTGGAGGATCTAACCTGAGCACTGTCGATCTTTCAGCTCCTCACTGTCTTTTACCGGCGCTTATTGAGGGAGAAAGCCCACAGGGAAAATTGTTTGACCAGGGTGCTCATACGCTGTCTCTTGCGGAGCTTCTCTCCATTCTCATTGGAACGGAAGATGAAGATCCGAGTGTGCCTCTTCATCTTGCTCGCGATGTGCTGATGCGATGCACCGAAGGAGCCATTCATCCCCTCGCTTACTTCCGACACCTCACTGCTTACGAAATCATGAGCGTTGAAGGGGTAACGCCCTTGAAAGCAGCAGCGTTAATCGCTGCGATCGAGTTTGGCAAGCGGGTCTTTCACCCTACTCCACCGCCTGGAACGCTCATTGAAGATCCAGAAGTCGCTGTGTCTGCTTTTTCTGCCGACTTGATGTGGGCAGCAGAGGAGCGCTTTGCAGCGCTGTTTCTTGACGTGAAACACCGGATCATTGCTCGGAAGGTCATCACGATCGGAAGCACTACTGAGACGATCGCTTATCCGCGAGACATCTTTGGGGAGGCGTTGCGACACCGAGCGACTCGCATCATCGTCGCCCACAACCATCCCAGTGGCGATCTCACTCCAAGTAGAGAGGACATGGCACTGACCAGGCTGCTGCTTGAGTCAGGGAGATTTCTAGGAGTGCCAGTGCTTGATCACCTTATCCTTGGGCATGGTTCCTCGGTGAGCATACGGCAAACGACAACACTGTGGGGTGATACCAATTTAAACAGACTTCAGGGCACATCAATTTTCTGTAAGGGCGCATGGCTATGCGCCCTTACCCCATCTGCAACATTTTCAATTCAAATTGGTATGAGTTGCCGCAGGACGAAGAACCGCACCAATTACTCAATGAGATTCCTTATCCCCTCGGACCATAAAATGGTGTGCCATCGTGGGATTTTCCTGGCAAGGCACACATTGGCTTTCCGCTTCGCTCCCTTGACAGGAGTCCACGAGCGTTACGACTTGGCGCTCGCCGCTGGGCATTCCGAGGGGATGCTGTGTTGGAGATTTGTCTACTGTTTCCTAGTCTCGAAGCTACCGTCGCTTATGGCCCCAAACCAACCTGAAATAGACGCCCCGCGAAACAGATGGCAATTAAAATACCCCCAGACTAAACCAGATCCGGGGGGCTGAAATATAAAAGTACTGGTAGCAGGTATTGAAACGACTTCATTCTAAGCTCTATCACCTCTGGGTAGGCTAATTTTCCATCAAGAAAGGATGAAGTTTTGGTAAGGTATGGTCAGCCTTTTGACTGCTAAGCCACTGGGATAACTGGCTAATAAGCAAACTGGCTTACTCTCCCGTGCTTTCACTTTCTTCAAGTAATGCTTCCAGTTCGCGAAGAAGCTTTTCTAACCGCTTCTTCTTCTGAGTTTTTTCAAAGAGATATTCTAGCTTCTTGGCCCGCTTTGCCGTCTCTTGGAGACGTAGTACAAGGGACACTGAGACCGCCCCGTCTCCCCCACTCTGTCGTGTGGTCAGTGCTCGAAGTCGTGTGGTCAGTGCTCGAACACGCTCTTTGATTTCACGAAAGGAAAGTTTATCTGTGAGCACCTCTGCAAGAAGAGCCTCCCTTTGCTGTTCACCTTTAAGCTTGCTCAGCTCAAGAGCCGAGGAATAGGATAAATTTTCCTTGAGATGCGCTTCCTTCAAATCATCAGGTAACAAGAGCGTGCGAAGGTTTTTGGTCCGAAACGTTTGAAGTTCGATACCAAAGTGCGTCAGTAACGCCTCAATTTGCTTAAGTGCTTCGCTCGGAGCGACGTCGCTCCGGCCTCTTTGGTCGGAGTGACCTTCAGTGCGGATAATTGAGATGCTACGTTCCCGATCAATGCCTAGCTTGGCTCCAATCAGGTCGAGTATGCCTTCTGTCTCTTCAAGCTTGCTTAAGTCTTCGCGTTGCAGGTTTTCCACTAACGCAAACTCCAGCGCTTCTTCATCGGAGTAGGCATCGACGAGGCAGCGTACTTCTTTGAGGTTTGCTTGCTTTGCCGCGCGCCAGCGTCTTTCACTCGCAATTAACTCATAAGTATCATCGCCAAGGGGGCGGACGTTGAGTGCTCCCTTAAAGCCTCGCTCCTTAAAGGACTGAGCAAGGCGATCGATTCCTGCTTGAGAAAAATATTGACGCGGTTGAAAGGTGCCTTTCTGAATTTTCTCAAGCGGTATCCACTTGGCTGCTGACTCTTGCTCCGAATCTGAAGTAATTTGAGCACTTGGTTTTGGTTCGGAAAGGAGTCCTCCAAGAATTCCCCTACCCTTCAAGTTAAATGCTGCATTGGACTTACTCATAGCAATTCCCCTAATGCTTGTACGATCGCACGTAACTGCGTCAGCGCATCGTTCCGTGGTGAGTACTCAGCGAGTGGTAAATGCTCTGCGGCTGCATTAGCAAAATCGGTGCGTCTGGGAATGGGCGGGAAGACTACCGCCTGCTTGAAGTTCGGGTTGTCACGCAGGCTTGCAAACACGTCTTCAATCGTTTGGAGCGCCCTTCTCGCTTGCGAGGTTCGCTCGTCGTACATGGTTGGTACGGTTCCCGCGACCTGGAGTGTTGGATTTACCTGCTGAGCGATTTCATACGTTGTTTGCAGCAGATTAATCGTGACCTCGACTGACTTGTATTCAGTCTGAATGGGAATCACGAGATAATTTGCAGCGACCAGGCAATTGACGGAGAGAAGTCCCAGCGACGGCGGGCAATCAATCAAGATGACATCATAGTTCTGCCTCACTTTGCCTAAGAGGTCAGCCAGCTTGTATTCCCGACGCAGCTCGGAGGCCAATTTGAGTTCAGCTTGCGCGAGGTAGATATTCGCCGGAACGAGGTCACAGGAAAGTGCCTTGTACAGTTCACGCACAATGGGAACCGGTTCTTTGTAGAGAAGGGCGTCATAAATCGTTTTCTCTAAATCAAAGGGACCTAGTCCCACAAATGTAGTCAGTGAGGCTTGAGGGTCCATATCGACAAGGAGTACACGCTTGGAGCGATCACGCGCCAAGTGGTACCCAAAATTCATGGTGAGGGTTGACTTACCGACGCCGCCCGACATGTTAAAAAGGGCGATGATTTGGCTCATGGCGGTGATTAAATTTTTTCCAGAACTGGGTCTCACCCAAGTTGCGTGGAGCGTGGAGTGCGTGTCGGAGCGACGTCGCTCCGACGTTAGAAAGTTTTATCCGTTGACTATAGCGCCAAACTTTTTTCGGTCAACGATCTATTGCACGCATTAGCCAAAGTGATCTGCAAAAGAGTGCTTGAGAAGTTGGAGAGAGTAGGGTAAGCCACCTTTATGGTGACGAGAAAACCTCCTCCAAACGATGCACAGCTTGAACTCTTCTCGGCGATCTTTACCGATATTGCGACCCGAGATATGCAAGACACGATGGAGGTGCCGTTCTTAAGCCTTTCCAAAAAACCAAGATTTCAACCCATTCAATATAAAGGTCATGACGGTGTAGAGATTACCGTTACGGGAGGTGCTCCTTACGGGATTGCTAATATCTGGGATTGGGATCTTATCATGTGGCTCCTTTCTCAGATTCGGCAAGCGCTCGATCGCGGCCACACGACCTCAAGAAAAATTCGGTTTCACCCTCATGCCTTTCTCAAGGATGCTCGCCGAGAAGCAGGAGGGGCGCAGTGTCGCCGTCTGGAAGATGCCATTACTCGCCTCAAGAATACGAGTATCACCACGACCTTACGCTCAAAGCATGGCCGGACGGTCATGTTTAGCTGGCTTGAGTATACGGATCTTGACCGGGATGAAAATGGGCGGCTTAAGAACGCTACCGTAGTGCTTCCAGAATGGCTTTTTGAGGCGGTCTCGGACAGAAAGCTGATCTTGTCGCTTCACAACGATTACTTTCTACTAACTGGCGGTATTGAGCGCTGGCTTTACCGTTTCATTCGAAAACAGGCGGGAAGTAACGTTCACGGAGCTGGAAGTTTCGCACGCTCTATGAGCGCTCAGGAAGCACACAGCGATTCTCAGATTTTGCGATCGCACTCCGTGATGCGGCAAAGAAAGGCAAGCTGCTCGACTATGGGCTGAAATCGTATAAGCAAGATGGAGAAGACTTCCTCCATGCGAAAAAGCAACTTCAAACCGGATTAGCACCAAAGGAAGTGGCTCCTAAAGTACAAAGACTTGAGGTCGTGAGCAGCAATTCCAAATTCAAATTTTGACAGAAGGAGACACTGGGGAGAGGATGGAGGAATCCGAGCCAGAGGAGAAACATGAAGCCCCCTTTGCTAAGCTTTGAAGGAATGCTGGGCTATCTTTCCCAAGCGGTGAGCCAGATCCCAGACCCGCGCCAAACGAGTAATGCAACGCGCTACCGCCTGAGCGATGTGATCCTGGGAGCGTTTTCAGTATTCTTCATGCAATGCGAATCGTTTCTCGAACATCAGCGGCAGATGCAAAGTCGGCGCGGCAGTTGATGAATCGCCCCAAGTTCTGGCATTGGGGTTGCAAACTGGTTAGTCAGACGACGATAAAGCTGTTCGTAATCTGTATCGATGGCATAGGATGTGGCGTTACGGAGAATCACTGGGATATGAGCAAGATCTTGGGCGGAAAATACGACCGGAATAAATTTGGCATGGTTTAACTGAGAGTCGTAAATACTTTGCGTGATGATAGCTCCCTGCCAATTCGCGCCCTCTCCCTCAAGCGTTTCTTCTCTGCCTGAAAAGAGTCGGCTGTATTGCTGGGTGCAAACAACAAGAACGAACTCGGCTTCTCCAATTTGGTTGATTGCCCAACGTACCCAGCCCTCCAGTGGTGATTCCTCGTATTGGTCGATGATGCAGTCAATACCCTCGTCTCTCAGGCGATCGGCAAGACCCAAAACATTTTGTTGATGTTCTTCTGAGTCATGACTGTAACTGATGAAGACTTTGCAAGGCATTACAAAAGTTGTATGCAAGATTAGCCACAGATAAGTATTTGTTCTAAACTACTCTCTGTAGAGAGCTATCATTCAAAATCAAGACCATCATTCATGCAATCTTTCGAGATTTCCGCGACATCTTAATGTCCAAGGATGCTCTGTTCCGAGTTGTTGTTCTAAAATTTTCAAAGCTTCTTTATACAAAGACACTGCTCTCTCAGAGTGACCTTGGGCATGGTAGAGCATAGCTAAGTTATCCAACCCTCTACCTATATCTGGATGAGTATTGCCTAAAGTGTACTTGCCTATTTTCAGAGCCTGTTGATATAAAGGTTCGGCATCACTATAGCGACCCAAAGAAGTGTAGAGTAATGCTAAATTATTCAAATTTCGAGCTATGTCAGGGTGATTCTCACTTAAGAGCCTCCTTCTCAAGTCTATCGCTCTCTTAAATAAGGGTTCTGCCTCACCATAACGTCCCTGCGTATAGAAAAGCATTGCAAGATCATCGAGATTTCGAGCTGTATCAGGATGTTCCTCACCTAAAACCCGTTCTCTTGCTTCCAATGATTGCCGATATAGTTGCTCAGCCTCGCTGTAGCGACCTTGGACACGATAGAGATCAGCAAGATTGTTGAGGGTATTTGCTATGTCAGGATGATCATCTCCCAATAAGTGACTTCTCAAATACAATGATTTCTTGTACAGCTCTTCTGCTTCGCCATATCGTCCTTGAGAATAGTAAAGATAGGCTAGATTATTCAAGTTGGCAGCGACATAAGGATGCTCTTCACTTAACAGATCTCTGTTGATCTCTAATGCTTTGTTAAACAATGGCTCTGCCTCTCCATATCGCCCTTGAGCAGAGTAAAGACGTGCTAAATCGTTTAGAAGTCGAGCCATGTAAGGGTGCTTTTCTCCTAGCAAATGCTCATTTATTTTCAGGACACGCTGATATATTGGCTCTGCTTCGCCATATCTTCCTTGAGTTCTATAGAGAAGAGCTAGATTATTAAGCCCATTGGACACAGCAGGATGTTCGTTACCCAATACATGTTTGTACATCTCTAATGACTGCTTATAAAGATCTTCTGCCTTGTCATAGCGACCTTGGGAATAGTATAGGTAGGCTAAATTATTCAGATTTTGGGCAATTTCAGGATGCTCTTCGCCTAAAAAGCGCTTGTTCATTTCCAAGGCTTCTTGATAAAGAGGCTCCGCTTCACCATAACGAGCTTGGCGGTAATAAAGTCGAGCTAAATGATTTAGGCTAGCAGCTACTTCAGGATGAACCTGTCCAAGTACCTGTCTTCTTACCTTCAACACTTCCTGATAAAGAGGCTCTGCTTCATTATATTGTCCCTGAGCTTCATAGAGCCGTGCTAGATTGCTAAGGCTTTTAATAATGTCGGGGTGCTCCTTTCTCAGCAAGCGTTTCCTCAAGATAAGCGACTGCTGGTAGAGAGATTCTGCCTCACCGTATCGCCCTTGTGCTTCATAGAGCCGTGCTAAATTACTGAGACTAGTAGCAACATCAGGGTGCTCTTCTCCTAGCAAATGTCTTCGTAAAGACAACGATTGTATAAACAACGGCTCTGCTTCCTTGTAACGCCCCTGGTAATAATACAATCGCGCTAAGTTGTTGAGGCTCTGAGCTACTTGAGGATGCTCCTCCCCAAGAACATGTCTGATCAATTCCAGCGCTTTCAAGTAAAGGGGTTCTGCTTCCCGATTACGTCCTTGAGCGCGATAGAGTCTTGCTAAATCATTGAGACTTTCAGCAACATCGGGATGCTCTTTCCCCAGTAAACGTTCTCGCAATTTCAAAGCCTTTGTGTAAAGCAGCTCAGCTTCACTGTATTTACCTTGGAGACGATAAATCTCAGCTAAACCATTGAGACTTTCAGCAAAATCTGGATGTTCTTCATTTAACAGTCGTTTCCTCAAATCTAATGCTTCTCCGTATAAGTCTTCTGCTTCGCTATATCGTCCCTCAGCTTGATACAGCTTTGCTAAACTATTAAGGCTAGTAATGATATGTGGGTTGCCTTCACTCAATAAACGCTGTCTTAATGTTAATGCCTGTTTTAACAGAGATTCTGCCTCTTCATACTGACCACGGGCATATAAATAACTACCAGCGAGATCGAATAAATTAGTGACTATCTCAAACTCGAACTGATAATCTTGAACGAGTTGAGCCGCAAACTTGGCTTGGGGCAGAAGACGAGCACAAAGATACCAATTTTCATATTCAACAGATGGAAACGCTTTGTACATGGCACGAATTGCCCGCTCTGCCCATCCCCTCTGCGTGTTCTCATCCATTTCATTCTTTAATACTTCTTGCACCAAGTGGTGGATGCTATAGGTATATAGCTCAACGTCATAATTGATTAAATAGTATTGGGTTAATGGCAGAAAAGTTTGATTAAGAATCAACGGATCCTTTGATAAACCAGCAAAAGCTTTAGAAAGCTCAACACCAAGCTCGGAGAATCCTCGAGTGATTAGCTCCAATGGAATATTGTTTGGGCTTAGAAATGCACTTAAACGTAGCAAGTCTGCTGCTACCTCAGAAGTTTGCTCAACTTCTCTAAAATTTTCTCTCCAAGTTACAGCAACTGGCTCAGAACGACTGCCTGCTACTGGCTCAGATTCATTCAGCAACTCTAGACGACGCTTTTGGTAACTGAAAAGATAGTCCTGAAACCGAGCTTTTTTAGCATAAATATAAGCTCCGGCTTGTTCGAGTGCCAGTGGTAAATAACCAAGTTCTGCTGCTAGTTTTTCCGCAGCTAATCTCTCAGCTAAATCTTTATCTTCGCGTCCAGTACGTTTGAAGAGAAATGTTAATGCTTCGTTCTGATTCATCACATTTATTTCAATAGGTTTTGAGATTCCTATTGCGTCGAAAATTGATTTCCTAGAGGTAAGCAAGATGTGTCCTTTAGGATTGTTAGGAAGAAATTCTTTTAATAGCTCTGAATTGTCTGCATCATCAAGAATGAGGAGCCAATTTGAATTTGATTCTAGCCATCGTTTCACAGAAAAAACGATGTCATTCTGATTTTGGGCTGATTGTTCAGGTAACATTAGAAGATTTGCCATTTCAGCAAATCCTTCTCTCAAGTTGATTGCAGTGTCAGCCCTTAGAAAAAAAACTGTATTGTATTTTTTCCGGTAGCGATAGGCATACATTAAAGCAGTTTGTGTCTTACCAATTCCTCCTAACCCACTAATAGCCTGTATGTGTGTCACAGCTGTTGTACTTTGGGAGGTAAAGACATTATGCAAAGTTTCCAATATTCCGTCGCGACCGATAAAGTAAGGGGTGCGCTGGTATGGGATGTTGAAAATTGATAAACTACTTGAAGATGTGTCTGATTCAGATTCAGGGGTGGCGTTTTTTTCAGCAGGTAAGATGGTTACACGTGGATATGACTTGGTAGTTAGAAAGATCAAGTCTCCAATATCTTGGGCAAGCCACTGAAGTCTTTCCCTATGAACCTGATCACAAATGAGTTTACCTGTATCAATACATTCTTCAAGCAAATCTTCCAGCGTCTTCTTAGACTTTCGACCTAATCTATTTTTCTGAGAAGATTGTTTGAAATCATCCCATCGAGTTTCGAGTCTTAATAAAGTTTCTGGAATCATACTGCCACCTACATAATCTATAAGTATTCGGTATATTTAATTCGTATCACCCAGACAACTGCTATACAAAATATCTTTTAGAGAAAGCGTCAAAATACATTCTTGCAAAGCCATAGCAAATTAAACAGCTAGCTCACTTCTAATTCTTTGAAGTATAGCTCTAGTACTTGATCTGCCATGTGAAGCGCATCTAGTAATATCTTGCTTATTCTCTCAGTCAAAAGGATGCCATTGTGGAAAATGGGAGTATTTGGAAGTCCTCCTAAGCTTTGATTGATAGCTGAGGAACAGATGGGAAGCGTACGAAGCACACCTATTGGAGCAATTTGCCTAATCGAAAGTTCTCGCAATGAGTCAGCAAACGCAGTTACTTCAGGCTCAAAGGCTTCAAAGTGAGATGTAGCAATATCCCTGTACCTATCAGCATCATTCGACCTTTGTATCTCAGTCATTTTGCGGCATAAGCTCATACAGTTGTGAAGCTTTGCATAGCGTGGATACAATTTTTCAGCAAGGGTGTGTACTCTCTTCCAATCTCGAACGTACTGAAGTTTCAGAGATTTCTGTCTTCCCGAGACCTTTCTGAAGCTTGCTAATAAGCCAGGGGGGAAGCTATGCCAGCGCTTTGTTGAAATATCCCATACTGTAATCGCTTCATCATTTGAAGCAGCCTGGATTAATGACTTGGAGAGACTTGAGTGAGTCTCCTGTTGAACAGTAGATATGTGGTCTCTTAAAACCGTTGCTAAATACATTTGTACCTGTGGTAGTCCACAGCCACCTATTGCTTCTGCCCAACTCAAGAGGGCGTAAACGCGGTCGCTTTGAGCTGCGATTGCAGGAGGAACACTCCCTGGCGGCGGATTCAGCGTAAATATAAGGTGGTTAAGCTGGTTTGGCACCATAGTATTTAATGTCGTAAATAGTTCCGCTCGCTCTTCTGTTGATAGACACATACTACGCTTAACTATAAAGTGCAATCTGTTAAGAAAATCTAAACTCAAAAATCCTTTAACGAAATTAATAATACCCGATTCTAGGGGTTTCTTGAGTTTTTCAGTGTATCATCTAGAACCTTCTGCAAACCCTTCAAACCGCAGCCCCTAAGACTCTCAGCCCAATTGAGAAGGACATATGTGCGATCTGCTTGGGAAGCAGACATCGGTGGAATCAGCCCTAGAGGTGGGCTGAGGGCAAAGACCAGCATATTAAATTGCTGAACAGATAAAGCATTTAGCATCTGTATCAATTTCAGGCGTTCGGCAACAAAAGGAGAGCTGTCTCTTATACACATCTCCGAGCCCACGAGACTAAGGCGAATCTCGTATGCCGTCTTCTGCTTGAAA
>ENA-ORBV01006794-ORBV01006794.1-microbial-mat-metagenome-genome-assembly--contig:-NODE-6794-length-19988-cov-5.843704_pt1 | contig 19988 bp, 20 predicted proteins | sample MGYA00237777_ERZ505514 | MGnify/ENA primary metagenome ERZ505514 (study PRJEB26160, sample SAMN06269048) | microbial mat metagenome | isolation source: Oligotrophic lake microbial mat | place... | reverse complement strand
GTACAGCTAGTATTCCATAAGGAGCAGGTGTGCACCTGTGGGCAGATTGAAGTGTAGCTTAGCCAACAACATGGAAGACTCTGGAAGATTCCACAACCACAGCTAGCAGCACTGCAGCAGTGCTCACAATTTCTGATGAACTGAACTGTTTCATCAAACAAGCAGGTCTCTTCAATAATTATCCAACAGTCATGATCAGTCTTTGTGACAGCTTAACAGTCTACTTTTTAAGAAAGACAATGCAGTTTATGAGCCTCTGCCAGCTAGCAGCCACTACACTTTGCGTAGAAATGAGCAGTTTCCGTAGGCTAGCACAGGATCTGGTGCTAAAAATTTAGCACTATCAATCCTACACATGACATCAGCATTTTAATCAAAGCTAGCACACTCATTCCTTTATTCCAATTGAACAATCTGTAGCTATGGATCATCACAATCGTTCCAGAGAGTCAATGTGGTTGTTTTGACGATGATGATTGACCTGTTATCCGTCTACAAAGCCTCCCGTTTAACCTTCTTTGCTTCGCGTTGGTCATGTTGTCGTTCTGCGAACTCTAGCTTTCTTTGGCTAGCCGGATTTCTTCTTTTCTTCAACTCACATTCCTCCACATGTTTCTGCATTTCCGGAGATTTGCTGCGCCTCATTGCTTGTCTGATGCACTCTTTGCGTCTCTTGTGTGATGGGACGCTTCTATGTCGATCGCGTAACCGGCTTCACGTTTGATGTTGCAATTCAATTGACTCATCTGATTTGTCAGCAAGGCCACCACATGTGATTACCTGGTTCAAAAGATGCCCATCAAAAGTCATGTGCCATTTGGGTTGCCATGTGCTGATCCCCATTGCAATCCATAATTGCTTGGCTTCCAACAGCACCTTCCGCAAAAGCTCCACCTGCGAATCCGTTTGTAACAGACCGGCATCGATCCCTCGCACATTGGACCAAACAGCGTCAAGCAATCCAAATAGTCTGGCAAATTGTAGGCATTTGTTTTCAATGACCTCATCAGCAACGTCTTCAACTTTCTTCTCTTTCATGGCGACAGCGAATTCCACGAACAGTTCCTTTGCTTTCTCCATAATTCGTATGCAATTAACGCCATTGCATTTGCCACCGTGATAATGCTCTTTTCTTATGTTGTGCGACCTGAATATCACGTCGAATGCTTGAGAAAGCGAGAACAGTCTGGTGTTGTGCCTCTTGACCATTTCTTTGCAGTTTGCTTTGGCCTTTGTTTCTTCTTTCGATGCACATATCCGGACTTCTTTTGCAGCAATCACAGCAGCCTTGGATTCGGGTGCATTGCCTGCGAGTTCGTCGGCTCGTCTTGCATCAGTTTCGGCAATGATCGACAACCGGTGCGCTTCTTTGTTGTGCTTCAACGTTGCTCTCAAATCATTTGACGGTGCTGGTAAAGATTCAACCTCATACACCGTCCATTCTTTGAATGCGACAAGGACCTTGTCAACCAATCCCATTGGACAATGGAGCACAGGAACTACAATTCTTTAAGGGTCAACGTCCAATAGAACCACAGAATTAACTCCAAGGTAATTTCGACAATCCTTCTTCTTGGTTCCATTGCGTTGGAAGCGAATCCGGTTGAACTCATTCAAACATTCAGAAAGGGAAGCTTTCGTTCGCATGTTGTTTGGGTGCATGTGGTTGCAGTTGAACTGTGATTTACTCTTCTTGCAGTGAACGCAGTGTGCACCAGCTGAGTTATTCATTCCTATGACCATGGCCAGAAACGCCAAGTCACCAATGTGCAGATCGTTGAAATTTGACATGACTCTGATGACTCGGAGATCATCGAATGAGAAGTCTTCGTCAACGTCGAACTCCGTATCAAAGTGTACTCTTAGTTCCATTGTTTTTATCTGACCGCCAAGGTTGAAACACAGCACTTCATTTGTCATGCTGATGTCAGCTGGACTTAACAGTTTGGGAAGAATAAATGCTTTCCTGTATTTCCCTGGATGTCCATAGCTGTAAACAACGAACGCGGCACTGTGTTGAAGTTGCATTAGTTGCGATTTGATTTTTGGCATCACAGTCTTACTCAACAACTCGCACGAGTCTTTGGAGCAATCAATGGAGGCAATCTGCAACGTGGGGCATCCATAGTTCAACTCGTTCCTTGCCTTTCTTTCCTGAGGTGATGTCAAGTTCAATTTGATACAACAAGGGCACGATCCTTTTCCATGATCACCACCAAATAAGACAACGATTCCAGGTTTGTTGGTGAAGCCAGAGAGGTGCACCATAATCCAATTGGGGAACAGTCATCATGCCCGGTTTATCCAGGAACATGCTGCAATGAAAAAGATCAATTTCGGCTGCAACTTCAACCAACAAATCAGAGTTCCAATAGTTACATTCTTCCGGTGGCTTCTTTTCCACACTCTTTCCTTTCGTTGTACACCATTCAAGAGTGAAGGATTCGAACACCACATGAGGCAATAACTCATTGATTCCGACAGACCGATCGATGCGGTCCACTTCCTTTTTCGTCAACTTCAACTCGATGTTGCCAATGTGCTTAAGATGCGAGCGAAGTTTCGCCATTTGAGTGTCATTCACACCGGTGAGACGTCCCATCACAAGCGTTTGTGGTGTCGTCAATACTTCGGTTTGCAGTGGAAGGTTCTTTTCTTTGCCAACTCGCAAGCATGTTTCTGAGTATGTTTTCGCCAGATAAACCAACATACCTTCTCTGTGAATCTCAGTGCACAGCATTTGATTTATCCAGCCGGTCTTTTTGGCGTCATCGACAAACGTCTTAGCAGATTGAGAGTCGGGTGGAAGCATGACCCAAAGTTTCCTGCCATTCTTGTGTTCGAGTGTCAGTGCCTTCTCTTCTTTGTTCATAAGTCTCTTGTGCAGTAAGTTTTGTAGCAGGGTTTGCTCTTTTAAAGCTGAAAGCACAATGTCAATGTCTCACTCGTCCTCGTCATTATTGACTGTCAAATCCACCGGCGGTGTTACAAGTGGCTCTTGCGCCCGTGCACTCGTTGGTGTTTCCGTGAATAAATGAGTGGACTCCGGCAATTCATGCATGGTCGTGACTTGTAGCCTTGTAAGTGATGGAGTACTAAGGCATTCACCAGCTTTGCCTTCTGTTTCTTTGCCGACACGTTCAACCCAGCTTTCGACAAATGCGAGCGAAGTACCCTTCACGGCATGCACAATTGCCTTCCGTAGCATTCTTTTTGACCGTTGTGAAAAAGAATAACGATCGCCTAGTGATGCAGCTCCCATAGCTTCTTTTCCAACCACTTCTAGTAATTCATTCACATAGATTGTCATGCTTCCTTTATTGCTTTGGTTATTGGTATCTGTTGATTCTTCCTCCATGCCGGCGGATGATGGTGGGGTCGGAGCCGGGTCACATGTAGCCAACACTTTGGATGCCAACCGCTTCAACATTTTTGTACGAACTCCGGGCATATGAACACCTTTGCTTGGATGCATCTCTAGGTTTCCTCCGGTCAAAGAGTGCATGTCTGCGGCAACATGCTCCGTGTTGTTGCCAACTCGCATGCAGTGTTCCGGCCTGCCTTGTGGCCTGTGCGCGACCCAATGGCAACCAATGTCCAACATCATTTCTTCAAATTTTTTAACTCTAAAACTATCATTCGCGCCATAAAGAACCTTGCACTTTCGAAGGATCGATCGCATGTCGCTCCATGGGATGTCCAACAATTTGCACATGCTGTTGGGTTCATCACCTAGAATCTTCCAATAGCAAGAGACAGTCATGGTTCCAATTCTGTTGATGAGTATGGAAAGCTCACCACATGGGGTGTGAATTGGTGACATTACTTCCGCTGTGAACGTCGGCCCACAATTGTGAGCGACAGGGGTCTCGTCCATGATGTTAAGAAGCGAGTTCTCGCTTGCAATTGCAAACAAAGTAGTCTGTGGGTAGCTGCAGCCGCCGTGGGTGGTGCCATTGTGTCGATTGGAAACAGATCGATTAGCGCGATATCCAACGTTTAGTTTGGGCGCAATGTGCACCCTACTAGAGAACATAAGTTAGTATCGGGAAAGCAGCAAGCATTTCTAGTAGGATTTACACGTAGATTCTACATACGTCCTCCGCTACGCTAGCACCGTAGGGGCACGCAAAGTGCTATTAGTAGTTATTGTTGCTTCTGGTAGTGCAATGGACCTACTAACTAGTAGTAGGTCTAGCTAATTGAATAGAGGAGATACTTAGGCACTGTTGCATGCATAGCTAAATAGCTAAAATTGTAGCAGTAGGAAGGAGCTGCTGTATTACTACGTAGCAGCTAGCTAGACTACTTAACTAGCTACTAGCTAGCTACTAGCTAGCTAGCTACTAGTAGCTAGTAGCTAGTCAAGTAGATAATAGTAAAGGGGAGCAGCGTGCGCTGCGCCGTCAATTGTCGCACGAGTAAGTTGGCGACTGTGGTGTCGCTGCCAATGTGCACCTTCATCGGGTTTATGATACAGCAGTTCAGACCCAACTGCCGATCGAGTGGATGCTATCTATGCATAGCTGTCACGCATACGTACACAAGTAGCCCACCAGTGATACGGTAGCTATTAGATGCAACTCTGGGTATTGTAGCTATTAGCTTTTGAGCAGTACAAGAATTCGGAATCAATCGGATGTCATGGTTGGCAAATATCTACCGATGGAAAACTTTGCGGAAACAGATCCCAAGATAGAAATCAATTATGGTTGTATCTTACTCCCAGCTGCGATGTTGGTTTGGTGGATCTGGATGAAACAATCCACCCGGCAGGTTATTGCTCGTGTTGTGGAGCCACGAGTTCATGTCGATGAAGAGTCTGCCCCAGAAGCCGAATATTCAACTTGGTAAGTCGTTGTTGACGTGTGCGACTGTTCCTCATCCGAGGTGCTGTTCCAAAATCAATCTCATTTTCGAATCACTCACTCTTCAATCCCACTATTTTCTTTTTCTTTCTGACAGGGAAGAGGTGATTGAAAGGCACAACCTGGACCACCATTCGACAGGTTTTGTCCGTTGGATTGACAATAACTACGGCACGACGGCACCGAATGACGAAAATTCTACGCAACAACCTACAGGTACCAATTTGGAAGTGGGGAAAAATAGTAAGGGACAATCCACGACAACCATTCTGAAACCATTTCGTGCCGTCTTGAATACAGTGTCATCTCCACTGTCATCGAGGCGAAAGCAGAGTATGAAGGACAATAATAGCGCGAGTTGTAACAACAACGACGACGATGATGGGTCGACACAATCAGCAGGGATTCGCTGGGCTTTCGTACCCAATCAGGGGGTGGAGCTGGATGCCGTTGCCGATGTTTCCACTCTTACAAACACATACACTTTGACATGATGTTTATATATACTGCCGGGAAGCTGGTATATTCAGCGGACGGAAAATTCGTCGCTGTATTTACCAGAGGGAACAGGGTGTGTGTCTTCGGTTCTAAAACCAACAACTAAGCAGGCAAACTTTGCAGCGAGAGGGAACAAAAAGAAAATAGATCCCAATATTCGGAACCCGCAAGATGCTGGTGTCCCACAATCACGGCATTTGCCTTTCAAGGTCGACAACAATTTTGATGCAGGATTCCAACGTCTACGATTGTCGTAGTGTGTTGCTCACAGAATGTCAATTGAAATAGGCCTCAAGGCGGCCTACCTGAACAAAATGCCTTCATTCTTTTTGCGTTTCCTCAATGTCGACCGCGCTAGATACTAGAAACATTTGTATGGAGTACGAGTCTATGTACCGAGCTGGGACAGTTGCGTAGAGCTACTTAACTAGCTAGTACTATGGCAACGACCCAAAAATTAGGGGAACATCAGCGAGGTTGTTAATCATTCACTTAAGTAGGGTGTGATCTTTCCAACCCTTACTTGAAGCAGAGGGCATAACTTTAGATGCTTAGTCAAGGATCTCTCCAGACTCCTTAATGACCACTTTCTGGCTGGTCGTTCCAGATTGGGATCCAACTTCTTCAATCTTGTCCACGACATCCATGCCGTCTGTTGATTGTTTTGATGATTGTGGTCCCATTCATTTGTGCATTATTACAGTAATCAATAGAAACAAGGAATACGAAGTGTTGGTATCACGAAATGTTTAAAAACGTGTATTCTCGGTTTCATTCTGTAATTCATGAAACTTACCAACGACCTTGCCGAAAACCGTGTGGCGCCCATCCAACCAAGGTGTATCAACCGTGCAAATAAAGAACTGTGTGATATAGTAGATTTTAATTTTGTAAGTGATTTGGCGTTTTTTTTAAAGATTCCAACCGAGTAGATTCAAAATCCAGAGCCAGAAAAAAATTAAAGTCTTCACGCAAATATTAATTTCGAGGTGCCTGTACTCACCTGTGACCCATTGGTGTCAGGTCCAGCATTTGCCATGGACAAAATGCCCCTTCCTTCGTGCTTCAAATCAAAGTTTTCATCGGGGAAGGTTCGGCCGTAAATGCTTTTTCCACCTGTAATGAAAATATTTCATAATAGAAATTGTGAGTATGTGGCACTTCTGTAGACAGTCCAGACATCTGTGGGCAAACTCTTAAAGGCAATTTTCAACTCCGAAACTCACCAGTTCCATTGTGATTGGTAAAGTCTCCTCCTGTTATGAAGAAGAAAGGCGACATGTGAGCTACATGGACATTACTTGACGTGAAACTGGCACCATGACCTCCACACAGAAGCTTACCTTGGCACATGAACTGCCGTGCAAGAATAAAGGAAAGAGAATACCCAAAATTCCAAAAATTCAAGAGATTAGAGATGCAACACTCGATGAAAGAAGCACACAAAGGTCAACGCAACTTGATCGAGTATTGCCTGCCATGTGTGAAATTTGCAATAACAAAACACACAAAAACGAACCTGAGGAATCACACGATGAAAGGCGCTCCCCTCATAACCAAAGCCCTGTTCGCCAGTGCAAAGAGCCCTGAAATTTTCAGCACACTTTGGGGCAACATCGGCACGGAGTTCAAACGTAATGCGTCCCACAGGATCTCCACCAACTTCCATGTCAAAATACACTGTTCCATCCATGAAATAATGAATGAATGGCATGATTGTGTGAGAGGCAGGCTATACAGTATGGGCACTTTCCCATTACGATTACGAACACGCATACGGAAGGCTAACAATCTCTCACCCTTGGGGTTACCAGCCATCATGGAGATGCTGGAACGAGAATAAGCGCGTGTGGCTGCATGCTTGAAGGCCAAGTTGGTACGGGGAGCAAAGGCAGCACAGGCTGTGGAGGAAGCGGCAAGAAGCACACCAGAAAACATTGTGAAAGTCTTCATTGGAGGTAAAAGTAAAACAAACAGAATCTTTGGTAAGAGAACTTGTGGTTTGTTGTTGTGGCGTCTTGCGAATTGGACAACGAAGCCGGCGGCGTGTCCAAAACAAGCCCTGTTGTTTCATGGTGGATCGATCAGCTGATTCATTCGATGATGACATGGTGCAAAAGATACCCCACAAAAGATCGCGCGACCGACGCGCGAAGATCACATGTGCGTCCTCTGAATCATTCAATCAAAGGTGACACAAATTAAGCTCTCCGCGCGTTCACGTCGCCAAGGACTTTCATTCGTGCTTTCGCACCAGTAGAGCCGCTGTCGCTGATTGCCTCCAACAAAATAAAATTAATCGACGAATTATCAATCGTTTTGGACGCAGAATGAATGAAACCTTGTGGAAACCTTGTTGTTTTGCATCTTGGAATTCCGGGAATCGATCGTGTCTCTGTTCACCTCTTTCCTCTAAGGAAATGCGCTCTTGATTTACCAGTCTTAGCTTTCTGTAGCAAACTCTTCTTACCCGACGGATACTTACTTGCGTTACTGTAATCCTTCCCCATCCATTCTTACTCCCTATTGTGTGTGTTGCTTTCAAGATAATCTAATCTAGAAATAACAACAATCCAGAACCAGCAACAGTAGGATGAGCCTCATCGACTTGCAACATCAAATTGAGACGGCTACGCTGGTCTCAGACAAATTGGAAAGCGATGCAAAATCTAAGGGGGGATTTTCGCGTGTACGAACAGGCATTAGGAAAGAGTTTACAGCCTTCAAAAAGGTGTTAGAGAATAGCAAATCTCGTCTACAAGAGCTGCAAGCAATGCAAGATGACTTGAAGGCATTGGAAATAGATGATGAGTCTCAGTACAACTGCAGTCATTCGGCAGCGACCAGTACACGATCGACCAGAACGGGACCCTTTTCACCAGTTGCAAAGTCACCGTATTGGTTGCCTGCTTTGGGGCGGAAGAAGACGAGTTTTTTTGCCGGCACTAGTATGGAAGCACGAGTGAGTTTGTTTGAAGCACAAGTGGTTTTTCTTAATCAATAATCCTACAAGACTGACATCATACTTTTCGTTTGTTCTTGTTGCCGAAGGACGAGGAAGCCATAGACGCCAGAAATGTAGATGCAGGAATGAATCTAGAAGAGAGGGATAAAATGAGCGATCTCAGACACTATGAGGATGAGACGGTTGCAGAGGCGAGATCCGCACATACAGGAAACAAATCAGAAGAGAGTGATAGGATGAGTATGCTCAGACAACCAGAAACACCGGTAAGTGTTTTTCCGTTTCTTCGACGAAGGAGTCAAAGAGATGTGCAGCAATCATTATACTGCAAAAGTTTCTTACATTGGTTTCCTTTTGGCCTATAGATGTCCATGGCTTCACCTATGTCATTCAACACGAAAGCATATTCTCGAGATATAGGCGCAGATTTAGGAGACTGCATCTTATCTCAGCATCAAAGCAGCAGTCGCCCAGAATCACCTTCGCAGAGAAACTGGAACTTGCCTCTGGATGCGGACTCGAACCGTCACGATTTTGAAACACAGCCAAGCCCGTTCGCAGAATATCCTACCAAGAAGTTTCTTTTTTCAGAGCCAAGTCCGAGTCCGATATCAGAATACCCTTCCAAGAAATTTGATCCAACACAACCAGGCCCGATATCAGATTATCCTTCCAAGAAAGTTGACTTTGATCGAGTGGCAGCGTTACGACAAACAATGAACGAAGAAGAAAAAGACAAAGCAGACATCAAAAACAAGCTCTTATTAATACCGAAAGGACCTAGTTTAGCCGTTCGTGAGAGATCGTTTCGGACAAATTTACAAGCCAGGGCTCTTGCTTTGTCTCGAAATCGCAGCGCAGCAGCAAATTTGGGGTCAGCTCGCTTTTCTTCAGGAGCAAAACTAATAGCAAGCGACCCAAAAATAGAAAAAATCAGCGAGGGAAAGATTGACGAAGCATCACAATGCACAAATGATACTGCCTCTGGGGAAAGAAAAAGGGAAGAATCGCTCTCTGATTTTTCTGCCCGTCTGGAGCAGTCTATTCGTGTGATGAAGACTACTGATATCGTTTTGGATGCAGCGGGTCAACAACAAGAGTCAAAGACCTCCACGATATTCCAGAATGGAACATTACTTGCTCTGACAACGGAGAAAGAACCTATGTCGAGTCGGTTTGAGAAGTCCATCCCTTTGATGAAAAGCATATCAAGTGAAACTGGACCTCTAGCTATTGCTCCTTATACTACACCTCAAACACCCGCCAAGGAGGGGCCATCTACCGCTCTATCGCCTACGAAAAGTCCAATCGAAAAGCAAGAAAACGATGTTGAACCACCTGAAACTCCGGCCGAAAAGCATTCTTCGCGGCAAGCCACACCTGCTACTCAAAAGCAAACTTTACCGTCACTTCAAGAGGTAAAAGCCGATATCAAGTTTGAGCAAGCCTCCGGCAGAGATGCCTCGAAAAATACCCCGGTTGCTCTTGGCTCGCGTGCATGCTCTAAGCCAACGCCGCGATGTGGATCAACCCCGACGCACTTGCGATCGTTCCATGTGGATGGTTGGAAAGAAAGCGACTTGGCCGGAAATGCCCTCACGGAAGAAAGCATCGCCGCTCGGGAGCTAAAGGCACGCGAAACTTATATCAAGGCTATGCAGACTCATCAAGCTTTAATAAAAACGGGCAAGGGAGAGTCTTCTCCAGAGGTTATGGAATCTCAGAAGAGCCTTCAGGTGTGCTATGCCAAAATAGAATACTGGGAAAGATTGAAGGACGATTACATTGCGAATCCATCGGCCTACTCTCCTGACGCACTGCAATCAGTAACGTACAACTGTGACCACCAAGCCTTACCTGTTACGAATAGCCAGCTCAGCTTTAGACTTTCACGAGACTTGGATTTTGCGGAGGCTCAGGAACTCAAGGCGAGAGAAGCGTACATCAAGGCTATGAGAGATCATCAAGAACTGATAGTGAAAAGAGTGAGACAAGACTCTTCTGCTTGGGCCGAGTCACAGAGACGCCAAAAAGAATGTTTGGTAAAACTGCAGTATTGGGAAGCAAAAACTAATGGGCTTGAGACCTCCATCGACGAAGGACCATCTGGTGGGGAGGGACAGCCTGATAAGCGCGACGTTTACAAGGTGTCACTCGAGAACAAAGGAGACCGAAGCAATAGCGATTCAATATTGGATACAGTGGCGAAAAGTGTCCATGATACAGTGACAAGAGGAGTCCATGCAACCTTTTATGGGCGAAATGACGGCCCTCCAAGGGTTGTGGTGCCGAACAATGAATCTGACATCTCACAGCTCGATGGTGATGCCTACAATGCTGAAGCCTCAAGTTGCCACGCCTTTGAAAGCTTTTTCGCTTTTCTATGCACGGCTCCAAAAATCGCTCGCAAGAATAAGAGTCACAGGTCGCATGGCGATTCCGAGAGTAAGACGTCGAAGAAAAGGCAAAAGAGCGTACCAAGGAAGGGAAACAAAAAAGTCAGGCGGAAAGTCCCTGAAAGCATGTCACGTCAGGGCTACGGATCCGACGGTGAAGCAAACGGCGGAAACGGGGCAGCCAAAAACAAGCCAATGAATGAAATTGAAAATCAAGCGAAAGAAATTCTGCAGTTCCTATCAAATGACAGTGCCTTCTCAAATGATGATGACGAGGATCGACCAATCCCTGCTGGCAGTGCTAAGGAGCGTAGACATCAATTGCAGACTCACTTAGAAACCGATGAAGAAGACACTCTGACTGACGAGTATGCTGACGAGATAGATTATTTCATGGATAAAGAGGGCGGTGTCAACATGTTTTGTGGTTACTAGTATCTAAGCAGGGAAACTTTATAACCAGTAATTGAACATATTGCCATACCTCACGAACTATAACTACAGTAGATTTTCGCATGACATTTTGTCACAAGCTAAGCCATTGGCATAGCGTAACTTCAGCTTTCTTGAAGCCACGGAAAGATCGAAATTGTCAAAGCTGTAACAACTAACGAAATGGGCACCGGCTAAGCGTTGCCATGCAAACTAAGCGGTCAAGCCAAACGCGCACTCCTTTAAGGATATTCTGCGCGACGAGAATGCTTGTGGCAGTGGCGTGATCTATTTCTGCTGCTATTTCCCACAAACTACGTGGACACGTCGTCTCCCTATATCTCTAATAATATGTACTAAAGGTCTAGCTAGCTTGAGCCCAAAGGGTTCTACAAAACAACGTGTAATCCTTAGTTGATTGGTTGACTTTTTAAAGAGGGATGAAACGAGTCTGATGGGCAGCGGAAACTCCGGGTCGTCCGTGCCTGACTGGCTTGTATGTGATAGCGAATTCTCCAAGGTACATTCCAATCATTTCTGGCTTCATTTCCACACCACAGAACATCTTTCCGTTGTAGATACCAATGATAGACCCGATCATTTCTGGGACAATAATCATGTTTCGGAGGTGCGTCTTGACACCACGTGGCTTTTCGCCTGGTGGGGCTTCCTTCTTTGCTTGTCTCAGGCGCTTGATGAGTGCCATGGGCTTTCGCTTAAGACCACGGGACATACGACGGCGAGCACGAGCGGTGACCAAGTCCATCAACTCATCGTTTGTCAAGTCCAAGAGCTGTTCAAGCTCGACACCACGGAAGGTGAACTTCTTGAACTGACGCTTCTTACGCAATTCGGCAACTTTTTCGGCGTCCATCTTGATGTGCTATTAACTAAAAGGATACAGCAAGAGTACATGAGATGAAGCAGGCAGGACACGTTTGTTAGATCCGGCAGGAGGGCAACACAGAAAGAGAGTACTAGTACCTGGTAGCAGTACGGCATGACGACTGGAAAGCGACGACTAGATAGGGCCACATTCTACATAAACGAGGGCCTCATCTACTCCACCATCCTATACGCTATCCATAAACAACAAGGCACGTAATCATGCCGCCATTGTCAAGTTACTCACCTTCCTAATAAAGTACTCTAGTACGGCAACGACAGATGCAACTAACAGTAGCAATAGCACTGGCGGCACTACCCAACGATATCGATGTAGCTGCAACAAGCATCAAGCGATGTGGCTGCTGTTGGCCCCCGTAACTATCGATTTTAGTAAAGAGGAAGAAAGGTAAAATATAAATTTGGTCATAGAGATGGGAATGATAAGGCGAATAACAAAAAGAAAAGAAAAGACGCACATTAGCTGATCTGATCTGACGGAAGACACGCAGACGCTGGGATAGTGTCTTTCTCGTTCACCCACCGATCCATCCGTGCAAAATTCAATCTTCATCCTTTTTCTCGTAGAGGCCTCTTGTTCTGTTTGCACAAACAGCACAACACAGCTTTGACCATGGGAGGCGATTCGAAAAACAAGAAAGGCCACCACTCAGGCGGTGGCGGGGGAGGAAGTGGTGGTGGTAATGGCTTCAAGGCGTTGGGGCTCTCAGAGCCTGTATACAGCGGAATTGTGCGAATGGGGTTTCGGGTGCGTGCCATTATTTTGATTAATTTGATTTGCTTCAATGTTGTTGTGCAAGCATAGCATGGTCGTTTCTCACAAATATTCTTCTTCCAATTTTATTTTTAAAAGATGCCTACACCCGTTCAAAGAAAAGCATTACCTGTGGTTCTGACGGGATCCGATGCTTGTGTCATGGGTACGCCAATTCTTTTTTTCTCGTGTTTTGCGAAAGACGACAATAAAAAACGTAACTGATCACGCACATTTGTATTTCATTCAACAACAGCGAGAACTGGCTCGGGAAAAACCATTGCATTTTTAGTTCCCCTGCTGGAGAAACTCTTGAAATCCAATGCCACCATGAGCGCTAGCAGCAGCAGTGCGAAGCAGTCTTCCGTTAGAGCTGTGATTCTTTCACCTACTCGAGAGCTGTCGCTGCAAACATTGCGAGTCCTACAAAAACTCTCCCACTTTACTGAACTTCGTTCGATTGGTATTCATGGAGGAGAAGGCATGGAAAAACAATTCGACTTGTTGGCTTCCAGGCCGGATATTATCGTTGCCACGCCGGGACGACTGGCACATCACTTGACGGAGGTGCCGGATTTTAATTTGCAAAGTTGCATGATGTGTATTTTGGATGAAGGAGATCGCTGTATGGAAATGGGTTTCTCCTTACAAATTCGACAAATTAGTAGAACCATGCCGGAACATTGTCAAAAAGTCATTTTAAGTGCCACCATGCCGAAAGTATTGCTGGAATTCACAAAGTCTGGGTTTTGTACAGACCCACAGGTGAGTGCAATCGCCCCGGCTGGCATCCTGTCGGAATCTTAAGAGCCAAGTCCTAACCCTTCTTTTATCCTCCACAGGTGGTACGATTGGATCAGGAGTGTAGCGTCAGTGAAGAGTTACGAATTGCCTTTATGACCTGTCGATCTTCGGAGAAAGATGCCGCCTTATTGTATGTCCTGCATCAAATCCAACAAGATTTGGAAGCCAATGCAGCTTTACGAACTGGCTTGACCATTATCTTCGCAGCGACAAGACACCACGTAGAATACATACATACCTTGTTGGAGGCTTCAGGAATGTCATCAACTCTTATCTATGGAACATTGGATCACGATGCCAGAAAATTGAGTCTGGCATCATTTCGATCCGGAAAAAAGAGCGTTCTTGTGGTGACGGATGTTGCCGCGAGAGGTATTGATGTGCCTCTGATTGACCATGTGAGTATTGTTGCGCTTGAGTTCTGTCGGTAGTTTGCTGTTGGTGTATTTTTGCAACTGCTGACGATATATTTTAATTTTTTTCTAGGTAATTCATTACCACTTTCCACCAGATCCAAAGCTCTTTGTTCATCGAAGTGGTCGAGCTGCCAGAGCTGGCCGTATAGGATTCTGTTGGGGGTTGGTCGATCCCGATGAAATGCCTTACATGATTGACTTGCATCTTTTCTTAGGACGACACCCAATAAATACCCCTGTTGATGGCACCGAGCAATCGTATACCCTCCAGCAAATGACTCCGGAAATGGTACATTACGGATCGTTGCCAGTCTCAGTCCTCACACGCGAAGTGGAAAATGTCCAACGTCTTGTAGATTCGGAATTCACAGGTTCATTAGCATCCGAATCACTGAAAGCTTTGTCAAGAGTTTGCATCAATGCTATGAAGCAATACCGTCGTACAAGGCCCGAAGCGTCTCGAGATGCAGTTCGTCGAGCGAAAGCCGTTCTCGAGGGCACGAGGTTGGATACCGGGGAGAGAGTCGGCTCAGGGAGAATAGCCACCCATCCTCTTTTGAAGCATGCCGAGGCGAGCGTATATCTTGCTGGGAAAGACGGAAGCGATGACAATCTGCACAGCCTGGAAAATTTTAAAGACTGCGAGAGATTTTTGCAAGAGATTGCGGCGTTTCGACCGAAAGAGACCGTTTTCGAAGCCTTTGCGACTGGAGTTGGTAAGGACGTCGGTGTAGCAAGTCAAGTCGACAAAGGAAGGACTACCAGTGCTAAAAAGAGTAATATGGCTGTCGCTCTGACGGCCATGAAAAACATGAGACGACAAATGAAAACGGTACGGACGAAGGGAGCAGATTTAGTGGTTGCTGGAAGCGCCACGGCTCAGAAGATCAATGAAGATGTGATTGAGGGGTCTGGCAACAATAGGAATAACACGGACGGACCAAAATCTAGCGACACCGAGAAACAAACCGCTGGAGATCCTGTACTTTCGATCCGGAGGCCAAAGAATTTCATGTCTAAAGCCGAGCGGCGACGTGCAAAGAAGTCGACGGTGGGAGGTGGTGCTCCTCCTCCCGAGGCGGGGGTAAAGACCGCCACAAAACAACGGAAAAGTGGTTCTGATTTTAAGGATCCAGCCTTTTATATCGACAACGACCTGAACACGGAAGAAGCACATCGAGCAAGGACAATTGAGGCAGCGATGCAGCCTAGTGCCGGAGTGAAAGGAATTGTTGGCCAAGCGTTTCGGCTGGAAGAAGCCATGCTGGATGTTGTCGGGGACGAGAACGAGGAACTCGTGGCGAAGCAAAGGATGATGAGATGGGACAAGTCCAAGCGAAAATATGTCCAAACGACTGTTGGAGAAGAACTTCGTGGCGGAAGCAAAAGCAAGAAGATGAGGCTCGAAAGTGGGCAGTTGGTATCCAGCGACAAGATGAAACTTGGAGAGGTCTATGCCAAATGGCAGAAGAAAACGAACCGCAGCATCGGGAGAAACGGCGTGTTTGATGATGCGCCTGGCACAGGTGAGGAGTATGTTCCTCGCTCCTCCAAGAAAGCTAAAAAGGGCAGCGGTGGAGTTGAAAAGGGAAGTGGCACGAAGTCTGCTCTAGATATCAAGAAAGAACGTGACAAGAAGCAAGATTCTAAGATCAAGAATATGAAGAAAACTGATAGGAGACGGCTGGATCAGAAGAAAAACCGAAACGATCAGAAAGGAGGCCCTGACCAGAAAGGAGGCGCTGGCCAGAAAGGAGGCGCTGGCACCCCCCGCGGCAAGCATGGTAAAAAACGCAGATAAATTGGTATCTGGACATCGTCCAATAATAATAATACTTCGATGTTCTTTCGATCAAATAGTCTGATCTAGCTACAGTAGCTAATAATAACTTTTTCTTGGTTTTGCGTCATGGCTAACATTGTGAGGAGCCATAACCCCGCCGGTGAAAGCGTTTTCAAAAATCAGAACTCATCGGATGTGCCGGCGATCTTTCAAATCAAATGGATCCTCCATTTTCCCTCTTCCTGCCACTCAATTGCATTGCTCCTCTGCATGCCATCGTGTCGTTGCATGGTTGGTGCTTGAAAATCTTTAAGCACCGACCACACAAATTATTATTGTTCAGTTGACTTGATAATATTTGTAGATTTAGCAGGGATCAGTTGATTAACAGAAAGCAGTCGTTTATTGCCGAAAGGATGCCTATTAGAAGCCCAACAAAGAAACGTGGGAAATCCCGCAAAAGTTTGACCAATCGCAGAAATAAGAAGTCCAGAAAGAGTGATGTCGAAGAAGACACCAATGTTGTCTCCGCCGATCAAGACGGGGTGTTCTTTGAAGCTGAGTCTATAGTGGATGCTCGTAAGACAAGTCAAGGATGGGAATATCGAGTACGCTGGAAAGGTTTCAAAGCCAGCGACGACACTTGGGAGCCAGAAACAAATTTGTGTGACAGTCTCTATGAGCAGGCCCGAACTTTCAAAATCCGTGAAGGAGGAGACCAAAAAATGGATGGTGGTGGTACTGCTTTAGCAAAGTCCAATGCGAACACCCACAACGATCCTCAACTGGAAGGCACCTGCCAAGAAACTGGGAAATCTGGTGGAGGAGTTCTTCCACTGGGAGATGAAAAGAAAGTATCTTCAGCAATCGAAGAATTCCATGATTCATCATCCTCGTCATCGGAGGAGGAAGAGGAGGAGGACAGTGCGAGTTGCTACGGTGAAGGCGAGCCTTCAGATCTTTGGGAGTGGAATGATCGAGAACAAATAGAGTTTCGGGAGGTAGAAAGAATCGATGTGAATGATGTGGATGCTCGTCGCCGCGTAACGGATGCTAGATTGTCCGGGATCCCTGTTGTTTTGCGTGGGCACAAAGGGTGGGCACAGTTTGCTCGTTGCTGGCTGAAGCGGAAGGGTGATGCCACAGATTCTGTTACCTGTGATGCTCAAGGATCAGCTGCGCCGGGAGGGCCGTCACCTATTTCAAGGAATGAAGATGTCTCTAAAATGCAAGCTGTGCAGCAGCCTACAATCGACAACTACAATGAAGAGATGAAGCTTGAGAAAGCGGCCGATGTATCATGTCACAAAGAATTGGCAGCTGAGACCACACCGGGCAATGGGTTGCATTCTTTATCCGAATTGGAGAATCAGCAGCCTACTCTTCTCAGTGAAAGTGTTCCAGCGGGAAAAAATGACATTGCTCTACAACAAACTATACCGCCAAAGACGAATACGGGAGAAAACGAGAGAAAGGACAAAGTGGTATCCGAAGTGGTACCCCCGGAATTGCTGGACCTGGAGCAGAACGAATGGGAACTTGACTTAGATAGAATGTCATCTGATATTGGGAGTGAAAAGGTACCAATTGTCCTGCGTAATTACAGTGAGCAGAATCCGATTGCTCGAACAGAAACCCTGTCGCAATTTCTCAAGACCGGTTGGCCCTCAGATCCAAATTCCCTTACGGGAAAAAATGGCCGCCGTCCTTATCTTCACCAGTGGCAGTTCCCTCTGTCGTCTACTGCTCAATTGAAGCTCTGCGGAAAGGGCCGACACACACCCCTCGAAAATGATATAATCGGGGAAGACATCCTGTCCTATTGGTTGGATCCTGAAAAATGCGGGGGTGACAATCCTTTCCAGTACCTCTTCATGGGAAGAGAAGAAACGTTCAGCAAGCTTCACGTAAGTGATTGTGAATCGTTTGTTGATTGAATTGGACAATGAATCAGTCCTTGCTCACCTAATTCCCTTTCTCCTCTGCCCGATCTTGCAGAAAGATGCAGGCGGTCTTCTTATTTCGATAGCACCGATTATCGGGAAAAAGGAATGCCTAATGGTTCATAGATCGGATGGAACTTCGTGTTTGTACCATTTGAAAGCCAAACTAGACAAAATCAACCTTCAAAAATATCCTATGCTTTGTCATGCCCGAATTTTCAAGACAGTCATCAGTCCTGGTGAAATCCTCTTGATGCCACAGAACACCTACCACCAATGTCGCAATGTTACTCCGTGTCTTTCGTATCATAAATTTCATCTCGATACTGTCAATCTACGACCCTTTCTTGAGTCTTGGATAAACAAAGATGCTCCAGAGATTCAACACCTTGAAGTCATTTGGAATGCGGCTTGCGAGCTGCACAACCAAATTGATGATTTTGTAAAGCAGATGAAGGAAGCAAGAAAGGGTGCCGTTGTGCCATCTCAACCCGCGGATCTGTCTCCAGAGATTATCCGAAAAGTCAACACATTGCGCGCCTTGCGTAATGTTTGCCGGGAGATTTGGAGAAGATTTGAGGAACAGGCCAGACACAGAAATTCCGGCACGTGGAAAAGTGGTGGCGATGATGTCTCTCATTGGACTGGGATGGTGAGAGACATCGACATGGCCCTACACAATTTCCGCTATCGGAATCATGAATCCAAGCCTCCTTTTCGGCCATTCACGGGGCGACGTGAAACGTCTAAAGTAGGGCAGTCAGTTGGGGCAATGAGTTCTCAACAATCAAAACCGGTTGGTCTTGAGGCGGACATTGCGTGTCTTCCTTTGGTCGCTGAGTCATATAGCAGTCCAACGTTTGGGGCGGAAAGTCTTTGCGTGGACAGCAGAGTGGAAGTAAGGCTACATGGTCACCGAGTGACAGGAGTCATCAAAGAGGTCGTGGAAGCAATGCAGGCGGCTTTATTAGAGTTTGATGAGTTCCCTCCTGTATACAGTGAGTATTACCCTCGACGAGGGCTTTTTATGCCTGTCTCCGGAGACTCTTGCACTGAAATCCGACCAAAGGACGTGCATGTTGGAAAGCCAGTCATTTTGAAATGTGTGCTCGATGAGTACCTCGCCGTCGTCAAGTCCCTTAAGGAAGATAGGTTTGTTTTCGTTCACCTCGATATCGGAGAGAACGGCCTTGATCGTTGGCTGCCACAGAGTGAAATATTGAAAGTAATTGCCTCGCCAGGGAAAGACAAGGTGGGAACGGAAGGTTCGGAGCCCAGCGTCAAAGTCGCCAACTTGAAATATGGCGATCCCGTGCAGTAATTTGATGCAACGTATAGCTCCCTGCTAGTTAGTACCAGCAGCTACGGTAATAATTCACATTTAGAGAGAGCATCAGTAATCAGATAGTCGAGATCGGGGCTGCTTAAGTTGTATGTGCTTAAATTATGTTTGTTTGTTTTGTGACATTACAGTGTCATCATCTTGCTTACTGTACCTCTTGTGTGGGTTTCCTCACACAGAGAATTACAGCATATTTAGATTGCAGCCAGTCATATTCAGCCACTAGTAGACTTGTAGCTTGACAGTTGAGCATTAAGCAATGGTGTAGATTTTTTAGTCTTTATTTTGCTAATTTACAATTTGTTTTTACTGCTTTGACAATTCATAGCACCATCCATGCCTGTTTCTGTGTAGATGCAGTGGTGAATCTAAACCTAGTGGTATTGCATTTATTCATAGGGGCTACACCTCTTTGATGTAAATAATATTCATGCGCACAACATTTTTCTAAATGTCACTTTATTGTGATTTTCTTTGTCTGTGGTAAAAATATAAAATGTGAAATGCTTCATGCAAATCATTGGGTGCACTTCCAACGGTCTTTTCCTCCATTCCTCCATACCCTTTACTAGTTACTTTAATGGTAGTTTGGATTATCTATCAAATCCCTGTTGTTCTGTGGTAAGTCATGAATGAGGCACAACTAAACAATGTTGAAGTTGAGACCCATGTTTTTGATTGCATTTGTGTTGCTTCCTACTAGCATTCAAGAATGCAGCATCATAGACTGGGGATCTTTTCCAATGTCACTGACTTTCTAAATCAGATAGCTAGGAGTGCCAAAGATGGGGGGGGGGCTAGTCATAACAAAACAGCTGCTGCTAGCTAGCTACTAGCTAGCTAGCAGCAGCTGTTTTGTTATGACTAGCCCCCCCCCCATC
>ENA-ORBV01006793-ORBV01006793.1-microbial-mat-metagenome-genome-assembly--contig:-NODE-6793-length-19988-cov-8.990056_pt1 | contig 19988 bp, 19 predicted proteins | sample MGYA00237777_ERZ505514 | MGnify/ENA primary metagenome ERZ505514 (study PRJEB26160, sample SAMN06269048) | microbial mat metagenome | isolation source: Oligotrophic lake microbial mat | place... | reverse complement strand
AATGATACGGCGACCACCGAGATCTACACCTCTCTATTCGTCGGCAGCGTCAGATGTGTATAAGAGACAGATCGGGGGGGGACGGACGGACTGTGCACATTCATGCGTATACTGGCCCATCACCGTAGTGTCTGGAGCGACTGTGGCCAAGCCAAACTACAACCAGCAGAAAAAACAGAAGGAACTAGCCCGGCAGGCCCGCCAGAACGAGAAGCGCCAGAAGCGCCAGGCCAAGGGCGAAAGCCCCGCCTCCGGTGAGGCCGCAGGCCCAACGCCGCCCGGAAGCACCGCCAGTGGCGGATAAGCCCTGGTCCCCAGGTGGCCGCGCACCCCTTCCGTTTGCGGGTGAGGCACCGGACGAATTTCGCACGCGCATCCTCCAGCAACAGGCGGAGACCGCTGAGCGCCGGCGTCAGGACCTGAAGGATCAGTCGTCGACGCTCAAAACGCCCGCCGCCCGGATTCGCGTCTGGGAGCGTCTGCACCAGGCACGCCTCCCGAGGGATCTCGCCCACGGGCTGGTCGCCGTCATTGCCGCCAGTACCGGTCTCACGGCAGAACAGGTTCAGGACGAACAGCGGGAACGCTTCCCGATCTCGTAGGAGGGCCTGGTAGGAGCGCCTTTAGGCGCGATCCCGCACCATCCCTCGCTCCTATCGCCCGCAGTCTAGCCCTCGCGCCTAAAGGCGCTCCTACAAGGCGCTCCTACAAGGCGCTCCTACCAGGCGCTCCTGCGGGGCCGGGAAAACGCGACCAGACGATGGCGCCCCATTGCGGTCAGCGGATCATCCGGCGCATGGCCTTCCCAAAGCGCGGCGCGACGTTGCGCAAAAGCCGAAGAGGCCAGCGCCTCCAGCGTCGTCGAGGGGGTAAAGAGATACCCCTGCCCCGCTACACCCCCCAGGGCCACCACCTGGTCCTCCTTGTTCGATCCCCTCGGCCACTGTCTCGAACGGGACGTAGCTCTCAGTTGGCGGGCGTCTCCGCGCAGTTGGGCTTCAGGTCACCCGGCAGGGAGCCGAATGGGGGGCGAAAAAAAGCCCCACCGAAGCGGGGCTTTTTGTCGTCTCTTTTGTAGGAGCGCCTTTAGGCGCGACCGTCGCGGCTGAAGCCGCTCCTACACGCGGGTCGTTACATATCCATCCCGCCCATGCCGCCGCCAGGCATCTGCGAACCACCGGCATCCTTCTTCGGAGCGTCGGCGATCATTGCCTCGGTCGTCAGCAGCAGGCCGGACACAGAGGCGGCGTTCTGCAGCGCGTAGCGCACCACCTTGGTCGGGTCGATGATGCCCATGGCCACCATGTCGCCGTACTCGCCCGTCTGGGCGTTGTAACCGTAGTTGCCCTTGCCTTCAGCGACCTTGTTCAGGACCACTGCGCCGTCTTCACCCGCGTTGATGACGATCTGGCGGAGCGGCTCCTCGAGGGCCCGGCGCAGGATGTTGATGCCTGCGTTCTGGTCCTCGTTGGCGCCCTTCAGGTCCTTCAGTACGTCGCGGGCCCGGATTAGGGCAACACCGCCGCCCGGCACCACGCCTTCTTCAACGGCCGCACGCGTAGCGTGCAGTGCGTCTTCGACGCGGGCCTTCTTTTCCTTCATCTCGATCTCGGTCGCGGCACCGACCTTGATCACGGCGACACCGCCGGAGAGCTTGGCAACGCGCTCCTGCAGCTTCTCGCGATCGTAATCAGAGGTCGTCGCCTCGATTTCCTTGTTGATCTGCTCGACGCGGGCCTTGATGTCCTTGCTCTTGCCGGCGCCGTCGATGATCGTGGTGTTTTCCTTGTCGACGACCACCTTCTTGGCCTTCCCCAGATCTTCCAGGCGGGCCTTCTCCAGCGACAGGCCGACTTCCTCGGCGATGACCTGGCCGCCCGTGAGGATTGCCATGTCCTGCAGCATCGCCTTGCGGCGATCACCGAAGCCAGGAGCCTTCACGGCGCAGACCTTCACGATGCCGCGGATCGTGTTGACGACCAGCGTTGCCAGGGCCTCACCCTCGACGTCTTCGGCAACCACCAGCAGGGGCTTGCCGGACTTGGCGACAGCCTCCAGCAACGGCAGCAGCTCGCGGATGTTCGAGACCTTCTTGTCGTAGAGCAGGATGTAGGGGGCTTCCAGCTCGGCGTGCTGCTCGGCCGCGTTGTTGATGAAGTAGGGGGACAGATAGCCGCGATCGAACTGCATGCCCTCGACGACGTCCAGCTGGTTCTCCAGACCGGAACCGTCTTCGACCGTGATCACGCCCTGCTTGCCGACTTTGGCCATGGCATCCGCCAGCGTCTTGCCGATGGATTCGTCGCCGTTGGCGGAAATCGTACCGACCTGGGCAATGGCCTTGTCGTCCTGGCAGCTCTTCGAGAGCTTGCCAAGCCGCTCGACGATGGCCGCGGAGGCCTTGTCGATGCCCCGCTTCAGATCCATCGGGTTCATGCCGGCGGCTACCGCCTTCAGGCCTTCCTTCAGGATCGACTGGGCCAGCACGGTGGCCGTGGTGGTGCCGTCGCCGGCGACGTCGGAGGTGTTGGAAGCAACTTCCTTCACCATCTGGGCACCCATGTTCTGGAACTTGTCCTCGAGCTCGATCTCCTTGGCGACGGAGACGCCGTCCTTGGTGACGGTCGGGGCGCCGAAGCTCTTGTCGAGCACCACGTTGCGGCCCTTGGGACCCAGCGTCACCTTAACGGCGTCGGCCAGGATGTTGACGCCGGCGAACATGCGCGCCCGGGCGTCATCACTGAAACGTACTTCTTTGGCAGCCATTGAATGTCTTCCTTACTTGATAGGTCAGTTTTTCGGTTGGGGGGTCGATCAGCCTTCGATGACGGCCATGATGTCGTCTTCCTTCATGACGAGGAGTTCCTCGCCATCGACCTTGACCTCAGTGCCGCTGTACTTGCCGAAGAGCACCTTGTCGCCAGCTTTCAGGTCGAGGGGGCGGACCTTGCCGTCTTCGAGAATCCGGCCCTTGCCCACGGCAATGACCTTGCCCTTGATGGGCTTCTCGGTGGCGGAATCGGGAATCACGATCCCACCGGGGGAGGTACGCTCTTCTTCGGTACGCTTGATGATGACGCGATCGTGCAGCGGACGAATCTTCATGGACAAAACTCCTTTAAATATCCTGGTGTTGGGCTTGGATACCGGCGCCTTGCAAGGCGCGGTAACGAATAATCGTTAGCACTCTCCCCGTGGGGCTGCTAATCATAGGGGCAGCGGCTGAAAATTCAAGGCCGGAAATGGGGCCATGCCTGATTTTCCCGCCGGCTCCACGCCCCCGGAAATCAGGCATGGCCCCATTTTGGGCCTGACATAATCCGCGAATGCCCACCGAGCTTCAGCCCTCTGCCCCGCCAACCGACGCCCTGGTGGTGCTCTGCACCTGCCCGGATCAGGCGACGGCCACCGGAATTGCGACCGCCCTCCTCGCGAAAAAACTGGCCGCGTGCGTGAATTGCGTGGCGGGAATCCGGTCTATGTACCGGTGGGACGGGCAAATCAGGGACGATACCGAGGTGCTGCTGGTCATCAAGACCAGCGCGGCTCGGTACGCGGCGCTCGAGGCTCTGCTACGGGCGCAGCACCCCTATGAAATGCCCGAGATTATTGCTGTACCGGTGGTTGCCGGGGCGGCGGACTATTTGAACTGGATCAGGCAGGCTACGAGCCCATGAAGCGTATCTTTCAGCTGCTCCCGGTGGCCGCCATCCTGGTCTTTGGCCTGTCCGTTCCGGCAGCGGTGCTGGCCCAGGACCAGGACATCCTGAAGCCCGAGGAGGCCTTCCGCTACACGGTCGAGGCCAGTGGGAACTCCCTTCTGGTGCGGTGGACGATCGAGCCTGAGCACTATCTGTATCAGGAGCGCATGAGCTTCGAGAGCCGCACCCCGGGCGTGACGCTGGGGCCGGCGGTGATGCCCAAAGGCCGGCTCCATAAAGACGAGTACTTCGGCGACATGCACATCTACCGGGGCAGCGCCGAGATCCAGGTGCCGCTGGCGACCCGCGCCCCCGGCACCAACAGCCTGGCACTGGCGATCAAGTCCCAGGGGTGCGCCGATGCCGGCCTGTGCTACCCGCCCCAGGTCTGGGTAACCAACGTGCGGCTCCCGGCCGCTGGCGGCACCCCGACAACGGGACAGCCAGTCAGCCGCCTTGGCGCGCTGCTCGGCGCCGCCGCAACGAGCAGCGGCACGGGGCCAAAGGACGACCCGCTCCCGGTCGAAGAGGCCTTCAGCTTCCGTACGGAATTCGCAGATCCCTTCACGCTGAAAGTGCTGTGGCGGGTTGCGCCGGGTTACTACCTTTACCGCCACACCCTCGGCGCGGAGTCGAATAGCGAGGCAGTGCGCTTCGGCCCGCCGGTCCTGCCGGCCGGTGAGCCGAAAGTTGATGAAGAGTTTGGCGACACGCTGGTCTTCTACGACGAAGTGTCGATGACCGTGCCGCTGACCCGCAGCAGCCCGGAGGCACGGAGCCTGCCGTTGACGATCCTCTTTCAGGGCTGCAAGGACGAGAGCATCTGCTACCCGCCCCAGGCCGTGGCGACCACGGTCGCACTGCCAGCAGCCTCGGTCGGGATCGCGGCTGCAGGTGTGCCGTCGGTCGCGGCTGAAGCCGCTCCTACCGGTGCGCTGGTAGGAGCGGCTTCAGCCGCCACCAGCGACACACCTGAATCCGAGCAGGACCGCCTGTTTACGCTGATCCGGGACGGGAACCTGCTGGTGGTGATGGCCATGTTCGCCGGCCTGGGCCTGCTGCTGTCGTTCACGCCCTGCTGCCTGCCCATGTACCCGATCCTGTCCGGCATCATCGTGGGCCAGGGCAGCAAGGACGGCGCGCCCCTCGGCTCGACGAAGGCGTTCCTGCTGTCCCTGTCCTTCGTTCTCGGCATGGCGGTGACCTACACGGCGCTGGGCGCGGTCTTCGCCGCCGCCGGCGCCCAGGTGCAGTCGGTCATGCAGCAGCCAGCCGTTATCATCGGCGTGGCGCTGCTCTTCGTGGCCCTCGCCCTGTCGATGTTCGGCCTGTTCGATCTGCAGATTCCAGCCTCCTGGCAGACGCGGCTGAATGCTCTTTCGGGCCAGCAGCGCTCGGGAAGTTTCATCGGCGCCGGCATCATGGGCATCATCTCCGCAGCGGTGATCACGACCTGCGTCACGCCGCCCCTCGTCGCCGCACTGACCGTCATCGCCAAGACAGGCGACGTGGGACGGGGCGCATTGGCGCTGTTCGCCCTCGGCATCGGCATGGGAATTCCGCTCCTGGCCATCGGCGCGTCGGCGGGCCGGCTGATGCCCAGGGCGGGCGCCTGGATGGTGTCGGTAAAGGCGGCCTTCGGCCTGCTGATGCTGGGCATGGCGGTCTGGATGCTCGACCGGCTCTGGCCCGGAACCCTGACCCTGGCCCTTTGGGCGGTGCTGCTGGTGATCGGCGGCGTGTTCCTCGGTGCCTTCGCGCCCGTGGATGGTTCCGCGGCCTTGTCCCGCAAGTTCGGCAAGGCCTTTGGCATCGTCGCCGTGCTGTACGGAGCGGCGCTGCTCATCGGGGCGCTGGCTGGCAGTGAAGACGCGCTGCGGCCACTGCGGTTCGCGGCGGCCCCCGAGGCTTCCGGTGCCGCCAGCGGGTCCGAGGCCCACAGCATGTTCACCCGCATCAAGACCGTGGCTGATCTGGACGGGGCCATTGAAGGGGCCAAACGGGAGAACCGGCCAGTACTCCTCGATTTTTATGCCGACTGGTGCGTATCCTGCAAGGAGATGGAGAAATACACCTTCCCCGATCCCGCCGTGCAGGCCGCACTCGGCAACGCCGTCACCCTGCAGGCCGATGTCACCTTGGTCGACGCCGACGACCAGGCACTGATGAAGCATTTCGGCATCATCGGGCCCCCGACGATCATGTTCTTTACGCCGGACGGCAGGGAGCAGGCCTCGCGCCGCATCGTCGGCTTCAAACCAGCCGCGGCGTTCGCGGCGCATCTCCAGGCAGTGTTTGAGGAACCCGCCGCCACTGCCGTCGCCACCGCCGCCAACTGAGGCCCGTAAAGCTTCCCCGTGCGCCCCATTCGCAAGCTAGCTCTTGGCCTCTGGGTCGCCGTCTTCCTGGTAGGGGGCATCCTCGTCGGCACCGGCTGGAGGCCTGGCGCGGAGACACCGACTGTCAATACCACTGACAACTCTAGTGTCGATTTAGCTGTGCAGTCAGAACCCTCGGTTTCTGAGAAAGTTTCTGCGGCCGCCGTTCGGGTTGGAGACCCCCTGCCGGCGCTGACCCTGAAGGACCTCAAAGGCGAGCCGCGGGCGCTTGCGGAATGGTCCGGCCGCACCCTCCTCGTCAATTTCTGGGCGACCTGGTGCGCCCCCTGCCGGAAAGAGATGCCGCTGCTGGAGCAGTTTCAGGCCGATCAGGATCCTGCCCGGATGCAGGTGATTGGCATCGCCATCGACCGTTACGAGAGCGTCCTTCGGTTCATCGGGGAAACCGGGGTGACCTACCCCAACTTGGTGGGCGAGATGGACGCCACCCGGGCGGCAGAGCGGTTTGCCCCGGAGTTTGCGCTGCCGCTCTCAGTGGTTGCTGCTCCGGACGGGACGGTGCTCGCCATCCACATGGGCGAGATCACTCCCCGCGACCTCGAACAGGTCGCCGCCGTCGCAGACGGACTGGCGACCGGTACACTCACCACGGCCAATGCCCCGTCCCGCCTGAACCTGGGCCAGGATAAAAAAGGTACCGGACCTTAGTTATTTGGTTTTGTTAGTTGTTGGCGGTTGATAACTAAAGAAACCAAACAACTAAGGTCCGGTACCTTTCGCAAGTACCTTCGTACGTGTTGCTTATGTCATTTCCCGGCTAAAGTCGGTAAACTTGCGGTCATCTCCGGCGATATAGACCTCATTCGATGGCGCAGCTATTGCTGCTAAACGGGCCTAACCTGAACCTGCTCGGCCGCCGGGAGCCCCACCTTTACGGCTCGACGACCCTGGCAGATATCGAAAAGGCCGCCGCCACCGCCGCGGAGGCTGCCGGGCACGAACTGGCCACCTTCCAGACCAACTCGGAAGCCGCCCTGGTGGACCGCATCCAGCAAGCCGCCGGCCACGTGGACTTCATCCTGCTCAACCCCGGTGCGCTGACCCATACCAGTGTGGCCCTGCGGGACGCACTCCTGGCCGTTGGCATCCCGTTTATCGAAATTCATCTCAGCAACGTCTACGCCCGGGAGGAATTCCGGCGGCACTCCTACGTATCCGACGTGGCCGTTGGTGTGATCGCCGGGCTGGGTGCCCACGGTTATCTCCTGGCCCTTCAGGCGGCCTGCGAGCAACTCGCCCGGCCCCGACCCGACTAAGCGAGGACTTTCATGGATATCCGCAAGGTAAAGAAACTCATCGAGCTGCTGGAAGAATCCGGCCTCGCCGAGCTGGAGATCACCGAGGGCGAGGAATCGGTGCGCATCAGTCGTCACATGACCAACGCGCCGGCCCAGTACACGCTCCCTCCCCAACCCTATTTCGCCGCTCCCCCGGCAGCCGGTAGTGCCGGCCCAGCAGCCCCGGCAGCACCGGCCGCTGCACCGGAGGCCACGGGCCACAAAGTCCTGTCACCCATGGTGGGCACCTACTATGAATCGCCCTCTCCCGGCTCACCGAACTTCGTGAAGATCGGCGATCAGGTCCAGGCCGGCGCCACCCTGTGCATCATCGAAGCCATGAAGATGATGAACCAGATCGAGGCCGACGTGGCCGGCAAGGTCGTTGCAGCCCTCGCGAAGAACGGTGAGCCGGTCGAGTTCGGCCAGGCGCTGTTCATTATCGAACCTTAAGCCGCCGATGCTCGACAAAGTCGTCATCGCCAATCGGGGTGAGATCGCGCTGCGCATTCAACGCGCCTGTCGCGAACTGGGCATCAAGACCGTGGCCGTGCACTCGACGGCCGACGCCAGCCAGAAGCACGTACTGCTCGCCGACGAGACGGTGTGTATAGGCCCACCGCCCTCCGCGCAGAGCTACCTGAACATGCCGGCCATCATCAGTGCAGCGGAAGTCACGGACGCGGTGGCCATCCACCCAGGCTACGGCTTCCTGTCCGAGAACGCCGATTTTGCGGAGCGCGTGCAACGCAGTGGCTTCATCTTCGTCGGCCCGCCACCGGAGGTGATCCGGTTGATGGGAGACAAGATCTCCGCCAAGACAGCCATGCGGGCCGCCGGCGTGCCTTGTGTGCCCGGCTCCGACGGCCCTCTGGGTGAGGACGGCGATGAGACCCGGGCGATGGCCCGGTCGATCGGGTATCCCGTGATCATCAAGGCAGCCGGCGGCGGTGGCGGCCGGGGCATGCGCGTGGTGCACAGCGACGCCACGCTGCTCAATGCCATCGCGATGACGCGCGTCGAGGCCGGTTCGGCCTTCGGCAACAGCACCGTTTACCTGGAGAAATACCTCGAGAAGCCCCGGCATATCGAGTTCCAGGTGCTGGCCGATGCCCATGGCAACGCGGTCCACCTGTTCGACCGGGACTGCTCAATGCAGCGCCGGCATCAAAAGGTTCTCGAGGAAGCGCCGGCGCCAGGCATCCCCCACGAACTGCGCATGAAGATGGGCGCCCGGGTCGTTGAAGCCTGCCGGGAGATCGGCTATCGCAGTGCCGGCACCTTTGAGTTCCTCTACGAAAATGGTGAGTTCTACTTCATCGAGATGAACACCCGGGTCCAGGTGGAGCACCCGGTAACGGAACTGATCACCGGCATCGACATCGTCAAGGAACAGCTCAAGATTGCGGCCGGCGAGAAACTGTCGTTCCGCCAGGAAGATCTGGTCGTCCGCGGTCACGCGGTGGAATGCCGCATCAATGCCGAGGACCCCCGCACGTTCATGCCCTCACCGGGCAAGGTGGACGTCTGGCACCCGCCCGGCGGTCCGGGCATTCGCGTGGACAGCCACCTGTACAGCGGCTACACCGTGCCGCCGTTCTACGATTCGCTCGTGGCCAAGGTCATTGCCCATGGCGATGACCGGGAATCGGCCATTGCCCGCATGAGCATCGCGTTGAGCGAGATGGTGGTGGACGGTATCAAGACCAACATCCCGTTGCATCGGGACCTCTGTGAGGACGCGGCCTTTCGCCGCGGGGGCACGGACATTCACTACCTCGAGAAGAAACTGCGGATCTGAGCGGCAACGATGACCGAGCGCTGGCTGCAGGCCGCCGTGAACTGCCCGCAGGCTGGCGTGGCGGGGGTGGAAGCGGCGTTCGAGGGACTCGGAGCCCTGGTGACCTGGACCCAGGGCGCGGACGACGAGGAGATTCTTGAGCCGGAGCCCGGCGCAACTCCCCTCTGGGCGGCCGTCCGGGTGACGGCCCTCCTGCCGCCCACGTTGTCCCGCGAGCAGGTCCTGGCAGCTTTCCCGGGGGCCCGGCTGTCCTTTGAAATCGTAGCGGACCGGGACTGGGACGCGGAGTGGCGCCGCACCCTGAAACCCCTGCGCTTCGGTCGGCGGCTGTGGATCTGCCCCGCGGGTCAGGCCTGTCCCGACCCGGCCGGCGTCAGTGTCCTGCTTGAACCCGGCCTCGCCTTCGGCACCGGCACCCACCCGACCACCGCCATGTGCCTGGCGTGGCTGGACAGCCAGCTGCTGGTAGGCCAGACGGTGCTCGACTACGGGTGCGGGTCCGGGATACTGGCGATTGCTGCCCTCGCCCTCGGGGCCCGGGAGGCTGTGGCCGTGGATATCGACCCGCAGGCCTTGATCGCCACGGTCGATAACGGCACCCGTAACGGCTGTGGGGCACGGCTGACGGCGGGTAGGCCGACGGCATTGCTGCCCGCCGCCTGCCCGGACTCTTTCAACGTGCTGGTGGCCAACATTCTTTCTGGCCCACTCGTCCGCCTGGCGCCGGAGCTGCGCCGCTTCGGCCGAGCGGGAACCCGGGTGGCATTGAGCGGTATCCTTGCCGAGCAGGCTAACGAGGTCATCGCGGCATTCCAGCCCTGGGTCCGTCTAGCGATTGCCGATGAACAGGGCGGGTGGGTGTTGCTGACCGGGGCCATGGCGCACTAGAACGATGTACACCAATTGTCCCGAGTGCGGCACCGTGTTCCGCATTAGCACCAACGAGCTGCGCGTCGCCGAAGGCTACGTGCGCTGCGGCCACTGCTCAGCCACGTTTAACGCCCTGGCCACTCTGGCTGACCAACTGCCTCCCACCGTAACCCTCCAGCAACTCACACTGCCGACCGAGTCGGACCCCGGCGCAGCCGTCGGAACCGCACCCACTGCCCCGGCGGGCCTGCCCGCTGAACCTGAACGGCCCTCAGCACCTCCCGAGCTGGAGTTCGCCGCAACCTATGTGCCACTTCCGGTCAGCGAGGACACCCTCGAGTTCGATATTCCGGAAGACAAATGGTCCAACTTTTTCGCTGGAAATGACCCGGAGCAGCACTCGGGACCGGCCAGCGCGCCGGAGCCCGACGTGGCATCCGAAGCCGAGGCCGCCCCGGCGGCCGAAGCCGATGTGGGCCAGGGAATCGGCTCCGACACCGTGGACCAGGCGGGCCTCTATCGGGCGCTCGCCAGCGAAGCCCGCGACCCTGAGCAGGGTGAGGATGCGGACTGGCAGTCGCTCCTCACGGAGGTTCCGGCCGACGAGGCCCCTCCCGAACCTGTGTATGTGATCAGCGAGGATGCCTTCTGGGAATCCCCGCCAGAGGCAGAGGCGCAACCACCAGCGCCACTGCCAGCGGACTTTGCCGTCGACCTCCCGGAGGACCCGAGCACTGCATCCGAGCGCGTCACTCCCGGGGAACCGGAACCGGAACCGGAACCGCAACTCCGCACGGCAGACCGGCCCTTCCTCTGGACGCCGCCCGCGACGCCGGAGACGCCGAGTTCCGGGCGGGGCTGGGCCTACACCGGTGGCAGTGCGTTGCTCGCCCTGATGCTCGCAATGCAAGTGCTTCACCAACAACGGGACGAGCTGGCGACCAATGCCGTGCTGGCCGAACCCCTGCAGCGGATGTACGCGGCCCTGGGTCTGCCGTTATGGCCCGCCTGGGACCTTCAGGCCTATCAGGTGCGCACCTCGGAGGCCATCGCCGATCGCAGCAGCCGGGGCGCTCTCGACATTCTCGCCCGCATAGCCGTCGCGGGTGACAAGCCAGTAGGCCTGCCCTTCGTGCGGGTCACGCTGCGCGATGGCCTCGCGAGGCCGCTGGGTTCCCGCGTCTTCCGGCCCGCGGAATACCTGGGCAAGACACCACGGCCCCGGGAGCCGGTCAGTCCGGGCACACTGATTCCAGTAGAGATCAGCCTGAAGGATCCCGGTAGGGATGCCCTGGGCTTCGACGTGGACGTGTGCGTGATGAGCCAGCGGGAAGGCATGCTCTGCCGGGCCGAGCGCGAACCCTTTCTGCGCTGAACTCACCTCACGAATCACGCGCAACTGTTTGTCCACAGGCGCAGCAGCGGGCACACGGGCTCCTGCGGACCAACCTGCAATTAACCACTGCGCAGATACGCTGAACAAGAACCCAGCACTCCGTTTCATCGTGCTATGCTTTCGCTCACTCGCGAGTGGCCAATAATTCTTCGACGATTCGCCGCGAGTATCCAGGGTTTTACAAGCGCTTTAGAATCATTGCCTTTGGTGATATTGCCCGCAGCGGCTGACACCATAACGGCAACCGGGGTTGGTCTTTCTTGGGGGAGTCGCGGAGTGGTGGCGAAAAGCGTACGCAGCAAGAACTCAGCCAAGAAACACACTTCGCCACGCCACGGTGCGTCCACCGTTCGCGTCAGGAACCGCCCTCTCCGTGACTACACTGAAGAAGCACTGCAGAAATACTTCGGCGATCTCAACGGCCATCGGCCGGGTGATCTGTATGAACTCGTTTTGGGTGAAGTCGAAGAGCCCCTGTTCAAGACGGTGCTGGACTACACCAAGGGCAACCAGAGCGTGGCCGCCGAGATTCTTGGCATCAATCGCGCCACCTTGCGCAAGAAGCTCCGGCACTACCAACTGCTCGGCTAGAGCGGCTGCCATGGTGGGACCTGGCGCCTGGCGTCGCTCGGCAGCATGAAGCGGGCACTCATCAGCGTGTCCGACAAGGCCGGCGTGGTCGATCTCGCCGCCCGGCTCCGGGCCCTCGGCTTCGACCTGATCTCTACCGGCGGCACGGCTGCCGCACTCCGGAATGCCAGCCAGCCGGTCACGGATGTCTCTGAAATTACTGGCTTTCCAGAGATCATGGACGGGCGGGTAAAAACCCTCCACCCCGCCATTCACGGGGGCCTGCTGGGCCGCCGTGCAGTAGACGACGCGGTGCTGCGTGAGCACGGCATCGACGCTATCGACCTGCTGGTAGTCAACCTCTACCCCTTCGAAGCCACCGTGAGCCGCCGGGGCTGCACCCGGGAGGACGCCATCGAGAATATCGACGTCGGCGGTCCCGCGATGCTGCGGGCCGCGGCGAAGAACCACGCCTTCGTTGCCGTGGTTGTGGACCCGGCAGACTACGAGCGTGTGCTCAGGGAACTCGAACAAAACGGTAGTGTGGGCGTCGACACCCGCCGCTATCTAGCCCGCAAAGTATTCGCCCACACGGCCAGCTACGATGCCGCTGTCTTCAACTGGCTGCGCCAGGCTGATGGCGACACGGCCCTGCCGGTCCGGTACCCGCTGGGACTGACCTTGCGGGACACGCTTCGCTACGGCGAGAACCCCCACCAGCGGGCGGGCCTGTACACGCTCCCCGGTGGCGCTGCCGATACCGTGGTGGGTGCGACGTTCCGCCAGGGGAAAGAGCTCTCCTTCAATAATCTGGCAGATGCGGATGCGGCCCTCGAGTGCGTGCGCTCGCTGGCAGCGCCCGCCTGCGTCATCGTCAAGCACGCGAACCCCTGCGGCGTGGGCCTGGCCACCTCCACCGTCGCTGCCTATGAGAAGGCCTATGCCACGGACCCGACGTCCGCCTTCGGCGGCATCATCGCCTTCAACGCCACCGTGGATGGCGCACTGGCAACCCTGATCATCGAACGGCAGTTTGTCGAAGTCATGGTGGCCCCGGCCTACACGCCCGAGGCGCTGACAGCGCTGGCACGGAAGCCGAACATTCGCGTGCTGGAGACCGGGGCGCTGCGCCCGGTGCTGCCCCCCGGGCTGCGGGTTGAGCAACTCGAAGGCGGCATGCTGGTGCAAGACGCCGACGTGGCAACGCTCTCCGGGGGTGACTTGCGCGTTGTCACCAAACGCCAGCCCACTGCCGCCGAGCGGGCCGACGCGGAGTTGGCCTGGAATCTGGTGCGCTCGGTGAAGTCCAACGCAATCCTTTTGGTCCGGGACGGCGCCACCATTGGCATCGGCGCGGGGCAGATGAGCCGCGTGATGAGCGTGCGCATCGCGGTCTGGAAAGCCGAGGAAGCAGGCCTCAAGACCACCGGCGCGACTCTCGCCTCCGACGCCTTCTTTCCCTTCCGGGATGGGGTGGACCTGGCGGCCAGTTTCGGCATCCGCACCATCATTCAGCCTGGCGGCTCCGTGCGGGATGCTGAAGTGATCGCTGCCGCGGACGAGCACGGCATGGCCATGCTGTTCACCGGCATGCGGCACTTCCGGCACTAGCCATGAAAATTCTTGTCGTCGGCGGCGGCGGCCGCGAACACGCCTTGGCCTGGAAGCTGGCCCAGTCGAAGGATGTCGAGGAAGTCATCGTCGCGCCTGGCAACGCCGGCACCGCACTAGAACCAAAAGTACGCAACGCCCCGGTCGCTGCAGAGGACATCGACGCGCTCCTGAAACTCGCAAAAGAAGAGCACGTCGGACTCACCGTGATCGGCCCCGAGGGGCCCCTCGCTGCCGGGATCGTTGACCGCTTCTGGAACTCGGGCCTGCGCTGCTTCGGCCCCCGGAAGCAAGCGGCGCGGCTCGAAAGCTCCAAGACCTTCGCCAAGGAATTCATGGTCCGGCACCGGATACCAACGGCGCGCCACGCGTCCTTCACGGATCTGGAGGAGGCCCAAGCCTACCTGGAGGAGGTGGGCGCCCCGATCGTTGTCAAGGCTGACGGTCTCGCCGCCGGCAAGGGCGTCGTCGTCGCGCAGACGCTGAAGGAGGCTCACGCCGCGGTGCTCGACATGCTGGGCGAGCGCAGCTTCGGTGACGCGGGCGCCCGGGTGGTGATCGAGGAGTTTCTGATTGGCGAGGAGGCGAGCTTCATCGCGATGGTCGGGGTAGACGGCGCGATCCTGCCGCTTGCCACGTCCCAGGATCACAAGGCCCGGGACGATGGGGACCAGGGCCCGAACACGGGCGGCATGGGCGCCTATTCACCCGCGCCGGTGGTCACCGATGCCATTGCCCAGCGCGTGATGAACGAAGTGCTGCGTCCGGTCGTGGAGGGCTTGCGGGAGGAAGGCGTGCGCTACACCGGCTTCCTCTATGCGGGGCTGATGATCGGCCCGGACGGTACGCCGAAGGTCCTTGAGTTCAACTGCCGCTTCGGCGACCCGGAAACCCAGCCGATTCTCTTCCGCCTGAAAACCGGACTCCTGCAACTGATCGACGCCGCGCTGGACGGCAAGCTCGGCAAAACGAAGATCGAGTGGGACCCCCGCCCCGCCGTCGGCGTGGTGATGGCCGCCGCCGGCTACCCCGGCGACTACCGCAAGGGTGACGAGATCTCGGGCCTGCCCACCGCGCCATCAGCGACCAGCAAGGTCTTCCATGCGGGCACCGGAGTCGATGCGCACAACAAGATTGTGACCCGCGGCGGGCGGGTCTTATGCGTCGTCGGCACCGGAGACTCGGTGCAGGCAGCGCAAACAGAGGCCTACCGGGTCGTGGAGCAGATCAAGTTCAAGGACGCGCTGTACCGCCGCGATATCGGCTATCGAGCAATTGAGCGAGGCCTGTAGGAGCGCCTTTAGGCGCGATCCCGACCCTAACCTCAATCCCCACCAACCCCTGCACGTCAGTGCAACATCGTAGGCGTGAAGGCACTCCCCTCACTTCTTCCCGCAAAGCACCCTGGATAAGGACGTGGCAGGCACGTGAACGGCCACGCCGCTTCTTGGGCGCCTGTACCCGGGCGAGTTCCGCCTCCGCTGCATCGAACTCGGCGATTCTTCGCTCTGTATAGATCTCGACCGGCAACGTGACAGCGGGCCGGAGCAGCAGACCCTCTGGAACTGTAGCGGCAATTAATTGATCGTCGGCCTTGAGCCCCAGGCTCTGCCGGAGCCTGGCGGTCAGGGTCACCGTTCCGCGGCTGCTGATTGTGAGTGCGGCTTTCATGGCCGCTAGAATTGCGGCTTTACCGCTTTTCTGCAATTCTGCCTCTCGGCAGAGTTTCACTTACCGTGCAACGGGGAAACCATGAACGCCCTCGAAACCAGAATCCCGCCGCCACTTGCCGGCTTGCTGATAGGCCTCGTCGCCTGGCTGGCTTCGTCCGCCTCCGCGCAGACCACCCTGCCATTCCCGGTGCGGCTCGGGGGCGCCATCGCATTCGTTCTTCTGGGCCTCGCCTTGGCCGGCGCCGGGGCCCGCACGGTCAGCCGGGCTAAAACCACTCTGAATCCGGTAAAACCGGAAACCACGACGGCGCTGGTCACGTCCGGAATCTACGCCTACAGCCGTAACCCGATGTACGTCGGCATGGGTGCCTGGCTGCTGGCCTGGTCTGCCTGGCTAGGCACGCTAGCCGGCCTCATCGGGGCCCCGCTGTTCGTGCTCTACATGAACCGGTTCCAGATCGGACCGGAGGAACGCGCTCTCTCGGCACTCTTTGGCGCTGAGTTTGCCGCCTACCGGGCGCGGGTCCGCCGGTGGCTATAGGCATGCGGGTCAAACGGACGGTTACGCTGCCCAACGCGGCTGAGGAACTGCTGCTGTTTGTGTGCGGAACTTCTCCCGCATGATTCCTGCTGACCCGGCTATCCGACGCCGCTGGCTGATGGGTACCGGGCTATTTGCCGCGGCGTGGTTTCTCTTGCTGTGGCCCATGGCCAATGCCCTCTACGGACTGCCGGGGGCGGCTGCTACCAGCGCCCTGCAGGCGAACCGGCTCATCTACGAGGAACTGGTGAAGCTGGTGCTGCTGCTGGGCGTGGCAGCCATGGCTGCCTGGCTTGGGGTCAAGACGCTGACGACCCGGTCGTTCCCGCCGGCTGGGCTGCGGGTGCCTTTCCAGATGAGCATCAATCAGGGCACTGCCGCGCTCATGCCGGGCATCGGCCTTCTGCTCGTTGCACTCGTCACACTGGGCTTCCGGGTTGCGTCGCTGCGCGTGACGCTGGAGCTGGCTGGGGTATTGCGGGGTATCAGCTGAGGCCACCGGACTACCTCAGGTTATCGAAGAATTTCGGGAGATCATCGGGGCCTGACGGAGGTCGCGGCTGAAGCCGCTCCTACGTCAGGCCCCTTGAGAAGGGTTAGCGCTTCATCGAGTCGAAGAAATCGACGTTCTTCTTTGTGTCCTGCATCTTCGAGAGCAGGAACTCGACGGCTGTAAGCTCGTCCATCGGGTGCAGCACCTTCCGGAGAATCCACATTTTCTGCAGCTCGTCTTCCTTCGTGAGGAGCTCCTCACGGCGGGTACCAGAGCGGTTGATGTTGATCGCGGGGAAAACGCGCTTCTCGGCGATGCGGCGATCCAGGTGGATCTCCATGTTGCCGGTGCCCTTGAACTCCTCGTAAATCACGTCGTCCATCTTCGAGCCCGTGTCGATGAGTGCGGTGGCCAGGATCGTGAGACTGCCGCCCTCCTCGATGTTGCGTGCCGCGCCAAAGAAGCGCTTGGGACGATGGAGGGCGTTGGCGTCCACGCCGCCGGTCAGCACCTTGCCGGAGGAAGGCACCACGGTGTTGTAGGCCCGGGCGAGACGGGTGATGGAGTCGAGGAGAATCACTACGTCTTTCTTGTGCTCAACGAGGCGCTTGGCCTTTTCGATGACCATCTCGGCCACCTGCACGTGCCGGCTGGCCGGCTCGTCAAAGGTGCTGGACACCACTTCACCACGCACGCTGCGCTCCCACTCCGTCACTTCCTCGGGCCGCTCGTCGATGAGCAGCACAATCAGGAAGCACTCCGGGTGGTTGGTGGTGATGGACATGGCGATGTTCTGCAGAAGCATCGTCTTGCCGGCCTTGGGCGGCGAGACGATCAGGCCGCGCTGGCCCTTGCCGATCGGAGCGCAGAGATCGATGATCCGGGCAGTCAGGTCCTCGGTACTGCCGTTGCCCTGCTCCAGGCCCAGCCGCTTCTTCGGGAACAGCGGCTTGAGGTTCTCAAAAAGTACCTTGTTGCGTGCATTTTCGGGGGCGTCGAAGTTGATCTCGCTGACCTTGAGGAGCGCGAAGTACCGCTCGCTTTCCTTCGGCGGGCGAATCAGGCCGGAAACGGTGTCGCCAGTCCGCAGGTTGAAGCGGCGGATCTGACTCGGTGACACGTAGATGTCATCGGGGCCAGCCAGGTAGGAGCTATCGGCCGAGCGCAGGAAACCAAAGCCATCCTGCAGGATCTCGAGCACACCGTCGGCAAAGATGTTCTCGCCTCGCTGGGCATGGGCTTTCAGGATCGCAAAGATGATGTCCTGCTTGCGGGAGCGGGCCATGCCTTCGATGCCCATCGCCTCCGCCATGCCCACCAGCTCAACCGGCGGTCTGGTCTTGAGTTCGTTGAGGTTCAGCAGATTGGCGCCGCCCTCAAGCTGACTCTTGGGAATCACCTCATCCTCAGAGAACGAGACGACCTCCTCGTGGTCCCCTTGACGGCGCGGCGGGCGCCGACCCATGTCGTCATTGCGGTTGCGGTGACCACCGCCCGTGTTGCCGTTGCTGTTACCGCCGCCGACGTTGCCACCGGCAACATTGCCGTTACCGCCACCGCCACCGCCACCGACGTTGCCGCCGCCACCGCCCTTGGAGCGATTACGGGCTGAATTGCCGAGATAGCCTCTCATGCATGGATCCTTGAAAGTGAAACTGGATAGTTGAGTCTGGTGAGTTCGTGCGGCCCGCTACAGCTTGGCTTCGAGGAGCTTCTGCAATTGCTCTCTGGAGACGATGCCAACGTGCTGAGCCTCGACCACGCCGTCCCTGAAAAGCATCAGCGTCGGGATACTGCGGATGCCGTACTTCATGGCCGTGCTCTGGCTGCCTTCGACATCGACCTTGGCTATTTCGATACGGTCCTGATACTCGATGGCGATCTGCTCGAGGATCGGCGCAATACTCTTGCAGGGGCCACACCACTCGGCCCAGAAGTCCACGAGGACGGGACGGGTGGACTTCAATACCTGCGCTTCGAATGTGGCATCGGAGACGTGAACTATGCTCATGGTCCTCTGGATGGTCCTGTTGGTTGGTGTTTAAGGGAATGGTGTGCAGAGTTTGTTAAGGAATGTCCGACGGGATCAGCAGCGCCAGCAGGTTCAACCCCTCAGGCTGAACACCGTTAGCAGGCCTTCCTCGGAAGTCGCTTCGGGGCATCAGGCGGGCTTCTTCAACGAAGCCGGCGTGAAGCGCGGGGCCGGATAGGGCACAATCCGGAATCGAGAAGCGTTCTCTGGAGCTTCCTGCGTGTCCCGTCCGGGTCAACTAACCTGGGGTAGCCCGTCTGGAATCTGTGTCTAGAATCGTATTTGGGCCGCAGCCTTGAAGCCTCTGAGGCGCGCGGCGGATTTGGCAATTTGAACCTGTCCCGCCGGCTTTTGCAAGGGGGACGGTTCGCTTTTGACTGTAGGGTGACATGAGTCGCGACCACAACGTCTTGTTTTCAGAACTGGGTTTACCTCCCGAGATACTCGTGGGCGTCCGTGCTGCGGGGTTCCAGCAATGCACGCCCATCCAGGCGCAGACGCTCCCTATCGCCCTCCAGGGCAGGGACGTCGCCGGACAGGCGCAGACCGGGACGGGCAAGACCGCTGCCTTTCTGCTCGCCATGTTCAATCACCTGCTGAAACATCCCGCGCCGCGCAGCGACCAGCCCAGCCCCCGGGCATTGATCCTGGCTCCCACCCGGGAACTGGCGGTACAGATTCACTCGGACGCCCTGATTCTTGGCAGCGCGACCGGCCTGCGAATGTCTGTCGTCTATGGCGGAGCCGATTACGACAAACAGCGGGAGGAACTCCAGCGGGGCGTCGATGTGCTGATCGGCACGCCAGGCCGGCTCATCGACTATTTCCGCCAGCACATCTACACGCTTAGTCACGCCCAGGTGCTCGTGATGGACGAGGCCGACCGGATGTTCGACCTCGGCTTCATCAAGGACATTCGTTTCCTGCTGCGTCGACTGCCGCCGCCCGACAAGCGACTGAACCTGCTGTTCTCAGCCACTCTGGGTCACCGGGTTCTTGAGCTCGCCTACGAGCACATGAACAACCCGGAGACCGTGCAGATCGAGCCGGACAAGAAGACCGTGGACCTCGTCACCCAGTGCGTCTACTTCCCGGGTAACGAGGAAAAGGGTCGCCTGCTGGTCGGCCTTCTGCGCAGCATGCAGGCCCGGCGCACGATGGTCTTTGTCAACACCAAGCGTGCGGCGGAAGAGATTGCCCGGCTGCTGGCCCACAACGGGCTGCCGGCGGAGGCCATCAACGGAGATGTACCCCAGAACAAGCGGCTGCGCATGCTGAAGGACTTCCAGGAAGGCACGCTTCCCGTGCTCGTGGCGACAGACGTTGCCTCCCGGGGACTCCACGTACCCGACGTGAGCCACGTGATCAATTACGACCTACCCCAGGACGCGCCCGACTACGTGCACCGCATCGGCCGGACGGCCCGGGCCGGCGCGAGCGGCGACTCGGTCAGCTTCGCCTGCGAAACCTACGCCTTCTCGCTGCCGGAAATTGAGGACTACATCGGTCATCGCATCCCGGTAGGGACGGTGGAACCCGCCATGCTGGAAGGCGTCAAGATTCCGCCCTGGGCCCCGCGCAAGTACCCGCCTCAGGGCGGCCGACCGGGGGGCCGAGGTGGCAG
>ENA-ORBV01006792-ORBV01006792.1-microbial-mat-metagenome-genome-assembly--contig:-NODE-6792-length-19992-cov-6.317550_pt1 | contig 19992 bp, 14 predicted proteins | sample MGYA00237777_ERZ505514 | MGnify/ENA primary metagenome ERZ505514 (study PRJEB26160, sample SAMN06269048) | microbial mat metagenome | isolation source: Oligotrophic lake microbial mat | place... | reverse complement strand
GATGTAAACCCACAAGTTCAGGTTTTTGGGACGGGTTTCCGAACTCCCGGTATTGTTTATGCTGTGCGTGTGGCTGCCAGCAAATTCGGTTTCGGCTTGGCCGTTGGCAAGCGCGCCGTTAGTGTGAAAAACGCCCTGATCTATTACGTTGCTGAACCAAAGCATCGGGTTGTGTGCGCCAAAGCCACCTCCACCCGAGTCATAAGGTACGGCGTGGTTGTGGTTGCCGGCGGAATTCATGGTATGGTTGTGGCTTTCCAAATCATCCTGCTGTACAGTGGCAATAGTAGTAGCCGTAGTCCGGTTCGGGTCATTATCCGCGCCGCCGGAAAATTCTCCGCCCCCGTGATCGTCGAACGCTACCTCGAATTCTACCGCAGCGTCTGCGCCGCCGGCACCCTCCGCGACGGCGCGGGGCTCTGACCCAAGGCCGTAAACGCGAAATCCGGCCGACTACGAATCCTCCCTTCTGGATCAAACCCTTCTCCGTCGTTTTCACCGGCGCCTTCTTCGTCTTCTTATCGGCTACGTTATCGATCGTCGGATCAAAAAATCCACCGCCGTTGCAGGCGCCCTTTGGTTCGCAGTCGCCACCGACGTTTCCCCAATTACGCGCCTTCATCGCTCCCGCCGCGGCCAACCCGGCGAACTCTGCGGCGACACGCCCGGAGCCGCCATCAACGGCCGACGTCGGTTACTCGAAAATCCGTCCGGCAAACGGCATCAAGCCCCGACGCTTGACCGCTCAACACCCATCGTCACGTTTGCGTCCGGTGAGCTTCATAGAAATCAAGCGAACCCTTTCTCGTCTTTCGGCGCGCGAACGGCGGGATATTCAGATCTATCTCCATCAGCTCAAGCGCACGACTCCGGCCTGGAAAAAATCTACGGCCAAGAAGATCGAAGACGTTAAAGCCGGCAAATTCGCAACCCTCGTGGATTTGGAAGTTCTCCACCGCCGCGGTTAATCGGCTGGGCTATGAAGCGGTCTTTGCCGCCCAGTCGGTAGAATTCTTCGTCCGCCTGGCCAAACGTCGTCGGAGAAAACTTTTAGACCGCGCCCACGAGCTCGCCGCCGATCCGTTTCTGGTCCCGGATTTCCGGACGACCGACGCATCGGGCCGCGAAATTTTCAACCTCATCGCGGAGGAGTTCATCTTCGACTTCTGGATCGACCATGCCGTCAAACAGATCGTCATCATCGAAATCGCGGACGTCGAATAGCTGCCTCACAGGCAGAATCAGATCGAGCCGATGATCCTCTATTCCGCGATTGAACTACAAAGAATCGCAGAACCCCGGAGTCACTGCGGCGGATAATTCTTCCGCGCGTTCCGCACCTGCCGGGTGAAGCGTTTCCCCAAAACGGTCCTTCCGCCCACCGCTCTGGTTTTTGCGCTTTCTGTGCCTCTTTGCGGCCATCCTGCTGGGGAGTTTAGGTTCATTGATCACATTGCCTGTCCGGTTTTAATTCGCGTTCTTTCGCGTGTTTCGCGGGCAACCCGATCGTTCGGCTAAGCCGGAGAAATGCATTCGCGAGCTGAAAGTCGGGGGCTGAGAGCAAAGCCGAATGGCGAGTCCTCCTCCGATTTGTCTGCCGGCATGACGGGCTTCGGAGGATTGTGCTCTCAACTCTCAACTCCGGACTCTCAACTGCCGCTTTCCGGCTCAGCGCACTTGTGTCGCCCACTGCGGCAATGCAGCATTGCGGCATGACCACCCTCGCTCTTTCGAAACGCGGCAGTCTGACCCTGCCGCCCGAGCTGCGCCGCAAGCTGGGCCTCGACAAGCTTCGCAACCCGCTCCTCCTCGTCGAGGAGCGCGAGGGGGGCCTGTTCCTCCATCCGGCGGCGGCCCTGCCCCTGCGCGACATCCCCAAAGCGCAGATCAAGGCATGGATCGCCCGCGACGAGGCCGACCTCACGACCTTCAAAGCCGCCGGTAAACCCAAGGGAAAGTGAGGCTCTTTCTCGACACCAGCATCCTCCTTGCGGCGTCGGGATCGGGTCGTGGCGCGTCGCGTTTCGTCATCACGGAGGCAGCCTCCTACGGCTGGGAACTCGTCAGCTCCGACTACTGTGAGGCAGAGGCCAAACACAACCTGCCCAAGCTGGGAAAGTCTGCCGACCGGGTTTGGGCCGTGCAACTGGCGCCGCGCATTCGCCTCGTGCGGGCGAGCGTGGCGTTGGACAAACCGCTCGTGTTCCCGAGGGCCAAAGATCGGCCGGTCGTCATCACCGCTCTGGCGGTGCGGGCCGATTGGCTGCTCACCCTCGACCGGGGCGATTTCCACACGAAGCTGGGCCGGGAAGTTTACGGCCTGCGCCTCGCCACGCCGGGCGAGTTTTTACTGGAGCAGCGCGCCCGGGGTGCCCTTTGAGCAAGCGTCGACGGAGGCCCGCGTAGCCGCCAGACGGCCGAGGGAGGAGAGGCTTGACCTCTATCCGCTGGTCCTCGCGACGGCGCGGGGCTCTGACCCCGCGAGAGAACGTCCGCCCGTGGTTTGCCGCAAATCCACCGATCACGCCGAGGCCAACGCCCGCCGGGCTACTTCCAGCGGCAGCGCGGTCGGACCAATTCCGAGTTCGTAGTCCCGGCTTCAGCCGGAATCCGCAGACCCCCAAGACCGGCTGAAGCCGGAACAATCAATCGGTATTCCGCGATTGAAATACAACGAATCGCAGAACCCCGGAGTCACTGCGGCGGGGAATTCTTCCGCGCGTTCCACACCTGCCCGGTGAAGCGTTTCCCCAAAACGGTGCTTCCGCCCACCGCTCTGGTTTTTGCGATCATTGTGCCTCTTCGCGGCCATCCTTCGGAGGAATCCAGGACCAATCCAAGTCCCGTTCCCGCGCAACCGCGACCTCGCATCCTGTTGAACTCAAGGCAGGGTCAAAGTCATCGCCGTCGCTCGTAGTCTTTCTCTTTCCTCTTTCTCTAAATCGTTCTCTCTCGCCGGCAAACGCTGACGAAAGAGAACGATTGAGAAGAAAGAGAAAGATCGGAGAACCGACTTCGACCCTGCCCTCCTGTAACCCGCCCCGCCGACCCACTCATTTCTTGCCCCGGATTCGCAGGGAACTATGGGTTGATCGGTGGGGTTTAAGCCCCACCGCCGCCATGCCGAAATCGCGTATCTCCAGCCCCGCCGGCTTCACTTTGATCGAAGTGGGGATCGCCGCGCTTGTGCTCGTGATCGGCTTTATCGGCATGATCCGGGCCATGACCTTTACGTCGGGCCAGATGGACCACGCGCGCCGGCAAACGGTCGCCGCCCAAGTTCTCACCCACGAACTCGAGCAACTCCGCCTCGAAAGCTGGACCAGCATCAGTCTCCTGCCGACCGCTACGACCTGGATCTCGGGCTCGGCCTACGCAATTGGGGCCGTCGTGAGCTATCAGGGCGGCTGGTTTACCTGCCTCACGGCCCACACCGCCGCCGCCACGAACCTCCCTCCTCAATCCAACCTCTGGGCCGCCGACATGATCTGGCGTGCCACCACCAGCTACCAGAAGGCCGACCTCGTGAGCTCAGGCGGGACTTGGTATCGCTCCCTCGCGACCCATACCAACTCCCTTCCTCCCAGCGCAAACTGGGCTACCTACGCCGGCCCGATCGCGGGCACCGGCATCATCCCCGGCGCAACCTTCACCGTCTCCCGCTGCACGACCGACTTAGTTTCGAACTCGTTGCGGGAGGTCACCGTGGTCGTCACTTGGAGCGTGGTCTCGGGCCGCCTCGCCGACGACGGCACCCCGCTCGTCTTTCGCTATTCGCGCGTTCTTTCCGGCTTCTTCGGCAAAAACGGCCTCAACCTCAGCTACCAGCGCTCGTGAGACCGGCCAAGCACTGTCCCCGCGCTGGGTTCACTCTCGTTGAGTTGCTCATCGGGGTCAGCCTTTCGCTCATGGTCATGGCCGCGGTCCTCTCCAGCTACGTCTTCCTCGCGCGCAACTTCACGCGCTCGCTCGGGGTCGTGTTCACCACCACCTCGGGCAACTTCACGCAGGTGAACCGCCCCTCGCTGGAGACCCAAGGCCGGCAGACGCTCGCCTACTTCTCGCAGGACGTGCGCCTCGCCAGCGGCATCGCCGGCACGCCCAGCGATGCGGCCCTCACCCTCACGATTCCCACCGCCACCGGCTCGACCACCGTCGCCTACAGCTACGATGCCGTGAACCAAACGCTCACCCGCACTTGGTCCGGAATGACCGGCCAGGTCCTTCACTATAACGTCCTCGGCTGCACCTTCAGCTATTTCGATATCTCGGGCAACCCCTACACGACCTACGTGAACTACCTCGGCGGCATCAAACAGCTCTCGGTGGCGCTGACGGCACAGGGCGGCAGCGCACGCAACCAGACCCTCACCCAAGTCTACCGCTCGGAATCCCCGCGCCTGCTCCTCCGCAACCGCAGCCTGCTGCCATGAAGCTCCGCGCCTTCCTACCCAAACGCGGCGCGGTCGCGCTCGTCGCTCTCACATGCGTATCGGTGCTGGGTTTGACCGTGGCGGCCTACTTCGCCCAGAGCAACCAGAGTATGCGCCTGAGCAACCGCAACTATGCGCTGTCCGTGAGCGCGCAGCTCGCCGAGACCGGCGTCGAGGTGGCGCTGCGCGCGATCACCACCAATGATTTTTCCGATTGGACGTCCGGCACCGCGCCCAACCAGATCGCCATGGACTGGACGCTGAGCGGCACGACCGCCACCGCCAACCTCACCCTCCCGGCGGCGGAATTCGGCGCGTCTGGCGTGGTCGGCAGCGCCAAGATCCGTGTCGACAACCACAACGCCTACAACCTGCCCGCCGCGTGGAGCGCGACCGTGAGTTACCGGCTCAACGACGTCGTGGGTTCCGCCGGTCTGTGGTATCGCTGCGTCTTGGCGCATACCAACCAGACGCCCGCCAACAATCTCACCTTCTGGGTGCCCGCGCCGATCCCGTGGACGTGGAGCGGCGACATCATCTATGCGCTGTATAGTTTGGTGAACTACCGAGGGGCTTGGTATCGTTGCATCGCCACCACGAGCACCAACCAGATTCCCATGAGCACCCCGGGCAGTTGGGTGACCGTGCCCACATCGATCGATTGGGTGACGGGCACCGTTTATGCCGTCAACGACGTGATCCGAGACAGTTCCGGCGCGCTGTTTAGGTGCGTCACGGTCCACACGAGCAGCGCGGCGTTTGCCACCGATGCGGCGAGATGGACAAGTTCGGTCACGGCGATCTCCACCTCGTGGACGAGCGGCACGGTGTATTCTCGCGGCTCACTGGTCTTCACCAACGGCCTCTGGTATTACTGCGTGACGGCACACACGGCGGCAGCGGCCTTCGCGACCGATCTCACCGCGATACGTTGGGCCACGCTGGTGACCAATCCGCCCTCGACGACGTGGTCCGGTGTGCCGACCTATCGGACGGGCGATTACGTGTATTCGACCACGTTTCCAGGATGGTATCGATGCATTGCGACTCACACCAATGTCGCCGTTACAAACCCCTCATTCTGGAGCACGACAAACCGCTTGCCTTACGTCTCCTGGGCCTGGAGGAGCGGCCTGTCCTATGCTTACAATGATGTCGTCTTCTACAGCGCGAGCCTCAGCGGAACGTGGTATCGTTGCATCACTGCAGGCGCGAGCACGCCGACGACGGGTAGCTGGGAGAACGCCCTGAGCGCCTCGTGGGCCTGGAGTTCCGGCGACGCCTACAACATCGGCGACGTGGTCTACAGCGGGACCAGTTTCTACCGCTGCATCGTGGCCCACACCAATCAGGCGACGTCCAACGCGACTTACTGGTCCGCCTCCCCGCTGCTGAGCAACGCCTGGGATCCCGGGCGTCTCTACGGCTCGAATGACACCGTGTTTTACAACGCCTATTGGTATCTCAGCCTCCAATCCAGCAACGCCGGCAACAACCCGGTTGCAACCGGCGCCTGGGCGATCGCACCGCGCGCGATCGCGGCTTGGAGCGCGACCGTGAGCTACAGCATCGACGATCTCGTGAGCTCCGGTGGCGTCTGGTATCGCTGCATCGCCAATCACCTCAACCAAGCCGTGAGCGCTACGGCGTTTTGGGCCCCGATCTCCGGCGCGAGCAACCAATGGAGCGCGGCCACCGCCTACGCCGTCAACACCTACGTCAACTACGGCGGCGCATGGTATCGGTGCATCCTCGATCATACCAACCAAACACCCAACAACTCGACCTACTGGACTGCCTCTTGGGCGCAGTCCTCGGGCGTCACCACCGGTGCGCCGGTCATCTATGCCGAAGGCTCCGCCGTGCTGCCCGGCGCCGGCGCTACGACCTTCACCACCCTCAAGACCCAGTTCCGCGCTCTTGTCGCCCCCGCTCCGCTTTTCCCCAACGCGGTCGCCGCCACCGATACCGTGACCATCGGCGGCGCGGGCACCGTGGATAGTTATGACGGGTCGGCCTCGGACGTCGGCGTCGGCGGAATCAACACCAACTTCACCTACAACCAGACCTCGTCGCCCTTCACGGCCAGCGCACCCAACCTCGGCGCGGCGGCCACGATCGCCAGCACCTCGACCGCGAGCACCGCCATCGCGGGCGGCACCGGCACCATCCAAGGTTACCTCGCCGCCCCCTCGGCGACGACGGCGCCGTATGCCCCGACCTCCTCGTTCAATGGTATCCTGCGGGGCGGGTCGACCGGCACCGGAATCGACCTGACCCGGTTGAGCCGCAGCCCGTTCGTGCCGCAACCGGCGTTCTTGCGGCCGATCCAACATACCGCCCTCTCGACGGCCATGCCGGTGAACGTCTTTCTCGGCACACCGGGCGCGCCCACGCCCTCGGTCTACTATATCGGCGGCTCCCCGACGATCGGGACCAACGTCTTCATCAACGGGCCCGTGATTCTCTACGTTAACGGCTTCCTGCGGGTTAACAACGGCGATACGATCTACATCAACAGCACCGGTTCCTTGGTGGTTTATTCGATCAATCGCCTGCGCGTCGAGTCGACCAGTGGCGGGATCATCAACCGCAGCCCGAGCAGCGCCAATCCGGACCCCAAGAACCTCGTCATTGTCAGCGAGACGACCTCGAGCTTTACCACATATATCAGCTACACCGGTGCCGCATTTACCGGGGTGGTTTACATGCGCGACACGGCGGCCACGGCCGGCCTGACGATCGCCAGCGGCGTCACGATCGTCGGCGCGCTCTCGGCGAAGGAAATCACGTTCTCGGGCGCAGCCAACGTGCGCTACGACACCTCGCTGCGCTACGCCAGAATTCCCGGGGTCGAGCAGATCTACCAGATCACGGAACTGCGCGAACTCACCAACCCGGCCGAGCGCATCGTGCTGCCCTGACCGGTTTAGCGCGGCGTGGCCAAGAAGCACGCGATCCTTCCGGGTTTGCGTCGTCCGGAGCGCGTTTAACAGGGGGGGTGTCGAAGTCGTTTCCCCGATCTTTCTCTTTCGTCGTTATCTTTCTCTTTCGTCGGCGTTTGCCCGCGGGAGAGAAAGATTAAGCGAAGGAGGAATGAGAAAGACCGCGAGGGACGTGGGCGACTTTGATCCTGCCTTGGCGGGCCGATCCGCATTCCCATCCCGCTTGTTGACGCCGCGATTGCGACCTAGATAGTGCCCCTCGGCTCGGGCCGTCCCTTCTTCGCCTTCTCGTGATCTTCCGCGACCTTTTCAACCGCCACTCCCGGCGCAATCTATTGATAGAAATCAACCCCTATCGCACGCTCGTGGCCGGCATCACACGGCCCGACGAGGGCGCCATCGTGCTCGATTCCGCCGCCGAGTTCGAGGCGGGCGACGAGAACGCGCTGCGCCAATGGCTCGACGCCAATTTCGAACGGCAAAAGGCGTGGGTGCCCGCCATCGCCGGCTTCGCCCCGCCCGACGCGCTCCTGCAGCGCGAGAGCATCCAGCCCAAGCGCCTGACCGACCCCGGTTACTTCGGCAGCATCGCCAAGGAGCAATATCAGATCGAGCAGATCGACGCCTGGGCGCTGCACGCCGTCACCCCGCTGGAAGGCATGCCGCTCGCGCCCGGCGGCAGCCAAAGGCCGGCCCTGCTCGCCGGCGTCTCCCACAGCGATGTCCACCGCCACCAACAGCGCCTCCTCGACCACCGCCTGCTGCCCTTCCGCCTTGAGTTGAGCCTGCTGCCCCTGCTCGGCGTGATCAACGACTACAAGACCCGCCGGGAGGACAAGAGCGCGGTCGTCGTGGTGGTGATCGAGCAGGAACACACCGTCGCCTACATCATCGGCAAGGAGGGCGTGCATACCCCCGCCCAGATCCGCCACGGCTTCGGCTCCATCGTGCAGGCCGGCTGCCGCGAGTTTGGCCTCGCCGATTCCGCCGCCGTGCGCGAGCGCTTCAACCGCGGCGACGACGAGCTCAAGGCCCGCGCCACCCGGATCATCCGCGCGGTCGGCCGCGATCTCAAGCCGGTCGTCGACTCCTTCGAGATGGCGACCGGGCAGGCCGTGGGCGAGATCTACTGCGCCTACCTGCCGCCCGCGCTGGACTGGATCTCCGAGTCCCTCGCCCAGTTCATCGGCCGCACCCCCTTCGCCATGGACTGCGCGGAATGGCTCCCCACGGTCAATCTCCGCGCCGCCGAGGGCGTGGCCCCGTTTGCCCCCCACTGGCTCGGCGCGCTCAGCCTCGTGGCCGATGTGCCCGGCCCGGAGATGGAGAAGAAACCCAAAGACGACGCCCCCCACCAAGGCCCGTGGCGGGTCGACTACCGGCTCTCCGCCGCCCTCCCGACCAACGACCTCGTGCGGCGCCGGTTCATCGTCAACATCGTCGCCGTCACCATCGCCGCGCTGGCCTTCATCACCACCTCCTGGCAGTTCTACGCCAGCCGCGAACTCAGCGGCCAGATCGAGGACTGGGAACGCCGCAACCGGGAAAACCGGAAACCCGTCGCCGAGGTCACGGCGCTCAGCCGCAATCTCAGCACGCGATCCGAGCGGATCAACTACGCCTACGAGCTGATGCAGACCCCCTACGTGCTCTCGGAATTCATCTTCAGTCTCGGCCGCTCGCACCCGGCCAGCATCCGGATCGACGGCATCGGCAGCCACGACGCCGGCCTGCTCATCCGGGGCACCCTGCGCCAGAATTCCGAGGAGGCCAGCCGCACCGCGCGGCGCTACGTCGAGGATCTCCGCCGCGATCCCACGATCGGGCCCCTCTTCGCCGGCGTCACCCTCACGTCGTTCAACCGGGAGGGCACGTCCGACCTGCACGTCTTCGAAATCACCTTCCGTTCCAAGGATTCCAAGGGAGCCAAACGATGAACTTCTACTTCCAGCGCCTCTGGAGCCTGATCCGGAGCTATCCCTTGGTCACAGCGTGCGTGGTTTTGCTGCTCCTCCTGATCGGAGCCAACTACTACCTGTTCAACCAGCGCCTCACCCTCGCCCAGCAGCACGAAGACGCCCGCGTTTTCGGCGAGAAGATGGTTTCCGCAATCGCCAGCCGCACCCGGCTCACGGCCCAGGTCGCGGTCACCCAGGAAGCCGTCGAACTCATCGAGCGCAACCTCGTCACCGAGAGCGACCTCGCGGAAAATCTCGGCTATTTCTACAAACTGGAGACCGCCAGCCGCGCCCGCCTCGCCCAGATCGACCAACTCAACGCCCAGGTCGTCCAAGGCAATCCCTTCAAGGCCGTTCCCTTCGCCCTGCGCGTCACCGGTTCGTATCCCCAGATCATCGCCTTCGTGCGCGCGCTGGAGACCGGCCCGCGGCTCGCGCGCATCCGCGACTACACCTTCGCCCGCGGCGACGGGAAGGTAGGCAGCCTCGCCGTGGACCTCACCGTCGAACTTCTGGGCAACAAATGAACCCGCCTTTCCTCCGTCTCGCCCTCGCGTTCGCCGCCGCCCTCGGCCTCGCCGCCGCGCCCGCTGCGGCCGCAGAGCAGAAAGCGGCCCCCAAGCCCGGCGAAACGAAACTTGTCGACCCCTTCGAGAGCTTGCGCACCCGCATCGACCTCCTGCTCAAGGCGCGGGTCGACCCCGTGCCCCTGCCCGCCGTGCTGCCCAATCCCTTCACCCTCCCCGTCTCGCTCGCCGCCTTGACGGCGGACGACGATCTCGCTCCGGGCGACCCACAGACCGCCGCTCCGGCCGTCGAGCAACTCGAGCCCGGAAGCGACGCCGAGATCCTCGCGGCGTTTATCGCCACGTTGCGCATCAGCGGCACGGTGCGGCTCAACGGTCAGTTGAATTTCATCATCAACCAGCTCCTCTACAAGGAAGGCGACGTGATCCTCATGGACAAGCGCGACCCCAAGAGCGCCGTGAAAATCGCGGCGGCGGGCCCGGGCACGATCACGTTTGCCCTCAACGCGGTCACGCAAGTGGTCCGGTTGCGGAACTGAGCGGACCTTCTGGCCGCAGTCCCGCCTGCGGTGTCGTTCACTTGGGTGACTAACACCAGAAACAGGAGTTGAACCACGGATAGACACGGATGAATACGGATAGAAGCGACTTGGACCCACCACAGCTTTCACCTCTGCGGTGATCGCTTTCGCCGGTTTGGTATCCGTGTTTATCTGTGTCCATCTGTGGTTTAAATTCCGTCTGCTCGTTTCGAACTGCGGTTTTTAGGCTAACACCAAAGGCTACTGAAATTTAGACTTTTTAAGGTAGCGGCGGGACCTCCGGGCCCGACGGGATTGGCAGGCGGCGCCCCTTCAGCCGGGCCCGAAGGCCCCGGCTCTACCTCAACTCGCCCAAAGTCTAAAAACCAAGTGACGTTGCCAAAAGGCCATGCCCCCCATCGGGCACGCGGCAATCCCGGACTTTCTGCCGCCGCGATTTGTCGTTCCGCCATTTCACCGCACGCTCAAACGATGCTGACCTCCCCCTCCGCCCAACCGCCCGCCCCGGTCGTTCTCATCGCCGGCGTGACCGGCGGCATCGGCTCGGCCCTCGCCCGCCGCCTGACCGCCGCCGGAGCCTCCGTGGCCGGCTACGCCCGCGATACCGCGCGCTTGGCCGCGCTCCAGGCCGAGTTGCCCGGGTTGTTCACCGTCCCCGCCGACGCCACGCAACCGGCGGCGGTCGAGGCGGCCGTCGCCGCCACGACGGCGCACTTCGGCCGGCTCGACGGCTACGTCCATGCGGTCGGCTCGATCCTCATCAAAGCCGCGCACCAGACGCGCCCCGAGGAATGGCTCCGCGTGCTCGACCTCAATCTCAACTCCGCCTTCTACGGCCTGCGCGCCGCGCTCGCGCCCATGCAGACGCAGAACTCCGGGAGCATTGTCTTCATCAGCTCCGTCGCCGCCCAGGCCGGCCTGCCCGCGCACGAGGCGATCGCCGCCGCCAAGGCCGGGATCGACGGCCTCGTCCGCTCCGCCGCCGCGAGCTACGCGTCGCGCAACATCCGCGTCAACGCCGTCGCGCCCGGCCTCGTGGATACGCCGCTCGCCGCGCCCCTCCTCGCCACCGAGGCCTCGCGGGCGTTCTCCGAAAAAATGCACCCCCTCGGCCGCGTCGGCCGGCCCGAGCAAGTGGCGAGTCTCATCGCGTGGCTCCTCACCCCCGACGCCGACTGGGTCACCGGCCAGATTTATTCCATCGACGGCGGCCTCGCCCACCTCCGCCCCCGGCCGAAGGTTTGATCGATTCGCGTCGGCGCGCTTGCGCGCCAATCCGCGCCCGCAAGCGGGCCGGCCTACGCCCGCCGCAAGGTGGGGCCTTCCTGCCACGAGGCCTCGATCATCACCGATTGCGCCTGAACTGGAACGCCGCGTTCCTGCCGGTGGAGCATTCCCACCAGCGTCTCCACCGCCACGGCGCCGAGGCGTTGCGGTTGGAGATCGAGGCCGGCGCAGGGCCCGATGCGCTCGGTGAGGTTGAGATTGAAGAATCCGGTTTCGGCAGGCACGCGGACGCCGTCGGCGCGCAACCAAGCGACGATCTCTTGCACGTGACCCACGATGACGTCGGGCCGATGACGGCGAAACCACGGGAGAAAAGTCTCAGACGTGAGCGCCTGCGGGGACACGAGCGGCGGCAGCCCGCGCCCGTCCTTAAGAAAGTGGGCGAGGTAGCCGGCAGTCCATTTGTTCTTCAGGCGCGAGTCCTTGCGTTGCTCGAGGCAGAGCCCGATCCGCCGGTGGCCGCGGGCCTCAAGCCGCTCGAGGGTGCGCACCATCGAGAGAAAGTGATCGGGCAAAATCGCGTGCAGCTGCGGATCGATCAGGCTGTAATCCATCTGGACCGCCGCCAGGCGCGAGAAGTCAAAGGCCCGCAGGTCCTGCGCCATGTTGAAAGGCAGGAGGACGGCTCCCGTGATACCCCGGGCGAGCAGAACGCCGGGCAGGCGCGTCGGCGGCAACGCGGGCGACTCCCGCCCGAGCCAAAAAAGCTCCGTGTTAAAACCCAGAGCCGCCGCCCGCATCTTGGCGCCGGCGGCGACCTCGCGGTGGAAGAGCATGAGCTCGGCGCGCCCGTCCTCGGCGATGTCGACCAGCGCCAGCGTTCCCCGGAAGTGCTGGTGCCGCGAGCGGCGCACCGCCGAGAGCGCTGCGCCGAGCAGCGGGTTCACCGTATAGCCGGCCTTGGCGGCGGCCCGCAGCACACCCGCCTTGGTCGCCGAAGTGACGCGCGGACTGTCGCGGAGCGCCTCGGAAACGGTCGCAACCGACAGCTTAAGCTGGCGCGCAAGGCTACGGATCGTGGGCGGGCGTGGCATGGGATAACTAACTGTTAGAAAACGAATCCGTCGCCGGCCGGCAAACCGATTGTCATTCCATCGGACGGACACGGACAGCCCGTGCCCATCCGAGGCAAGCCCCCGCCCCGCCTCGGCCTCAATCTGCTTCGGGTCGGTCCGCCCAAACTTGCCCAATCGCACCCACCATTTTTCTGCCAGCAAATCAAAACCCGAAATGAAATCCCTACCGTCCCCGACTGTTCTCCGCCGCGTCCTACTTGCGACGCTATCGTTCGCCTCGCCCGTCCTGATCGCGCAGACCGACGCAACCGACAAGACGATCAAGCTTGAGGAATTCAACGTCACCGCCGCCGCGACCTCCGGCTATCGCGCCACGAATTCCATCACCGCCACCGGCATCGGCACCAAGATCAGCGATATCCCGATCCCGATCACCGTCGTCACCGGCGAGCTGATTCGCGACGTGCGCGCCGACTCGCTTTCCGAGGCGCTCGCCTACGTGCCCGGCGTCGGCACCAGCCCGCGCAACGAATCCACCTTCCTTGTGCGCGGCTTCAGCGGCCTCATCTCCTATCGCAACGGCCAATACCGCCGCCAGCTCTTCACCTCGAACAACATCGAGCGCGTCGAGGTCGCCAAGGGTGCCGCCGGCATCTTTTTCGGCACCGTCCGTCCCGGCGGCGTCATCAACTACATCACGGGCAAACCCAAACTCGACGCCGTGACCACCGATCTTTCGACGACCATCGGCCAAGACAGCTACTACCGGTTTGAGGCCATTCACAACCAACCCCTCTCCCCGACCCTCGCCGCGCGCGCTTTTGTGAGCGTGCTCGATGCGGGCGGCGACCAGCAGTTCGAGTTCCGCCGCGATTACTACGCCAACGCCTCAGTCCTCTGGCAGCCGCGCCCGAACCAGACGCTGCTCTTCGATGTCGAGGGCATGGATCGCTCACGTTTCTACCTCAGCTCCTATGGCAGCCGCGCGATCAGCAACTCCCGTTACCTCTTCAACGCCGCCGTGCCCGCCGCCAACCAGGCCACGACCGCCGCCAATACCGCCACCCGCAATTGGCTTAACAGCCAGGGCTTCTCCGGCACGCCCGGCGCCGCCAACTTCGTTCCCACCTTCGACACCTTCGCGCCCATCTACGGCCCCAAAGATCCCCTCGGCCGCACCGTCTCGCTCACCACCGACGCGCGCCAGACGCAGAAATCCCGCTCCGTGGACCTCGACTATCTTTTCAAGATCAGCGAATCGCTCGTTTTTCAGAGCAGCCTGAACTACGCCTACGACAACACCACCGGCATCCAGCCCAACAACGGCGACATCAACGCCTACGCCGACGGCTCCATCCGCTTCCAGACCGAGTATTTCATCAACATCCGCGACTCCTATAACTTCGACAACAAGTTCAACTGGCGCTTCGACCTCCTCGGCGGGAAACACACCTGGCAGCTCGGCCAAGAGTATCAGCAGGTCGTCTTCCTCCGCCCCGGCTTCTTCGACACCCAGTCCCGCTACAACAATTCCCCTCTCGGGACCTTCGTGACCAACTTCCGCCCCGGCGTAAGCTCGCCGGCCAGCGTCTTTGCCGGCATGGCCGCCAGCGGCCAGGACTTCAACATCCGCCGCTGGACCGACGAGAAGCAGATTTCCTACTTCTTCGCCGGACAGAGCAATTTTTTCAAGGAACGACTCTTCCTCGTCTACGGCGTTCGCTACAACCGCTTCGCCCAGCGGACCGACTACAACCGCCCCGTCAGGAACACCAGCAGCGGCGCCACCGTTTTGCGCGATAACGATTTTGGCTCCAGCAAGCCCGACTTTACGCCGCAGCTCGCCGCGCTCTTCAAGATCACCCCCGAGATCTCCGTCTTCGCCAACGGCAGCCGCGCCGTCGAACCCAACTACACCCTTGATGCCGACGGCGCCGCCTCCCAGCCGATCAAGAGCAAAAGCACCGATTTCGGCATCAAGACCGGGCTCTTCTCCGGCCGCCTCACCTCGACGCTCACCTACTACAACCTCGAGCGGGGCAACATCGCCTACAACGACGTCGCCAAACAGGCTCTCACCGGCCGGGCGCCCTACTTCATCTTCGGCAACACCGAGAGTTCGAAAGGCTTCGAGGGCGACATCAACTGGTCGCCGACGGACTCCTACCAGCTCCTGATCGCCTACAACCACTTCACCGAGGCCAAAGTCACCAAAACCAACGACCCCACGCGCCTCGGCGCCCCGCTCAGCTACAATCCGCCCACGAGCTACACGGTGTGGAACCGCTACGAATTCAGGCGCGGCGACTTCAAGGGCCTCGCCTTCGGCGCCGGTCTCCGTCACAGCGATGCCGCCCGCCTTTCCGGGGACCCGCAGAACGTCGTGATGATGCCCGCCTTCACCACGATCGATCTCATGGCGTCCTACAAATTCAAGGCGTTTGGCCAAAATCTCCGCGCCCAACTCAACGTGAAGAACGCCGGCGACAAACTCTACCGCGAAGGCACCGACGGCTACTTCGCCGACCTCCGCAACATCCAGTTCACCCTTAGCACCCGCTTCTGATCTCGCCTCCGCCCGGTCAGGTTTGTTCCGTTCTTCATCCCCCATGAAACCCACCATCACCTCCGCCCCGAACCAACCCCTCGGCAGTCTCGATGAATGGGAAGACTTCCTGAAGAAGCGTTACCCGGAACCCGCCACGGTGCCCGCCGCCGGCACGGTCAAAACTCCCGCCGTCGGCACCGCGCCCGACAAAGAGAAGAGCGAGTTCCGCGCCTACGAGGCCGACGCCCGCCCCACCGTCCGCGAGTTCTACCGGCTCAACCACACCCACCAGACCCACGAGTTCGCCCTCGCGAAACGGAAAGAATTCCTTGGCCGCGAACGCCTCACCATGGGCGTTTGGGAGGCGATGGAATACCTCAACCAACTCGTCGACGATTCCGATCCCGACACCGATCTCTCCCAACTCCAGCACCTCCTCCAAACCGCCGAGGCTATGCGCCGCGACGGCCAGCCGCGCTGGATGATCCTCACCGGCCTCATCCACGACCTCGGCAAAATCCTCTGCCTCTGGGGCGAGCCGCAGTGGGCCGTCGTCGGCGACACCTTCGCCACCGGTTGCGCGTTCTCCGACAAAAACGTCTTCCCGCAATTCTTCGCCGCCAACCCCGACAGCCGGATCGCGCGCTTTCAGACGCTCGACGGCATCTACGAGCCCGGCTGCGGCCTCGACCAAGTCGTCCTCTCCTGGGGCCACGATGAATACATCTACCACGTCGCGAAGGATTATCTCCCCGAGGAAGGCCTCGCGATGCTCCGCTACCACAGCTTCTACCCGTGGCACCGCGAAGGTGCCTACGACCGGTTCTGCACCGCCAAGGACCGCGCGCTCATGCCGTGGGTTTTGAAATTCAACACCTACGATCTCTACACCAAGAGCCACGAGGCGCCCGACGTGACGAAGCTTAAGCCCTACTACGAAGAACTCATCCGCGAGTTCTTCCCGGAAAAAGTCCGCTGGTGATTCCGGTTCACGTCCAAGATGAGACGAGCTGGTCCGCGACGTAGGAGCCTGCTTGCAGGCGATTCCGGATGGTCGCGACGCAGGAGCGATTCCGGATGGGCCGCGACGTAGGGGCGATTCCGGATGGGCCGCAACGTAGGAGCCTGCTTGCAGGCGATTCGGAATGCGGTCGGTCGGCCGCGGGTGAAATCGCCTGCCGCCGGTGAAATCGCCTGCAAGCAGGCTCCTACAAGAAGCCGTTGTTCGGCTCATCTTGAAAGCTAACCCAGAATAAACCGGGCGGCGCGCCGCTGGCGTTTTCACGGGAAACGCCCACGCTCACGCCATGCACCTCGATTTCTCCGCGCTCGCGCCGCGCGACGCCTACGCGTGGATGACCACGACCATCCTCCCGCGCCCGATCGCCTGGGTCTCGACGCTCTCCGCCGACGGCAAAACCAACCTCGCGCCGTTTTCGTTTTTCCAAGGTATCACCGCCAATCCGCCCACGCTCATGTTCGTCCCGGTCAACAACCGCGCCGGCCAACCCAAGGACACCCTGCTCAACATCGAGGCCACCCGCGAATTCGTGGTCAACGTCGTGCCCTTCGCGCTCGCGGAACCGATGAACGCCTGCGCCGCGCTTCTCCCGCACGGGGAGAGCGAGTTTGGTGCTTTCGGCATTCTGCCCGCGCCGAGCACCCACGTCGCCCCGCCGCGCGTGGCGGCCTCGCCGGTGGCGTTCGAATGCGCGCTGCACAGCGTCGTCCGCATCGGCGAAGGCCCCGGCGCGGCCAACGTCGTCTTCGGCCGCATCCTCGGGATGCACGTCGATGCCGCGGTGCTCGGCGCCGACGGCCTGCCCGACGCCGCGAAGCTCGACCTTGTCGGCCGTCTCGGCCGCGAGGACTACGCGCGCACGACGGAGCGCTTCGCCCTCGCACGACCGGATCGGTGATACCCTCGGCGTAAGTCTCGAGAGCGAATCAAGCCGAAGGGTCGGGTTTAACCCCCGGCCTCCTCGAATCGGCCGACGGCGGATTCGGTCTGCCGCGTTGACCGCCTCCTCGCCGCCGATGGCACTTCAAGGGCCAAGCCGGAGAAACGCCTTTGAGAGCTGAGAGTCGGGAGCTGAGAGCAAAACCAAACGGTAAGTCCTCCTGCAATCCATCTCCGGGCTCCGCTTAGCCACTGAGGATTATGCTACTCAGCTCTCAGCTCCCAACTCTCGACTCCCCGACTGAGGTCTTCCGGATAAGAGCCTGTCCGAGAGCCCGAGATACGTTCCGGGTAGGCCAGCCCGCTTGCGGGCGCTCCGGTCGCGGCACGGGCGCGCGCGAGCGCGCTAATCCACGATGTGTTGATAGTCGGGTAGGCTCCAAGCCGAAGGGCGCATCCGGACCGTGCCTCCGGAGGCGAAGGCAGCGCCGGCTCAACGGCCATGAGACCGTTCCGGCGCGATCTGGTCGTAAACTGCGGGAGCGAGCTTGCTCGCGACGGTGGGTGCCCGCGATCGCGAGCAAGCTCGCTCCTCCAACTGATCCAGCACCTTTGGCATCGGGCTCCCTACGCTTATCCCGACGGTGAGATTGGTTTTCGGTCGCTCTGGCTTTGCGACTCTTGCGCCTCGTTGCGGCCATTCTTCTGCGGGGTTCGGGCGGGAGATCGGCGGAGGCGGGAGGGATTTAAGGCGGCGTCAGGGCGACGGGGCGGGGATCGCAAATAAATTTGCTCCTACGAGAGGCGGAGGGACGCGGGAAATTTGGGCGGGGCGTTGGCGTTTGGCGGGGTCCTCGGTTCCCTTGGCGGCTCATGGTTTCCGCCGCTCATTCCTCACCCGCACTCTCCGTGGCCGGGGTCTCGAAAAACTACGGGGCGCGGCGCGTCCTCGACGACGTATCGTTTACCGTCGGCGCGGGGGAACGGGTCGCGCTCACCGGGCCTTCGGGGAGCGGGAAGACGACGTTGCTCAATTGTCTCGGCGGCGTGGATCGGCCGGACGCGGGCGCGATCACGGTGCGCGGCACGCCGGTGCACACGCTCGACTCCGTCGGGTTGGCGCGGCTGCGGCGCGTGCAGATCGGGACGATTTTTCAATTCTTCCATCTGCTGCCGACGCTCTCGGCGGCGGAAAACATCGAGCTGCCGTTGCAATTGCTCGCGGTGCCGACGGCGGAGCGGGCGGAGCGCGTCGCGGCGGCGTTGGCGCGCGTGGGCCTCACGGCGCGGGCGGCGGCGTTGCCGGGACAGCTCTCCGGCGGCGAACAGCAACGCGTGGCGATCGCGCGGGCGCTGGTGCACCGGCCGGGACTGATTTTGGCGGATGAGCCGACAGGGAATCTGGATTCGGCGAACGGGGCCAACATCCTCGCGCTCCTCCGCGAGCTGAGCGACGAGACGGGCACGGCGCTCGTGTTGGTCACGCACAGCGAAGAGGCGGCGGCGATCTGTCACCGGCGGATTCACCTGCGCGACGGGCGGGTGGTGGCGTGAACCCGCAAAATGCAGAAAGGCTGATCTTTACCGGGATTATTGACGGACGGATTTGCCCGCGAAAGGCGCTAAAGGACGCGAAAATCAAAGTGGCAATGGCCGGTCCATCGGGTGAATCGCGGTGCTTCGGCGGGGGGATTTTTGGTCGGGATTGTTTTCGCGAGTTTTCGCGAATTTCGCGGGCACTATTCGGGGCTTCGCCAAGCCGGGGGGCCGGCGGATGAGCGCGCCGGTCGTCGGGTTGTTGTTGCGGCGGTTTTCGCTGCGTCATGCGCGGCTGGCGCCGCGGGCTTCGGCGCTGCTCGTAGGGATTCTCGCGCTGGGTGTGGCGGTGTTCGTCGCGATCCGGTTGGCGAACCGCGCGGCGGTTTCGAGCTTCACCCATTTCACCGACACGCTGACAGGACAGAGCGATTTCATCGTGCAGGCGCCGGCGGGATCGCTGCCGGAAACCGTCTTGCCCGAGTTGCGCGCGGCGCTGGGCTTGCGGCCCGTGCACATCGTGGCGGTCGTGGAGGCGACGGCGGCGCGGGCGCAGGCGCCGGGCGAGGCGTCGGGCTTCGGGCGGACGACCTACACGCTCATCGGGGTCGATCTGTTCTCGCTGGCGAATCTGGCGAGTCAGGCCGGAACCGAGGGCGGATATTTCAACCAACGGAGCGAGGCGGGCGGGCGCGGAACGCAGGGTGACGATGCGGCCGCGGGAGATTTTTGGGCGGCCTACGCGGCGGGGCCGCAGGTGTGGGTGAGCGCGCGTTTCGCGGAGAAGGTGCCGGCGAGTCTCGATCTCGTGCTCGACGAGCGCGTGCGGACGTTGCGTGTGGCCGGAGTGATCCCGACGGCGAAGGACGCGCCGCAGGTGCCGCCGACGCTGCTGGTGCTGGACCTGCCGCACTTGCAGGCGCTCACGGGGAAAACGGGCCGCGTGGATCGCGTGGAATTTTTGGTGGAGCCGGGTCCGCGCGCGGCCGAGCGGCGGGCGGAGTTGCAAGGGTTGTTGGAAAGCCTGGGCAAAGATCGTTGGCTGGTATCGACGCCGGGCGCGCGGCGGGAATCGGCGGAGACGATGACGCGGGCGTTTCGGTTGAATCTCACGATTCTCTCGTTGATCGCGCTGCTGGTCGGGCTGTATCTGATTTTCCAGGCGCTCGACGGGGCGGTGGTGCGGCGGCGCACGGAGATCGCGATCTTGCGCTCGCTCGGCGTGGAGGAGCTGTCTCTTATACACATCTCCGAGCCCACGAGACTAAGGCGAATCTCGTATGCCGTCTTCTGCTTGAAA
>ENA-ORBV01006791-ORBV01006791.1-microbial-mat-metagenome-genome-assembly--contig:-NODE-6791-length-19998-cov-9.190402_pt1 | contig 19998 bp, 16 predicted proteins | sample MGYA00237777_ERZ505514 | MGnify/ENA primary metagenome ERZ505514 (study PRJEB26160, sample SAMN06269048) | microbial mat metagenome | isolation source: Oligotrophic lake microbial mat | place... | reverse complement strand
GTTGCCGTCGAGGTGGCCGTCATCAACTATCCTTCCTTCCATGACCATCGCCACGTCGTCACCCCGCGCACCGTCGGGTTCAAGGATGCAACCCTGCCGGCACTCGCCTTCCTGAAGAACCGGGACCAGGGGTTCTACAGGGTCGAAAAGACCTACAACTCCGTATCGCTCTGCGACGCGCTGGCCCAGGATTACATGGGCGTCAAGTCCTACTGGTTCCAGAGCACGGGGGTCACGGGCTTCTATACCGACCTCGACTTGCTTCCACGGCGCAGCCACATTAAGAACTTCACAAACTGGTTGCCCAACTTCGATGGACGCTACGCGCTCTATACGCTGACCGGAGTGAAATATGTGATCGCAAACCAGGCGCTCGACTGGCGGGGTTTTCGCAAGATTCGCGAGGAGGGCGCGCTCTCGATCCTCGAGAACGACCTCGCCCTGCCTCTCGGCGTGGTCTACGAGCGCCAGTTTCCGCGGGAGCAGTTCGTGAAAATGACACGCGAAGCGAGGGACATCACCATGATCAATGCCGTGATCGTGGACCGGCTGCGCGGCGACTCGCCCGCGGTCTTCGATGTCACGCAGTTCGCCCGGGCCAGCACCGACTGGCTCGAAGACAACTATGTGATCCCTGCCCGCACCCTCAAGCGACGCGGCCTGGTCATCGACCGCTTCTCGGACGGGAACATCGCCGGCAGGATCGACAGCGAGGTGCCGGGCGTGCTCGTTTTCTCGATTCCCCACGCGAGAGGCTGGTCGGTCGAGATCGACGGCGTCGAGAAACCTTTGTTCAGCGCCAACCTCGGCTTCCTTGCCGTCGACCTGCCGAAAGGACCGCACCGCGTCGAGCTCAGGTATGCGCTGCCCGGATTGGTCCCGGGTCTTCTTATCGGCTTCCTCGGGCTTCTCCTCCTTGTCGTCTCGAACGCGCGCCCCGGCCGCTTTCGCGTCCCTGCCCTTTCGCGCGATCGCGCATGACGATCTCCGTCACCATCCCGGTCTACAACGAGGAAGCCAATCTTCGAACCCTGCGCGAGCAGCTGGTCCCGGTCCTCGAATCACTGCAGCAGCCCTGGGAGGTCGTGTTCGTAAACGATGGCAGCACGGACGGCAGCGCCGCTGTGCTGGACACGCTTGCCGAGAGCGACCCGCGCCTCAAAGTCATCCATTTCCGCAGGAACGCAGGGCAGACCGCGGCGATGATGGCCGGCTTCGACCACGCGCGCGGTGACATCATCGTACCCATGGACGCAGACCTGCAGAACGATCCGCGGGATATCCCGCTCTTGCTCAGCAGGCTCGAGGAGGGGTTCGACGTGTGCTCCGGCTGGCGCACGGACCGGCAGGACAATGTCCTGCTGCGCAAGCTGCCGAGCCGGATCGCCAACTGGCTGATCTCGAAAGTGTCCGGCGTCCGCCTTCACGACTACGGGTGCTCGCTCAAGGCGTACCGCCGCGATGTCATCAAAGGGGTGAGGCTGTACGGTGAAATGCACCGCTTCATCCCGATCTACGCGAGCTGGCTGGGTGCGAAAGTCACCGAGGTGCCGGTGCGCCATCATCCGCGAATCGCCGGAAGCTCCTCGTACGGGCTGGAAAGGATCGTCAAGGTCCTGCTCGACCTCGTGGTGGTCAAGTTCCTCGACCGGTACGCACTTAAGCCGATCTATGTGTTCGGCGGGTTCGGCATCCTCAATTTCGTCGTCAGCCTGGTCGCGGGGCTGGCGGCGCTGTACCTGAAGTTCTGGGAAGGCATTTCTTTCATCCAGACCCCGCTCCCGCTGCTGGTCGTCATGTCGGCGATCACGGGCGTGATGTGCGTCCTGCTCGGGCTCGTGGCGGAGATGGTGACGCGTGGATGGCATGAATCGCGCGGGAAGCAGACCTACATCATCGGCGCCACCCGTAACCTGGAGAGCGCAAGCACTTCAGCAGGCGAAAGCTGAATGTGCGGCATTGCGGGTTTTGCGGGTACCGGTTCGATAGCTGACCTTCGCCGCATGAATGCCGCACAGGCATCGCGCGGTCCCGACGCCGAGAATGTTTACCATGACGCAGAGCGCTCGGTCTTCCTTGGTCACCTGCGCCTGGCGATCATCGACATCGAGGGCGGCACCCAGCCGATGTGGACGGTTGACGGTGGCGTCGGCATCGTCTTCAACGGCGAGATCTACAACCACCGGGAGCTCCGCCGCCAGCTACGCGCCATGGGCGCGGAATTTGCCACGGATCATTCGGATACAGAGGTCCTGCTGCACGCTTACCGGCACTGGGGCGACGCCTTCGTCGAGCGCTTAAACGGCATGTGGGCGTTCGTGATCTACGATCGCGCGCGCCGCCGCCTGTTCGCCAGCCGCGACCGCTTCGGCAAGAAGCCGTTCTACTACACCGAAACCCCCGGACTCTTTGCCTTCGCCTCCGAACTCACCGCGCTGGCCGCGCATCCGGCCGTCTCGCGGATTCCATCACGGACGGCGTTAAAGAAGTACTTTGCCTATGGCTACATTCCCGCACCTCATGCCTACCTCGAAGGCGTTTCAAAGCTTCCGGGTGGATGCAGCCTCGAGTTCGATCTCGAGAGCAGGCGACTCAGGACCTGGCGCTACTGGGACTTTCGCCTGGAGCCGACCGCCTCGCAACCGGCGGACGCTGAAAGCGCATGGGGCGAGGAATTGCGCGAGCTGCTCGCCGCAGCGGTTCGCCGCCGCCTGATCGCCGACGTGCCGATCGGGACTTTCCTCTCGGGCGGGATCGATTCCTCGGCCGTCAGCGCGCTTGCCGCCCGCGAGGTGGGCAACGGACAACTCCAGACGTTCAGCATCGGGTTCGATGACGCAACCTTCGACGAATCCGCTTACGCCCGCGAAGTCGCCGGCCTGATCGGCTCGGTGCACCATCATCGCGTTTTCACGGAATCGGATGCGCGCGAAGCGCTCCCGGCCATCGTTGCGAGGCTCGACGAGCCGATGGGGGACAGCTCGCTGCTTCCCACTTCATTCCTGTGCAAGCACGCGCGCCAGCACGTGACTGTCGCGCTCGGCGGCGATGGGGCGGACGAACTGTTCGCAGGCTACGACCCTTTCCTCGCGCTGCGCTGGGCGGAGTCGTACCAGCGCCTGATGCCGCGACCTGTCCACCGTGCAATTGCCTTGCTCGCAAACACGCTGCCGGTGTCCCACGCGAACATGAGCCTGGATTTCCGCCTCAAGCGAACGCTGCGTGGCCTGGACTATGCCCCTGCACTCTGGTGCCCCGTCTGGATGGCCCCGCTCGCCCCCAGGGACATCTCCGACCTGATGAACGAGCCCGTGGACGTCGAAGAGCTCTACAGCGAAGCCATCGAGGCCTGGGATCGGTGCGGGCCGGGAGACCTTGCCAGCCACGTGCTCGAGTTCTACACGAAGTTCTACCTGCAGGACGACATCCTTACCAAAGTCGATCGCGCCAGCATGGCCCACTCGCTCGAAGTACGGGCGCCTTTCCTCGACATCGAGCTCGTTGATTTCGTGCGCAAGCTGCCGGTCGAGTGGAAGCTTCGCGGCGGGCGCACGAAAGCCCTGCTCAAATCGGCGCTCGCACCCTTGCTCCCCGCGAACATCCTGCATCGATCGAAGAAGGGCTTTGGCGTCCCGGTGGGTAGCTGGTTCCGCTCCGGCGCGCTCGAGATGCCGAAGCGCCTGCCCGCCGGACTCGACCTTCGTTTCCTTGGGCAAAAGGCGCAGGCGCACCGCGATGGAAAGAGCGACGAGCGCGCGTTCCTTTGGAATGCCTATTTGCTTGGCGAGGGCGCGCTCCGGACCCAGGCAAGCGCGTGATCGGCTTCAACGGACTTCGGATTCAGAACGCGACATGAACCGCACCATCCCACTGCTGGACATGGAAGCCTCGATTCGCGAACTGTCCGGGCAGCTGCGCGAGGCCTACGAGAAGGTTGCACTGCGCGGGCAGTTCATCATGGGAGGGGAGTTGCTGGCGTTCGAGGCCGAGTTCGCCGCCTATTGCGGAAGCACGCATTGCGTCGGCGTCGGAAACGGTCTGGACGCCCTCATCCTCATCCTCAAGGCAATGGGCGTCGGTGCCGGCGATGAGGTCATCGTACCGAGCAACACTTTCATTGCGACATGGCTTGCCGCCTCCGCGGTCGGCGCGACGCCGGTTCCCGTGGAGCCCGACCCGGCGACTTTCAACATCGCACCGGAGTTGGTGGAAGCGGCCATAACCCCGGCAACCAAGGCGATCATCGCAGTGCACCTTTACGGCCAGCCGGCTGACATGGATGCCCTCGCCGGCATTGCACGCCGGCGCAAGCTGTACCTGATCGAAGACGCGGCGCAGGCGCACGGCGCACTGTACAAGGGGCGGCGATGCGGGAGCCTGGCGGATGCAGCGGCCTTCAGTTTCTATCCGTCCAAGAACCTGGGAGCGCTGGGGGATGGCGGGGCCGTGGTGACGCGTGATTCAGCCCTTGCCGCTGAAATCCTGCTGCTTCGCAACTATGGGTCTGCCACAAAGTACAAGCACGAACGGCTCGGGCACAACTCGAGGCTCGATGAGTTGCAAGCGGCTTTCCTGAGGCAAAAGCTTCGCGTCCTCGATGAATGGAACTCGCGCCGAAAACAGGTGGCCTCAGGCTACTTGAAAGCCATCCGCGGCGACTCGCTCGTCCTGCCCCATGTTCCCGCCTGGGCCGATCCGGTTTGGCACCTGTTCGTCGTCCGCTCAAAGCAGCGCGATTCTCTAGAAGCGCACCTGCAGGCGAACGGCATCGGGACCGGCATCCACTATCCGACGCCGCCGCACTTGCAAGCGGCTTATCGCGAGCATGCGCAAAGACCGCTCCCCGTGGCCGAAAACCTGAGCCGCGAGGTCCTCAGCCTGCCGATGGGCCCGCACATGGCCCCGGACGAAGCGCAGCAGGTAGCCGAGGCCTGCCGGTCATTTTCGTGAGGTGGGATTCAGGGCTTCACGATTGGCAGGTCGATCGCGTTGGAAGCGAAGTCTCCGAGGTTCACGAATTTCTGCACGAGATGCAACTTGCCGTCCGCGTCCCGCCGGATGACGAAGAACCCGGTTTCCGTCAGCACAGGGTTCGCAAACAGCCCCGCCCCCGAGGCGAACAATCCCTTGTTGTTCTCAAGCGTATTTCCGTGCGCCGTGATCACTGCGTTCTTGCCGGGCTCGATGGCTATGGTGGCAAGAAGGTTCTTCAACTCCGCGGAAAACGCCGCGGCATTGTTCGCGTTGGTCACCGGGGTGTGCATTAATCCAATGTTGGTGGCGTCGACCCTGCCGAAAGCCAGTTCGGCGGCCTGGCGCGCGCGGCAACTCGGGCTGCTGACCACCGCGCCAACCGGCACCTTGGCCAGCTCGAAGATCTTGCCGATCATCTTCGCCTCTTCGCGGCCTTGGGGTGTCAGGCAAACGGCGTTGCTGAAAGTCGCTTCGGCAGCGCTCGCGCCGGTTGCGATTTCATACACATCGAACGCGATCACCGAATCCCATTTTTGCCGCTGCGGATGGCGGAAGTAGAGAATATGGCCTCCTTTCTTCAGGTCCTGCGCGACCTGGCCCAATGCGGCCGGTGGCGCGGACGCCGGTTCCTGCGCCGCCTTTTTCCCGGGCACGGGAGTGACCATGTCTACGCCCTGGGTCGGTGAGCCGAAGCGGAAGAAATTGACCGCCGCTGCGCCTATGACCAGGCCGATGGCAAATGCAATTGCGATTTTTCCCGTGCTGCTGGTAGTCATGTCGATTCCCTGTTTAATCCAGATTTACTTGCTGCCGATTCACGGATCCTGGCATTCACGAAGATCTCCGATCCGAATCCGGGCAGGTGCCTTCCAAGCGCATAGAACCCGTCGAGCATCTGTTGCGTAACCAGCCCGCTGGCCATCAGTTCGTCCATCTGCGCATGGGTAAAAGGCTTGATGAAAAAGGACCCGGAGTCGAACACCGAAAATCCTCCCTGCGTCATGAGCGAGGCCAGCCTTTCCAGGTCGAAAGTCCGATGCTGCTGGAGGGCATTCTGCATCGGTGAAAGGGTGTACAAGCTGCCGATCAGGCCCATTTCAAGCGCCAGCACCCGGTGCAGCGATTTTGCGTTTGGGACGATCGCCTGAACGATCGTGTGCTCGCGGCAGTGGGGACGCACGGCCGCAAGAATTTGCTCGGGCCTCTCCACTTCATGCAAAAGGCCGGAGAGGAGGATGAAATCAAAATGCTCGCGCGAAAGCGCCGCAATGTTCTGCTCAAGCGTGCCTGCGTACAGGTGCACGCCCTGGCGTCCCCGGCATTTTTCCAGCGCGATCTCATGAAAGGCCGCTGAAGGCTCCACGATGTGCAGCGTGTCGAAATCGGTGTAAGCCGTAAACAACGGATCCAGGCCGCACCCGACCTCGAGAATGCGCCTGGCCCTGTGCTTGATCAGGTGTTCGACAACCAATCGCTTTCGGTACAAAGCCTGCTGCGGCTCGAAAGGAAGCGCCACATAGTCCGCTTGGTACTTTTCGAGGTCGCGCATCTTCAGCAGCCCCATCCGAAAGAGGTGCTCCGCAGTCTCATGAGGGGCTCACGTCCAGTTCGTAATGATCATGAACCACCGACCTGGCGCCGAACATCTCTTTCTGGGCGCAGAGGCCGGTATTCAGGTACCGGCCATCTTGCTCCGTGGATATTCCGAAACTGAAATATTCGGCACGCGACGGATAGAACTCGTTGACGAGGTAGTCGACGAGCCTGTCCAAGGCGCCCGCCTCCCGCCCCTCTTCGCTGTTCGCCATGTACTGCACGTGGGCGGCACGACCGTACTCGTACATCACCACTCCCGCGAGCGCTGTCCCGTCGCCGTTCCGCGCCTCGAGGCAGCGGATGTTCCCGGGAAAGCGCGACTGCAGGAGCGCGATCTCCTCCAGCGTATGGGTCGGCCGCACGCCATGGCGCGTGAGCGCGTCTGCCAGGATGGGCATGAAAGACCCGAGATCGCCCGCTTCCGAAACGATCACGCCAGCCTTGCGCGCCTTGCCGATGCCCAGCTTCTTTCCTTTCGCAAAGCCTAGGCGCCCGTCGAGCCTGATCACCGAAGACAGGTCCCTGCGCACGAGCCTGGCTCGCACCACGAATAGCGCGTAGAGGTCTTCCTGTGCCGGCAACCTGCAGAATGGGAAAGGAATTGCTTTGTAATGAATGCTTGAAATCTGCAGCGCGCGCGCGTGCTCGATGATCTTGCCGATCGAAGACAGCATGCCACTGGCGGTCATCCTGCTGCTGGAGATCACTCCGCCGAAGGTCAGGCCGCCATGGCTGGACAACACATTTCCGGAAACGCTCGCCGGAAACAACGCGCACAATCGGCCCTCGTCGTAGAGCATCAGCGACGCATCCGAAAACCGCTCCGCGTGATAGTCCATGTAGTCGCGATAGAACTGGAACAGCCCGTTCTTTGCAGTGCTGACGAACTCGTCCCACTCCGACTTGCGCTCGCGTGAATAGGGAAGGATGGAAATCACTCGATCGGGCCCTGGGACATCGCAGCTCGGCATCTGGCGCAATCGGCTTGCATGCCCTTGCGGCTCTCTGGATGAGTCGATTGTAGCGGAATCGATGTCGCCGACCGCCGGCCCGGGGAGGAGCTTGAGCTCAACACGTCACTTCTGCGGGCGTGATTTCGGCGCATCCTGAAGCGCTGTCACGCGCCCGTCCATCGCGGGCGCATCGAGATAGCCGCGATTGACCAGTTCACCAAGGTCGAATCGAAAGCCCTTGGCCGAGGAGATTCGCTTCGCTGCGGCTGCAAACGCGGTGCGGTCCAGTGGCTTGGGCCGTTGCAGGGCAAACAGGACATGGTTCGCTTTTTCGGGCGCCTCGATGAGGTAAATGCCGGCGAACGCCTCCTGATAGGTTCGCACCATGGCGTCATACTTTGGATTCTTCCCCCGAGCCCAGAAACTGCTGATCACTACGCCATTGGGGGTTGAGCGTTTCCTGACAGCCCGAAGAAATTCGAGAGTAGTGAGATGCGCGGGCGTGGCATCGCTGCCATAGGCGTCAAGGATGATCACGTCATACGGCGCCTGTCCGCCCTTTTCGATAAAGGCGCGTCCGTCGGCCACATGAGCACGCATTCGATCGTCTTCCTTGAACGCAAAATGGAGCTTCGCTGCTGCGACGACTGCGGGATCGATCTCCACCACGTCGATCATCGCGTCAGGATAGTGCTTTCGCAAGAACACCGGAAGCGACGCGCCTCCAAGCCCGACAACCAGGATACGCCGCGGGGCGTCCACCAGCGCGAGGCCTGCCAGCACAACCCGCGCGTACTGCAGATGCAGGTAATCCGGGTCACCGACGAGGATTGTCGACTGTGGGTCGCCCTCTCGCCCGAACCGAAGGGAGCGAAGCCGATCTCCGTCGTCCGTAACGACTACGGAGCCGCCGAACACGGACGGCGCCTCATGGATCACTCTGGGCGCTGCGGTGGAATCAGCACCCGCCACGGCCAGGCAAATCGCCAGCAATAATCGCAGCACGCCGTGCTCCATGATCCAGTGATTGGGTCTTGGGTCCCGCATGGGTCTTAAGTTCCGCAAGGCAATCGGCCAAGGTTCGAATTCCTCGCCGCAGGTTATCCGAAGTCAGCGTGGTAGGCTTTCGCCGTTGTGACATCTGACCGCATTTCGCGCAAAAAAACCGGGCTTCCGCAAAGTTTGCGAAGTGATCAGTGCGCCGGTGTTAGCAGCGGCCCGGCGCCCAGGAGCTTACATGTCCCTTGAAGACTGCAGGATGATCGACTTGCCCAAGATCGAGGAACGCAGGGGGAACCTCACGTTCATTGAGAATTCGCGCCACATTCCGTTCGACATCAAGCGCGTCTACTACCTCTACGACGTGCCCGGAGGCGCAGATCGCGGAGCGCACGCGCACAAGACACTTCAGCAGTTCATCGTGGCGATGTCAGGCAGTTTCGATGTGGTGCTCAGCGACGGTTCGCGGGAGCAGCGCTTTCACCTTAACCGTTCCTACCAGGGACTTTTCGTGTGCCCGATGATGTGGCGTTACCTGGACAACTTCTCGTCGGGCGCGGTCTGCCTCGTGCTTGCATCGGGGCTCTTCGCCGAGTCGGACTATATCCGCGACCACGCGGAGTATCTCGAGGCCGTCCGGGCAGGTTAATCCGTGAAACCTCGAATCAGTGTCTGCATCCCGTCCTACAATCATGCAAGGTATGTGGGCAACACGCTCCGGAGCGTGCTCTGCCAAAGCCTCGATTCGCTCGAAGTTGTGATCGTCGATGACTGCTCGAGCGACGATTCGGTGGCGCGGATCCGCGAGATAGACGATCCTCGCATTCGCCTGATCGTGAACGAACGCAACCTCGGCCCGGGGGCAACGGTCAATCGCGCTATTTCGGAATCGACCGGCGAATACGTCACTTTTATCGGGTCGGATGACGAGATGTTTCCGGATGCCTTGGCGCGTAAAAGCGCTATCCTCGACTCAGACCCTCAGATCGGTTTGGTCTACTCCGACGCCGCAATCATCGATGCGGATTCAAAGCCGCTGGGGCGCTATTGGGCCAGCGAGGGATATGCGCCGCTCAGGGGTCGCCTGTCACTGGCCATGCTCGCCAGCACCGGTTTGTTTATTCCCGCGATCTCCGTGCTGGTCCGCAAGAGCTGCCTGGTCCAGGCCGGACCAATGGACGCATCCCTCAGGCATGCCCACGACGGGGATCTCTGGTTGCGCCTTGCCGCTCTGGCCCCCATCGAGTTTGTCGACGAAGCGCTGGTCGGATGGCGCAAGCATGGACTCAATCTGCACCAGACGCCGGACCCGGCAGGCTACGCGGAACGCTCGGTGGTCATTGCAAGGATCCTCGCAGCAAACTCCTGGGCCGCCCCCCGGTGGACACACCGCGGACTGGTCGCCAATCCCCTGCTCCAGGCTGTCGCAATCGCCTTCCGGCGGGATCCAAAGGAAGCCCGGGACTACCTGATGCAGGCGTTCCGCCTTTGCCCTTACCACCCGCTGTTGCCACTTCTGTACCTGAATACCTTCCTGGACTTGCCCGCGCTCTGGGATGTCGGAATTTTCAAGCGCCTGCTGCTAAGGCTGGTCAATCCCAGTCGGAAGTCGGCCTAGAGTGTCCCGTCACGAGCCCGCCTCAATGTCGCTAAGGGGCAATGTAGTCGCCAATTACGCGGGTTTTGTCTATTTCGCGCTGATCGGCATTGTCATGGTTCCCGTCTACGTGACTCGATTGGGAGTGGAGGCGTACGGGCTGGTTTCCTTTTTCATCGTGCTCCAGACTTTCTTCCAATTACTCGACTTGGGCGTGACGCCGACCATGTCCCGAGAAGCAGCGCGCTTCCGGGGCGGGGCCACAGATGCCCTTTCGCTCAGGCGATTGCTCAGAAGCTTCGAACTCATCTGCGGCGTAATTGCATTGAGTGGCGCGCTTGCGCTGTTTTTGCTCGCCGGCTGGATCGCAAGCAATTGGCTGCGGGTGGAAAGCCTGCCGCCGGCGGACGTCGAACTATCGCTCAGGCTGATGGCAATGGTTGCCGCCCTACGATGGATTGCCGGTCTCTACCGGGGAGCCATCGCTGGGTTCGAGCACCAGGTCTGGCTGGCCGGCTTCGGTTGTGTCACCGCGACCGCGAGCTTCGTGCTCGTGCTGCCAGTCCTCGATCTTGCCGGAGCGACGGTGCTGGTATTTTTCGTCCACCAGAGCGTTGTCGCTTTGCTCGAACTGGGTTTCCTGTGCTTCAAAGCGTATCGGATCCTTCCGCCACTGCCGCAGGGGGCGAGCGTTCCCCTGAACCTGGCTCCGACGCGGGGCGTGCTGAAGTTCGCGCTCAGCATGGCATTCGTAAGCTCTGCCTGGCTCGCCATGAACAACCTCGACAAGCTCTTGCTTTCAAAGCTGCTCCCATTGACCGACTACGCGTATTTCTCGATTGCGGCGCTTGTTGCGAGCGGCGTAGTGGTGGTCAGCGGCCCGGTCAGCACCGCGCTCCTGCCCAGGCTGGCCAGGTTGTCCGCAGAGGGCAACGACGCCGGCTTTCTCGATCTCTATCGAAACACCACGCAACTGATCACCATCGTGGTGATGCCCCCCTGCGTGATCCTCTCTTTCTTCGCGGAGGAGGTACTGTGGGCGTGGACCGGAAATCGAGAGATCGCGAGGCAAGCCTGGCCGATCCTCGCGACCTACGCGCTCGGCAATGGCTTCCTCGCGATGGGTGCATGTGCTTACTACCTGCAGTTCGGAAAGGGCGATCTCCGCCTTCACGTGTTCGGCAATATCGTGTTCCTCGCCCTCCTGGTCCCATCCTTGACCTGGGCGACCCTGCGCTATGGCCCTGTGGGTGCCGGCGCCGCATGGCTCTTTTCGAATGCGCTGTACTTCGCAGGCTGGGTGCCGCTGGTTCATCGCCGGTTCTTCCCCGGTAAGCATCTTCGATGGCTCGTGGGAGATATCTTTTCTCCATTGATTCCCGTATTGGTCGGCGGTTACGCGCTGCATTCCGTGATTCGATGGCCTGACCATCGCCTCGGTTCCGCACTCGTACTCCTGCTGTCCGGCGTTGTCCTTGTCCTGCTTGCAATGGCAGGCTCGTCGGTGGCGCGCAGCGCTATCGTTTCCAGGTATCACGCCTTCACGCGTTCTGCATGACCGCCATGGCCGAGGACCTGAAGACCGCCGACGCGTTCGCAACCTCCTGGAACAGCCTTCCGTCAGGCTCCGTTTACACGCATGCCCAGTTCGAAGACTGGTTTGCGCCGATCACCCGCGCCGACGTCGAGGGCCGCACGGTCCTGGAAATGGGTTGCGGCAATGGGAGCCTGCTCGTTCATGTCGCTGGCTGGACCCCGGCGCACCTCGAAGGCATCGATCTGGGAGACTCGGTCCGTTCCGCACGAAGCAACATGGCGTCGCAGCCGAATCCGGACTGGGTGGTGAACCAGGCCGACCTGACGACCTACCGCTCGACACCCCGGGACCTCGTCTACAGTATCGGCGTCCTTCACCATCTCAAGAATCCTCGCGCCGGATTCGATGCTGTCCTGGCCAATACGGCATCCGGCGGGCGCTTCCACTGCTGGGTCTATGCACGCGAAGGCAACGGCATCATCGTGGGGGTCGTCGATCCGATCCGCAAAATCGCGTCCCGCCTGCCTTGGTGGTTCACGAAGTACCTTGTCGCGACGCCGCTGGTCGCGCCCTATTTCGTATACGCAAAATTGCTGCGGAGATTTCACGATGCCCGCTGGTTGAGCAAGCTGCCGCTCTTCGAGTACAGCCAGTGGATAGGACAGCGCGAGTTTGGCTTCTTTCGCCATGTGGCCTTCGACCAGCTGGTCACTCCGCAGACGGTGTACGTGGAGCGGGAGACCATTGAATCGTGGCTTGCACAGCATCCTCGCGTCCTGCCCGGCAGCACATACCTGATCTTCCGCAATGGGAATTCCTGGAAGTTCGGCGGAACGGCGCGATGAACGTCCTCTTGATCAACTACGAATATCCGCCGGTTGGCGGCGGAGCCGGAAACGCGACGATGTTCATTGCGCGCGCGCTGCACCAGCTCGGCCACCGCGCAACGGTGTTGACCTCCGCATACGCCGGCCTGGAAGGGCCGAGCGAGGACGGCGGCGTGAAGATCGTTCGTTTGAATGTGCGCCGCTCGGCGCCCGATCGCGCAAGTCCACGGGAAATGCTTTCCTTTGTCTTCGCCGCGCTGCGGGGAGCACCCTCGATTGCCGCGAGCGAAGCGATCGAAGCGGTTATCGTGTTCTTCACGTTGCCGTGCGGGCCTGTGGCCCTCAGGCTTCACCACACCATGCGCCTGCCCTATGTGGTCTCATTGCGCGGAGGCGACGTGCCAGGACTCGTCCCCGAAATCGCGTGGCAGCACAAGCTGCTTTCTTCAGTGCGACGAGGCGTGCTCCGCTTCGCCCGCGCAATCGTGGCCAACGACGAAGGACTGGCACGGCTGTCGTGCATCGCAGATCCCTTTCCGGTCAAGGTCATCCCGAACGGAGTGGACACCCGGTTTTTCGTCCCCCGTGTAAGACCAAGAGACGGCCGCGGCCCGGTCACAGTCCTGTTTGTCGGCCGGTTCCATCGGCAGAAGAACCTGCCCTTCTTCCTGCAGCAGCTCGCTCGCCTGAGGTCCGACTCGCCGGATTCGTGGCGTATTTCAATGGTCGGCGACGGCGAGGAGCGCGCCTCCATCGAAGAATGGGCGCGACGCCTTGGCCTTATGGATATCATTGCCTGGCATGGCTGGCAGAGCAACAAGGGTCGCCTGCTCAGCCTGTACCAAGAGGCAGATGTGGTGGTTAACCCGTCGCTCTACGAAGGCATGCCAAACGTGGTGCTCGAGGCCATGGCGTGCGGCCTTCCTGTGGTGGCCAGCGCGATCCCGGGAAACGAATCGCTGGTGTTACCCCGCACGACGGGGTTCCTGTTCAACCCGGGCGACGGCAAAGCCTTTTGCGCCGCGCTGCAAGAGATCCGCGAAAAGCCCGCGTGGGCAAGCACTCTCGGTCAAAACGGAAGGCGTCGCGTGGAAGATCACTTTTCATGGCTGCAGACGGCACGCAGCTACCTTGCGCTCTTCGAAGCGGGGCGCTCGTCCGCCGCCGCGGCCAACCAGTATTGACGTCATGCGCGAAATCAACATTCACCAGATCTACTACTCCGCCGAGACCCGGGCGTCGCTCGACCGGGGATTCATCGGGTTGGATAACATGGCAAACGAAAGACCCGATTGGCGGGAGTACTGGCCGATCAGGCATCGCCTCCTGAACGCGTCTTTAAGGGAAGACGCTTACTACGGATTCTTCTCCCCCAAGTTCGAATCCAAGACCAAGCTCGGCTCCGCCGCGGTACTCGACTTCATCTCCGAGTCCGCAGGGTCCTCCGACGCAGTCCTCTTCTCCCCATTTTTCGACCAGATCGCCTATCCGTTGAACATTTTCGAACAAGGCGCCTTGCAGCATCCGGACACCCTGCGCACCTTCAAGGAATGCGTACTGGCAGTCTCGCCGCAGCTGGATTTCGAATCCCTGGTGATGGATTCGACCAATACGGTTTTCTGCAACTATTTTGTAGCCAAGCCGGCGTTCTGGAGGCAGTGGCTTGAGAAATGCGAAATCGTTTTCAGGATCGCCGAGGCGGGTAAGACCGGTCTCGCAAGGAGACTCAACGAGAACACCAGTTACGATGGCGGAGGCGCGCCCACCAAGGTCTTTGTGATCGAAAGAATCGCCTCACTCATGCTGGCGACCGAAAAGCGCTGGAAAACCAAAGCCTGCAATCCCCTGGCGCTGCCCTGGTCTGATGCGCCGATTTCGAGGCTTCGGCTCGAGATGACATTCCTGGACTCGCTGAAGATCGCCTACGCAAGCCAGGGACACCCGCAGTATCTCGAGGCCTTCCACGGCTTGCGCCGGGTGGTCGGTCAATTGCTCCAGGCCGACTTGGGCAGAAGCAAAGGTTGACAAGGAAGCCGGGCTCCACACACCCATGCTCTCGATCGGTAAGTTTTTCAGGAAGCAAGCGGCGGCCGCGCCCGGGGTCGAGGGTGCAGCCGCCACCGCGCAGTCGCTGGTCGACCAAGGCATCGCCGCCGAGAGCTCGGGCCGCACGCAGGAGGCGCTGCAGTGCTACCGCAGGGCGATCGAAGCCGAACCCCGCTTCGCCCCGGCCCACATGAACCTTGGAATCGCGCTGCACGCCACGGGCGAGCTCGCCTCCGCGCTCGCCTCGCACCGCCAGGCGATTGCGCTCGATCCGGGCCATGCCGCGGCGCGCTACAACCTCGCGCTGGCCTGCCTCGAGACCGGCGAGTTCGCGCTGGCCGAGGAACAGTTTCGCGAAGCCGTGCGATTGCGCCTCGAGTTCCCCGAAGCCTGGGTGGGCCTGGCCAACGCGCTCGAAGCGCTTGGGCGCGACCGGGACGCGCTCGGGGCGCTGGATACGGCGAGCCGGCAGCGCGAGCACTATGTCGGCGCCCAGTTCAACGCGAGCGTGCTGCTGCGAAAGCTGGGCCAGCCGGAGGCGGCTGAAGCGAGGCTGCGCGAGATCGACCTCTCCGCGCTCTACGCCTCGGCCGATCGGCACGCCGAACTGGAGTCCGTCGCGGCGCAGATGGTCCGGGTCTGGCCGGACTACGCGTTGGGTTGGCGTTCGCTGGGGATCGTTCTCGCACTCCAGCAGCGCTTCGGGGAAGCGGTGCCGGCGCTGGAGAAGGCCTTGAAGGGCGCGCCCGATGACCCGCAGACGCACAACACCCTCGGCGTGGCGCTGCAGGCGCTCGGAAGGCCGGGCGAGGCCGAATCAAGTTTCCAGCGTGCCATCGAACTCAGGCCCGAGTTCCATGAAGCCCACGGCAACCTCGGTTACCTGCTGGCCGGCCTCGGCCGCCCGAAGAGGGCCGAAGCCTGTTACCGGCGGGCAATTGAACTGCATCCCGAGTATCCAGAAGCGCACAACGGTCTCGGCGTGCTGCTGCAGGAGCGTGGCCTCGCATCCGAAGCAGAGAAGAGCTGCCGCGAAGCAACCTTGCTCAGGCCGGATTTTCCCCATGCCCACTTCAACCGTGGCATCGCGCTGGAGGCACTCGGCCGATTGCCCGAAGCGGAGGCGAGTTTTCGGCGGGCGATCGAGCTCGATCCTGCCGCCTACCAAGCGCACACCAACCTCGGAAACGTCCTTCAGGCGCAAAGAAGGCTCTCCGAGGCGGAGGCTGCCTACCGTGCCGCACTGGAGATCGATGCGCGATCCGCCGCGACGCACAGCAACCTGGGCAGCGCCCTCAGGGAGCTTGGGCGGATCGAGGAAGCGGAAGAGAGTTTCCGTCGCGCGGTGGCGCTGGATGCCGGCTTTCATGCTGCGCACAGCAACCTGTTGTTCACGCTCAATTGCACGGAACGTCTTTCGCGTACCGAGTTGTTCAGCGAGCATCGCGAATGGGCGCTCCGCCACGAAACGCCCCTTGCCGCTTTCCGCAAGCCACACGCAAATGCCCGCGATCCCGGGCGGAAGCTGCGCATCGGCTACGTGTCTCCCGATTTCAGGCGCCATTCTGTTGCGTACTTCATCGAACCGGTGCTTGCAGCACACGACCGCGCCGGATTCGAGGTCATCTGCTATTCGAACGTAGCCACCCCGGACGGCACGACGCAGCGACTCATGGGCCTTTCGGATTCAGCGCGCAACATCGCTGCAACAGGCGACATCGATGCGGCAGAGCTCGTTCGTTCAGACGGCATCGATATCCTCGTCGACCTGGCCGGTCACACTTCCAGGGGCCGTCTCGGCCTCTTCGCGCTCAAGCCGGCGCCGGTCCAGGTTACGTACCTCGGGTATCCAAACACTTCCGGCATCGAGGCGATGGACTGGCGGCTGACCGACGTGCATGCCGATCCGACAGGGGAGCAGGACCGGATCCACAGCGAGAAACTCGCCCGCCTGCCGGAGACCTTCCTGTGCTTCCGGCCGGCGAAGGAAGCTCCGGAAGTCCAGGCTTCGCCGCACCTTGCAAAAGGCTACGTCACCTTCGGCTCGTTCAACGTCCTCTCGAAGATCACGCGCGAAGTGGTGGCCGTTTGGGCTCGCCTGCTCGAGCGCTTGCCATCGAGCCGCCTGCTCATGAAGGCGACGGGGCTGAGCGACACGCGTGCTCGAAATCGCATGCTGGGTGAATTCGCGCAACACGGCATCGGCGCCGAACGCCTGTCGATCCTTCCCATGGACGGCGAGTTCGCAACGCACCTGGCCCGCTACCATGAGATCGACATCGGCCTCGATCCTTTCCCCTACAACGGCACCACGACCACGCTCGAGGCGCTCTGGATGGGCGTCCCGGTGATTAACATTGCTGGGGATCGTCATAGCGCCCGCGTTGGAGCCAGCATTCTGGCCAACGTCGGCCTCGAATCATTGGTTGCCCGCAACGTCGACGACTACCTGTCGCTGGCAGTTGGCCTTGCGAACGACAGTGGCCGGCTGGTTCGCTTGCGTGAAACGATCCGCGGGCTGGTTTCGGCATCGCCGCTGCGGGATGAAGCCCGCTTTGCACGCGCACTCGAAAACGAGTACCGGAAGATGTGGCGAGCCTGGTGCGAGGCTTGAACGCGCAGACCTGGCAATCACAGCGCTTCAGCGAGCAATGCCGCACCAATCGCGCCAGGCATTTCGGTACAAGTCTTCCAGGTCCGCGGTGAACCCGGGTTCGTCCATGAGCGGCGACGCGAGCATGCTCGCCCGCAATCCCGCCCGCGATGCGGTGGACCACTCACCGGCCCACGCCAGGCGCGTGGCAATGGCAACGAATTCCTGCGGTGTCCGGGCAACGAGGTCGGGTCGCCCTACGGTCGTCATCAGGCTGGCGGCACTGCGCGACATCGATCTTTCCCCGGCGAGCGTCACTACAGGCACACCCATCCAAAGCGCGTCGCAAGTCGTGGTCCCGCCGCTGTAGGGCGTGGTGTCCAGGCAGGCATCGACGCGCGCGAACTCCCCGTAGTAGTCCTCCATCGCTACCCGCTCGACGAGATCCACTCGCGACCGGTCCACGCCCGCAGACTTCAGCGCGCGAGCGAGCGTCTCGGACGCCCTGCCTCGCGGAACTCCGACCACCCGCAGGCGCGCCGACGGCGCGGCGACCAGCGCTTCGGCCCACAGTGCGACTGTTGCACCGTTGACCTTCGCAAACTGGTTGAAGGACCCGAACGTGAACGCACGCGAAGAGGGATCGCGCGAGACTTCCATCTCGCGGGCCCTCCGCGGTGGGCGAAAGCACCATTGGCTGTACGGCATGCGCAGCAGCCGCTCGGTGTGAAGGGATTCGGTCATGCCGGCAGGGTCCGCAACTGGATCGGTGATCCGGTAGTCGACGCGCGTAAGCCCTGTTGTGTTGATGTAGCCAAGCCACGTCATCTGCACGGGGGCGGCGCGTCCAGCAAGCACGTTGATGCGCCTGTGGCTCGTGTGCCCGGTGAGATCCACAAGGATGTCGATCCCGTCGTCCATGATGGCTCTTGCCACCGGGGCATCCGACTGGCCCCGTACGTCCCGCCACGTGTCCGAGGCCGCGACGAACCTCGACGTCGTTTCGTCGTGATTTGGTGCCGACGAATACGCAAACACCCTGATTCGATCGCGGCGATGGCGTTCGAACAGGAACTCGGTGAAGAGCGCTGCCGCAGTGCCGGAAAAATCGCCCGACAGGTACCCTACGTTCAGGATTCTTTCGGGGTCCGGCGCGTTGGCGAAGTTCGTGCACCACTCCCCGACCTCGGCCTCTGCGCGGCATCCGGCCCAGAAGTGCTCGGCAAAAAGGGCTTCCGCGCCAAGTTGCTCCGAGAATCCCAGCGTAAACAGCAACTCGCTCTGCGCTACCGCTGATGTGGGCGAGCGCTCCACGCCGCTGCGCATGGCGTCCACTGCCTCGTCGATGCGACCCTGGTCGCGCAAAGTCGCCGCGAGGGCCGTCAGCACGTTGGAATATTCCGGATGATCCTCCGGGACCCCGCGCAATCGCTCTTCCGCTTCGTCGAGGCGGCCCAGCCTTCGCAGCAACACCGCAAGATTGAACAGCGCGCCCGCATATCGCGGACGCTGCGAAACGGCCGCCTCCAGGGCGGCCAGGGCCTCGTGGTCGCGTCCTCCGGACTCGAGCACCTCCGCCAAGGCCACCCAGGCTTCTGGAAACTCCGGCCGCAGGTGCAGTGCCTGGCGAAACGCCCGATCCGCCACCTCGAGTTCGTCGAGGGCAACGCAAGCCAGGCCAAGGTTGTAGTGGGCATGCGCGGAGGCCGGATCCAGCCGTACGGATTCGGCGTGCGCTGCGGCTGCCGCGGGCAAATCGCCCCTTGCATGCAGAGCAATTCCGAGATTCATGTGCGCTCGCGCCGAGGCGGGATCGACTGAGAGGGCCTGCCGGAAAAGCCGCTCCGCGTCAGCCGGATCTCCGCGGAATTCGGCGTCGATTCCGGCTTCGATCAAATCGGCGGCGTGTTTGGCTGCGCTCATCTTTGCGGACCGGGTTCCATCGGGTGACCCGCTGCGCATTTGCCAGTTAACGATATCGGAATCACTGTGGTCCGATACTCCAGCCGCCGGGTGGCCGGCAAGTATATCCGCACCGCGTATAATCGCGCCGTCCACACGGGGAGCACGGCGACCACATGTTGAAATGGCTGGATGCAAAAGGTGCGGAGTCTCAGGCCGATGAGGCGGTCGCAGCGATCGAGCGCCTCGTTCCGAAGGAAGAGCTTGCACCGCCGGGTGCGGCGCGCAAGAAACAGGGCGGCAAACTGACGACCACGATCGACCGGCATCGGCGCCTGTACGCTACGTCCGGCTACAACATTTACCAGAAGGCGAAGTTTGCGAATCGCGTCAAGTGGCGCCTGCGCGACAGCGGTTATACAGACGATTTCATCGACTCAGTGGTACGACTGCTGATCATCTGAAAGATCCTCCGGTCGACCGCACGAATGAAGTCCCGGGTCGCGGAGCCGCCGATCGGGAGATGTGGCGCCGCTGGTGCGCAAGCTTAGGCGATCGGGCCGCATTAGGTCGCCCCCTACCGACAATTTGCGTCCCCACCTGATAAATTCCGTCACCCACCCTCTTCGAATGCCCCATTTCCGTGAATTTTCGCCGCTTTTCGGTCGATTTATTCCGGCACGGATACTGCTTATTCAAGATGCGCCACCCATATCCGGGATCGCGATAACGCCAACTCCCAACAACTGATTTTGCATAGGAGCAAAAATGAAACAAATCCAACGAGGCTTTACCCTGATCGAGCTGATGATCGTCGTCGCAATTATCGGCATTCTGGCGGCCGTCGCGCTGCCCGCATACCAGGACTACATGGTGCGCACCCGCGTAGCAGAAGGTCTTGCGACTGTCTCTTATACACATCTCCGAGCCCACGAGACTAAGGCGAATCTCGTATGCCGTCTTCTGCTTGAAAA
>ENA-ORBV01006789-ORBV01006789.1-microbial-mat-metagenome-genome-assembly--contig:-NODE-6789-length-20000-cov-9.893992_pt1 | contig 20000 bp, 17 predicted proteins | sample MGYA00237777_ERZ505514 | MGnify/ENA primary metagenome ERZ505514 (study PRJEB26160, sample SAMN06269048) | microbial mat metagenome | isolation source: Oligotrophic lake microbial mat | place... | reverse complement strand
GCGGTGGGCTTGCTGGAGGCCCCGGCCGTGACGGCGACCGCCTGCTTGTGCTCTACGGCGATGCCGCTGTACCCGCGGGCGACCATGGTGACGAACTGGTAGGTCGTCTCCTCCTCCGGCGAGAGGGCCCCGACCTTGGCGAACCCGGACTCCAGGCCGCGCTGCACGGACTCGCACGCCGCCCAGTCCTGCTTGTTGGTGATGTCCCAGAACTCCGCCGCGTACGCCGGGGAGAACCCGGGCCGGTCAGCGGCGTCGGCCGGGAAGGCCCAGGCGCACTCGACCCAGGTACGGCCGGCCGACAGCGGCACGATCCGGTGCGTCATCACGTAGTCGGGGTGCGCGCTGATCAGCAGGTTGGGGAAGACTTGGATGTAGTCGACGCGGTTGTGCAGTAACTCCGGCAGCCCAGGGATCGTGACGCCGTCGCTATGGCCGTCCAGGGACATCGTGACGGCGCCCTCGCGCAGCTCCATCCAGCCGCCTACCCAGGCGCCGGGCAGGTCCGGCGCCCAGTTCTCGCCGCTGTCCGGCGGGGTCACCGCGCACAGCTCGGGATGGATCATCGAGCAGTGGTAGCACTCCTGGTAGTTCTCGGAGATGACCTTCCAGTTCGCCTCGATCGTGTAGTCGTGCGAGATCATGACCTGCAGCCGTTCGGGCGCGTAGGGCGCGATACGCGACTCGACCTCGCCGAGGTAGTCGTCGAGGTCGGGGGCGCGGCCGGACAGGTCCGCGAAGACATAGCCGTGCCATTCGGCGACCCGCAGCGGGGTGAGGCCGCGCTCCGCAGGGTCGAAGGAGGCCAAGGCGTCGTAGCCGGGCGCGCTGCGCAGGTTGCCGTCCAGCTGGTAGGACCAGCCGTGATAAGGGCAGACGATGGCGCGCTTGGTGGTGGCACCGCCACAGGGCAGGAGTTCGTGACCGCGATGGGCGCAGGCGTTGCCGAAACCACGCAGCACCCCGTCGTTGCCGCGGATCAGCAGGATGCTGCTCGTGCCCGCCCGCTCGGCGCGCTGCGCCCCCGGCTCGCGCACCTGCTCGGAGCGCCCGACGCAGTGCCAGCCCGAGAAGAACGTCCGGGCTTCCCAGGCGAAGACCTCTGACGAGGTGTAGGCGGCGGGCGGAAGCATGCTGCTCTGCCCGAACGGCAACATCGCGGCGGCCACGGCGGCAGGATCGAGTGGCGCAGTCTGGGACGTACTGAACATGCGTTCAGGATAGGTCGGGAAGCGGCGTCGGTCCAGACCTCATCGAGTCCGCATCGCCTTGGGGTGCCGGTCGGACGGCGACGGCGTCCAGGGCGACGGCGTGATGTGCGGTGACTCGCACGGGGTTCAGCTCCAGCAGCGACAGCCGCTCGGCGAGCAGCACCTCGGCGGCTCGGACGGCCAGATCGACCAGCGCGGCCAGCGCGCGGGGCTCCCCCGCCGAGCCGCGCACCATGGCCGAGGCCCGCAGCCGACTCACCGCCGCGATGACCCGGTCACGGTCGACAGGTAGCGCGATGATCGCGACGTCGTCGAGCGCCTCCGCCCAGATCCCGCCGATTCCCAGGACGAGGACCGGGACCACGCCGTCGGTGCGGGCCGCGACCAGCACGTCCAGGCCGGGCGGTGCCATCGCCTCCACCAGCAGGCGGCGACCCGGGTCCAGTCCGTCGATCGCCAGGAGCCGCCTCGCCGCCGCGACCACCTCCTCCGGGGTCCGGAGATCGAGTGCGATGGCGCCGACCGCGCTCTTGTGCAGCAGCCCCGCCGCCGTGAGCTTCACGGCGACCGGCGATCGGAGCCGCTGCGCGATCTCGGCCGCGGCCGCCGGGTCAGGGGCGATACCACCGTCCGGCACAGCGATGCCGTGCGCCCGCAGGATCTGTTTGGCCTCGTGCTCGCCGATCCCACCGGGCCGCTCGACCGGAACGGGCAGATGGGGCGCCGCGGTCACGGCGGTCGCGGCCGCCGCGATGTCGAGCAACCGGGAGACCTCGGGAGGGGGTCGCTGGAGTGCCGAGATCGCCGACAGCGCGGGCCACAGGCCGCCGATCGCCTCCGGCGGTTCCTGGCCGGGGCAGGTGGCGACGACGCCCACGGCGACGCCGGCCCGGGCGGCCCCCAGCAGCGCGCCCGACACCATCGCCTGCCACTCGTCAGTCTCGGCGCCGGTCGAACCGGGTGGGCGATCCTGAACGTAGAGCAGGTGGCCGACGTCGGCGTCGCCGGCCACGGTCTCCGTGATCCCCGCCACCGCCGCCGCGTCCCCCCACACGATGTTGGTGTGGTCCAACGGGTTGCCCAGCACGGTGCCAGGCGGGAGTCGCGACGCGACCGCACTGAGCGTGCCACGGCCCAACGTGGCCAGTCGGCATCCGGTGCCGGCGGCCAGGTCGGCTGCGATCGCCGCGTCTCCGCCGGAACAGGTGAGCACCGCCAGGCCGCGAGCGTCGCGGCGGCCCGCCGCCAGCGCCCGTGCCGTCTCCAGCAGCCGGTGCGGGTCATCGACGAGGACGCCGCCGGCCTCGGTCACCAGCGCCGCGAACACTCGGTGGTCACCGGCCAGCGCCGCGGTGTGGGCGGCACCGGCCGCTCGCCCGGCCGTGCTGCGGCCCACCTTGAGCACCGCGAGCCGGACGTCGCGCTCCGCGCAGGCCGCGAAAGCGCTGGCCCACGCCCGTCCGTCACCGTCGGCCTCGACGTAGAGCGCGATCGCGCGCACCCCGGCGGTCCGAGCCAGCACGGTGACGACATCCGGGCTGTCGACCACCGCGGCGTTGCCGACGGAGACCACTGTGTGCAGACCGGTGCCGCCGCGGTGGGCCAGCGCCACCACCCCGACGTTCCCGCTCTGCGTGACGACTGCCACCGGGCCCGGTTCCGCAGGCAGGCGTACCGCGTCGCCCCACAGCGGCGCCCGGCATGCGGCGGCGACCACCCCATTGCAGTTGGGTCCGAGCACCGGCAGGCCGTGGCGCAGGGCGGGCGCCATGGCGGCCACCTGCGCACCGGCCCTGCCCAGCTCGGCGAATCCGGCGGCGTAGACGACGGCACCGCCGCAGCCGATCTGCCCGGCCTGCTCCAGGAGCTCGGCCACGGTATCGGCGGGCGTGGCCACCACGACGGCGTCGACCGGGTGCGCCAAGTCGGTGAGGCTGGGCACGCAACGCACCCCCATCACCTCGCGGTGCCGCGGGTGGATGCCGACGACCTTGCCGGGAAAGCCGGCCCGGCGGAGGTTGAGCAGGGTGTGCCCGGCGTAGGAACCGGGGCGATCCGTGGCGCCGACGACGGCCACCGAGCGCGGCGCGAGCAGCCGGGTCAAGCCCGGCCACTCGGGACTTGTCACATCAGCCTCACGCGCGTCACGTCAACATGGCCCGCACGCCGCGGCGCTCCAGTGAGCGCGCCACGATGAGCCGCTGCACCTCGCTGGTGCCCTCCCAGATCCGGTCCACTCGCAGCTCTCGCCACAACCGCTCGGCGGCCGTGGTCCGCAGGTAGCCCCGGCCGCCGAAGGTCTGCAGGACCCGGTCGGCGCACCTGCCGGCGGCCTCGGAGGCGAACAGTTTCGCCATCGAGGCCTTGCCGTGCACCAGCTTCGGATCGGCGCCGGCGTCGGCCAACCGGGCCACCTCCAGCCCCAGCAGCCGCGCCGCGGCGGCATCGGCGGCGCTGTCGGCAAGCGGGAACGACACCCCCTCGTGCTCGATGAGCCGGGCTCCGCCCTGGGTGCGCTCACATGCCCAGGCCACTCCCTCGGTCAGCAGCCGCTGCATGGCACCGGCGCAGCGTGCCGCGATCCCCAGCCGTTCCTCGGTGAACCAGCGCCGCTGCAGCTCCTCACCGCCGCCGAGGCGTTCCGGGCCGCCGATGATGTCGTCGTCGCTCAGCTCCACCCTGGTGAACCGCATCGTCGGGTGACCGTGTGGGTAGTTGTGGGTGAACGGGGGGTCATCGACGATCTCGACGCCGGGCGCGTCCGCGGGCACCGCGAACAGCGTGGGCAACCGTTCCCCCGGCCGCGCCGGGGTCGTCGCGACCGCCATGACGATGATCACCGAGGCCACCGACCCGTAGGTGACGAACCACTTCTCGCCGTCCAGCAGCCAGCGCTCGCCGACCCGGCGGGCCGTGGTCGAGATCGCCGACGGGTCCGAACCGGCATGGGCCTCGGTGACGGCGTAGGCGTCGTGCAGCTCACCCCGCAGCGCCGGGACCAGCCAGCGTTCGATCTGAGGCGCGGTGGCGGCCCGCCACACGTTGTACGCGCTCGGGATGTACCAGGTGACCCCGTTGGTCACCCGGCCGAACTGCTCCTCGACGAGGAACCACTCGGTGGTGCTCCAGCCGTTGCCCCCGTGCTCGCGGGCGTGCAGCCCGCCGTGGAGCCGGAAGTCCAGCGACGCCTGCCGCACGCTGGCGATCGCCGCGTCCGGCAGCGGGCCGCCGGCCAGCTCCGCCGTCACCTCCAGCGGGATCAGCACGTCGGTGACGAACCCGGCGGCGCGCTCGATGAGCTCGTGATGCGAGGCGGAGTCGTGCGTCATGGCGCTCCTGTCAGGATGGCATCGTGACCACGGCAATGGAGCCCGAGGACCGCCGACAGCGGATCCTCGCGGCCACCGTGACCGTGGTGCGTGAACGGGGTTTCGCCGGGGCGCGGGTGGCCGACATCGCCGAAGCGGCTGGGACTTCCACCGGTTTGGTGCTCTACCACTTCGGATCGTTGGCCGGCGCCCTGACCGAGGCGCTGACGTGGCTGGAGGACGCGTTCTACCGCGACGTCGAGAAGGCCCTGCAGGCCACGGCGGACCCCGTGGAGCGGTTGCGGGTGATGGCCGGGCTGGGTGCCGGGTCCGGAAGCATGATCGGCGAGTGGGTGCTGTGGCTGGAGCTGTGGGTGCGGGCGCTGCGCGAGGAGAAGGCGCGGGCGGCCCGGGCCACGCTCGACCAGCGGTGGCGGGGGGCGCTTCACGACGTCGTCTCCTCAGGTGTGGCCACCGGCGTCTTCACCACTGCCGACATCCCGGCAGTGGTGATGCGCCTGGCGTGCCTGATGGACGGCCTGGCGATCCAGCTCGCGCTGGACGATCCGGACCTGGACCCCGGCCGCTTCCGGCTGCTCTGGCTGCAGGCGGCCGCCCTCGAACTCGCTGTCCCCGCCGAGATCATGACGTCCGACGTCACGATCTCAGGCAGCTCTCGGACGTTGCAGCCAGGCTGAGGAGGCCGCTTCCAACGCCTCGCCGACGATGGCGACGATCCGGTCGAGCAGCGCCCGGTCCGCCACCAGCGGCGGCGAGAGTTGGATCACCGGATCCCCACGGTCGTCGAGCCGGCACAGCAGGCCCAGGTGGTCCATCCGCTGCGACAGGAAGTCGCGCAGCAGCCACTCGGCGGCGGCGGGGTCGAAGGTCTCCCGGGTCTCGGGGTCGGCCACCAGCTCGATCGCCCAGAAGTACCCCGCGCCGCGGATGTCGCCGACCATCGGGATGTCGCGCAGCTGCGCCAGCCCGCTCGCGAGGTGGGGCTCGTTGTCACGGACATTCGCCAGCACCGCCTCCTCCTCGTACACGTCCAGGGCCGCCAGTGCCACGGCGGTCGACAGCGGATGACCGCTGAACGTCAGGCCGTGCATGTACATCTGGCCGCCGGTGATGAAGGGCTCGGCCACCTGGGGCGAGATCAGCACGCCGCCCAGCGGGGCGTGCGCCGCGGTGGCGCCCTTGGCGAAGGTGACCATGTCCGGCCGGGCGCCGTAGCGGATCGAGCCGAACCACTCCCCCAGCCGCCCGAACCCGGTGATGGTCTCGTCGGCGACCAGCAGGATGCCGTGCCGGTCGCACAATTCGCGCAGGCCCTGCCAGTACCCGGCGGGTGGCGTGAAGGCGCCGCCGGAGTTTTGAACCGGCTCGGCGATGAGCATGGCGACCTGGTCCGGGCCCTCCCACTGCACCGCAGCCTCGACCTCGGCCAGCAGCGATGCGGTGAAGGCCGCCTCGTCGCCGGCCAGCGGGTGCCGGAAGGAGTTGGTGTTCGAGACGAACGCGGTCGGCACCGGCAGCGGCTCGAAGGGGTGGCGGCACGACGGCAGACCCGTGAACGACAACGCTCCGAGCGAGGTGCCGTGGTAGGCGAGGCGGCGGGCGATGGCCTTGCGGCGCTGGGGCCGGCCATGGGCCGCGTGGTACTGCCGGGCGAACTTCCAGGCGGCCTCGACGCCCTCGCCGCCGCCGCTGGTCAGGAAGACCCGGTCCAGCCCGAGCGGCGCGGCCAGCCCCGCCAGGCGCTCGGCGAGCTCCCCCGCTCCTGGATGGCTGAGGTACCACGAGGGGGCGAAGACCAGCGTGGACAGCTGCCGGTGCGCGGCGGCGCCGATGCGGGCGCCGAAGGAGTGACCGAGGTTGGTGCAGAACAGCCCGGACAGGCCGTCGATGAACCGGCGGCCCTGGTCGTCGATGACGTGGCAGCCGTCACCGGAGACGATCATCGGCACGTCGCGACCGGCGAAATCAGCCATGTCGGTGAAGTTGAGGACGAGGTGATCGCGCACCTGGCGCTGCGACGACGGGGTGACGTGCCGATCCGGGTGCATGACTCCTCCGCGCCTCCCTGGCTGAACGAGCATTCAGAATACGCCACCGGATGCGCGTGGGGCCACTTCACTGGCAACCTGAGCGGGACATGGAGATCTGGCCAGGAACCCCCTATCCCCTCGGCGCCACCTACGACGGCGCCGGCACCAACTTCGCGGTGTTCAGCGAGGTAGCCGATCGCGTCGAGCTGTGCCTGCTCGACGATGCCCGGCGAGAACGGCAACGCGTCGATCTGCCCGAGGTCGACGGCTTCGTCTGGCACGCCTACCTGCCGGGCCTGCAGCCCGGGCAGCGCTACGGCTTCCGCGTCCACGGTCCGTACGAGCCCAAGCGGGGCCTGCGGTGCAACCCCAGCAAGCTGCTGCTGGACCCATACGCCAAGGCCGTCGAGGGGATGGCCGACGGTGACGAGTCGCTGTTCAGCTACCGCTTCGGCCGCGAGGAGAACCGCATCCAGCGGCTGGACTCCCGCGCGCACACCATGCATTCAGTCGTGGTCAACCCCTATTTCGACTGGGGCAACGACCGGGCGCCGCGGTGGCAGTACCACGAGACCGTGCTGTACGAAGCCCACGTCAAGGGCATGACGCAGCAGCACCCCGGAATCCCGGAGCGGCTGCGCGGCACCTACGCCGGCATCGCCCACCCCGTGATGATCGAGTACCTGCACGGGCTGGGGGTGACCGCGCTGGAGCTGATGCCGGTGCACCAGTTCGTGCAGGACAAGCACCTGCTCGACCGGGGGCTGCGGAACTACTGGGGCTACAACACCATCGGCTTCTTCGCCCCGCACAATGCCTACTCCGCCTCCGGCCAGCGCGGTCAGCAGGTGCAGGAGTTCAAGTCCATGGTCAAGGCGCTGCACGAGGCCGATATCGAGGTCATCCTCGATGTGGTCTACAACCACACCGCTGAGGGCAATCACCTGGGTCCGACGCTGTGCTTCCGCGGCATCGACAATGGGGCGTACTACCGGCTGGTCGACTCCGACCCGGGCTTCTACTACGACACCACGGGCACCGGCAACAGCTTGTTGATGCGCCACCCGCACGTCCTGCAGCTGATCATGGACTCACTGCGGTACTGGGTCACCGACATGCACGTCGACGGCTTCCGCTTCGACCTCGCCGCCACCTTGGCGCGGCAGTTCCACGAGGTGGACCGGCTCTCGGCGTTCTTCGACCTGGTGCAGCAGGATCCCGTGGTCAGCCAGGTCAAGCTCATCGCCGAGCCGTGGGACGTCGGCGAGGGCGGCTACCAGGTCGGCAACTTCCCGCCCTTGTGGACGGAGTGGAACGGCCGTTACCGCGACACCGTGCGCGACTTCTGGCGGGGTGAGCCGGGCGCGGTCGGCGACTTCGCCCAGCGCCTCACCGGTTCCTCCGACCTCTACGAGCACTCCGGCCGTAAACCTATCGCCAGCATCAACTTCGTCACCGCGCACGACGGCTTCACGATGCGGGACCTGGTGTCCTTCAACGAGCGGCGCAACGAGGCCAACGGCGAGGGCGGGGTTGACGGCGAGAGCCACAACCGCGCCTGGAATTGCGGCATCGAAGGGCCGACCGACGACCCGGAAGTCCGCGCGCTGCGGCTGCGCCAGACCAAGAACCTGATGATGACGCTGCTGCTGAGCCAGGGCGTGCCGATGCTGCTGCACGGTGACGAGATCGCCCGCAGCCAGGGCGGCAACAACAACACCTACTGCCAGGACAATCCGACAGCGTGGATGGACTGGGAGCTGTCCGACGAGGCCGAGAACCTGCTGGAGTTCACCCGCCGGCTGGTGGCCCTGCGCAAGGGGCACCCGGTTTTCCGGCGGCGTCGCTTCCTGGCCGGCACCGGCATCGGCGGCTCCCACCCCTCCCTCGGCGACGTTGCCTGGCTGCGCCCCAGCAGTGAGTGGATGACCGAGAGCGACTGGACCAATGGCTACACCCAGGCGCTGACCATGTTCCTCAACGGCGAGGCGATCGGTGAGCCGGACGAGCGGGGCGAGCGCATCATCGATGACTCCTTCGTGCTCATGGTCAACGCCGCGGACCAGCCGATCACCTTCACCGTGCCGGGGCAACCGTTCGGGTCGTCATGGCACGTCATCGTCGACACCGCCAACGGCGACCACATGCCGCCCCGCACCCACATCTACGTCACCGCCCGGACCGTGGGCACCAAGGTGGAGTCCGACCGCTCCAGCTCGGCGCTGGAGGTGCTGGGCGCCGACGACAAGCGCGAGCTTCCGCCACGGGCCACGGTGCTGCTGCGCCGGATCCCCGACGACCAGGCCAGGAGCCAGTGACGTCGCCCCGCGACGTCCCCGCCAGCACGTACCGGTTGCAGTTGCAGCCCGAGTTCGGCTTCGACGCGGCGCACGAGATCGTCGACTATCTGGCCCACCTGGGTGTCACGCACCTGTACCTCTCGCCGGTGCTGCAGGCCGCCCCGGGCTCGACCCACGGCTACGACGTCGTCGACCACTCCCGGGTCTCCGCAGACCTCGGCGGCCGCGACGCGTTGGAACGGCTGGCAGCGGCAGCACGCGAGCACGGCCTCGGGGTGATCCTCGACGTCGTGCCGAACCACATGGCGGTGCCCACCCCGCTGTGGCACAACCGGGTGATGTGGTCGATCCTGCGCGACGGGCCCGGGTCACCCAACGCGGCTTGGCTGGACGTGGACTGGACCGCACCGAACCGGGCCGTCCTCATGCCGCTGCTGGGCAACCGGATCGGTCAGGTGCTGGCGGCCGGTGAGTTGCGGCTGGACACCGCCGACCTGCCGACCGGGGAGGGCGGCAAGCCGGTCACCGAGCGGGTGCTGCGCTACTTCGACCACGTGCTGCCGGTGCGCGCTGGTACCGAGGACCTGCCGTTGCCCGAGCTGGTCGACCGACAGTGGTATCGGCTGGCCCACTGGCGAGTCGCGGACGAGGAGCTCAACTACCGCCGGTTCTTCGATGTGGACTCCCTGGCCGCGGTCCGCGTGGAACTTCCCGAGGTGTTCGACGCCACCCACCGGGTGCTGCTGGACCTGTTCGCCGACGGCACCGTCGACGGGTACCGAGTCGATCACCCCGACGGCCTGGCTGACCCTCGGGGGTACCTGCGTCGATTGATGGACGGAACGCAGCGCGACGCGTCCGGCCGGCGTCCATGGCTCGTGGTCGAGAAGATCCTCGAGGGCGAGGAGGAGTTGCCGACGGACTGGCCGTGCGACGGCACGACCGGGTACGACGCGCTGCGACGTATCTCGGGCGTGTTCGCGAATCCTTTCGCGGCCACCGACCTGCAAGAGCTGTACGCCGGGCTTGCCGGCGACGACGCGGCACCGTTCGAGCAGATCGCCGAGGAGGCCAAGCGCGAAGTCGTCACCGGCGGCCAGTACACCGAGGTGGACCGGCTCGACGACCTGCTGGTGGAGATCTGCCAGGACGATATCGGCCTGCGCGACCACACCCGGCGCGGGCTGCACGAGTGCGTCGTGGAGCTGCTGGTGGCCATGGACCGCTACCGGGCCTACGTCGTGCCCGGCGAGGCACCGGGCGGGGTGTCCGTCGAGGCGATCCGCGCCGCCGCGGACATCGCCCGTGGCCGGCTGCCGGTCGAGCGCCACGACACCCTCGATGTGGTCGTGGAGTTGGCGCTGGGCGCCGGCATCCCGGCGGGCCCGGCCGACTCGGTGCGGGCGGGCACCGACGAGGCCCGGCGGCGCGATTTCGTCGTGCGGTTCCAGCAGACCTGCGGTCCCGTGATGGCCAAGGGCGTCGAGGACACGGCCTTCTACCGGTGGCATCGCCTGGTCGCGCTCAACGAGGTCGGCGGGGACCCCTCCCGGATGGGGCTGCCGCCGGAGGAGTTGCATGCCTACGCGGCCCGTAGGCTGGCCGCTACGCCCTCGACGATGACGACGCTGACGACGCACGACACCAAGCGGTCCGAGGACGCCCGGGCACGACTGCTCGCGGCAGTCGACGACCCCAGGGCCTGGGCGGACGCCGTGCGTGGGTGGCACGAGGCCGCGGCTGTGCACCGCGCACACGACGGCAGCCTTGACGGCGGCACCGAGTACCTGCTGTGGCAGACCCTCGTGGCGACCTGGCCGATCGGCCCCGACCGGCTGCTGCCCTACCTGCAGAAGGCGACCCGCGAGGCCAAGCGGTTCACCAGCTGGACGGTGCCTGACGAGGCCTACGAGGCCGGCGTACGCGACTTCGCCGAAGCGGTACTGGCCGACGACGCGATCACGGCGTCGCTGGCGGTGTTCGTCGAAAGGATCGCGCCGGCCGTGCGGGCGGTCACGCTGGGGCAGAAGCTCATGCAGCTGATGCTGCCGGGCGTGCCCGACGTATACCAGGGCACCGAGCTGACGGCCCTGACACTGGTCGACCCGGACAACCGGGGACTGGTCGACTACGCCGAGCGCCGCGCGCGCCTCGCCGCGTTGGACGCCGGCGCCTCCCCGGCGGACCTCGACGACGAGAAGCTGCTGGTCACCAGCCGGGCCCTGCGACTGCGACGGGACCTGCCCGAGGCATTTCGGGGGCCGCGGTCCGGGTACTGGCCGATGGCGACCTCCTCCGGCAACGCCATCGGTTTCGGCCGGGGCATGTCCGAAGGGAGGGACACCGAACCCGAGGTGGTGGTGCTCGTCACGCGCAGTGCCGGCGATCTCGACCGCTTCGGCGGGTGGGCCGACCACGTCGCGCACCTGCCGCACGGGACGTGGCGCGAGGAGCTGACCGGCGATCTCGTGGCCGGCGGGGAGATCCGGTTGGCCCGGACGCTGGCCGCCTACCCGGTGGCGCTGCTGCGCCGCACCTGACCGGGGACTGCCAGGCCTCGACCTCCTCGACGACGGCGTCGGTAACGGTGGAGATGGTCTCGTAGGACAGCTCCGTGCCCAAGGTCCGGGCAAGGTGGTGCTGGATGTTGTGAACCGTCATCACACGCACATACAACGAGATGATCATGTCGTCGAGGCCGCCGGTGCGGCGGCTGCCCTTGACTACCGGACGCGGCTCGAACGACCCGTCCCGGTCCCGCGGTACCGCAGGGGGATGTCCCCGATCTCGCTAATGAACGTCTTCGGGGTCATGCCGTTGCGAAAGTTCGCTCTGCCCCGCCCCGCCGGGTCACCCTTGTCATACCCCAGGTGATCACTCAGCTCGGCCTGCAACCCGCGCTGGAGCACCGCCTTGATCATCACAGGGATGACATCGCCCTCGCCCGTCCACGCCAGGCCGCCGTCCTCGACGCGTCATAGTGTCCACCAGGACGGCGTCCAGCATTTGGTGCACCACCGCCCTCGCTGGTGGCTCATGCCCAGACTGAGACCAGCGACGCGCCACAGAACGAGGGTGCCTCACCCCCTCCAACACACCACAAGCCATCCCCGCCAGGGGCATCGAAGGTCACAGTTGAGGTCATGGTCATCTTCGCACTCCTCAGAAGGCCGGTCACCCCTTACACGGACTATCTGACACCGCCCCTGGCCCGAGCCGCATCACGCAACGGACCACACAATCCAGTAACCCAAGGGGTGCTGACGCGGGCCTGGGCGCACATCGTTTACCGCAGCGAAAAGCTGCCACCTCCATGAGCGAATCATTGCCGTCGAGCGCCCCGACCCGCGACCTTCCAGAAGCTCCATGCCGCGAGAACCAGAGTGCCAAGGAGTGCGGGCAGAAGAGCAGCAATTCGCTCGACAGCGTTTAAAGCGGGAAGTGACGCTAACAGTACCGCTGTCACCATTGGTCCTAGCAGACAGGCTAGGACCAGTACGAACGCGACCTGCACTGTCGAGACCCCTTTCGACGGCGGCGTAGGGTCCGCAATTTTGCCCAATATCAGTTCCCACCCTCCACGTAGGCGTCCCCTACCGTTGATGGTGCAGGTCGTTCTCTGACCGCAGCTGGCCCGCACATATCAGGCATCGGCCCCGCGACCTGTCCGTCCACGGCAATCCACGTCTTCCCCGAGGCAAGGAGCTCTAGCTGTCGGTCATCAGCTGGCGCTGGGGCCCAACAGGAAAAGATCCGAATGTAGCCATCGCGAACCTGACTAATCGCCTGTGCATACTGCACGGTCGTCAGCAGGCGAGCGCGGGCACGCTCCTGGACAATTGAACTGTCTGACGCGTCATGCCGAGGTTCACTTACGGGGGCAAACGGAATGCCAGGGTCTCCAGGAGTGGCCGCTTCCGCACCGTCGGATTGCCCCACCGTAGCAGGCTCAGGCGCCTGGAGAGAAACTCGAGTTTCCGGAGATAACCCAAGGGCGTCGGCCGATACAACCCCCAGGACCTCCCCGTCGCTGCCCAGTACCGGGACGACCTCTGACGGATGCATCTGGTCCGGCATGGGTGGAGGCTTCGTCATCGGAGCGGATGGCCCGGACGATGCCGTGAGCAGAAGGACTGTCGCGAACGCGGGCACAGCAACCCCCAGAAGCGCACCCCACGCTCGCTGAGTCATAGGTCGGACGTCTGCTTTGCGCGAGGGACTGTTTATGAACATGAGCAGCTCCTGATTCCTGGAAGTCCAAAGGATCTGTGTCGTTCAGAGAAAGGACTCGTAGGGCGAATAGACAGGGCCGCCCCCCAGCCAGCCACCATTGTAATGATAAGCGTAGTTGGCCGTCAGATAATATCCGGCTCCACAAAGCCCCCGTTGGCCCCCGGCAGGGTTGTACCAGAGGTAGCTGTAATAGTCACCCTGTGCGGTGCTGTACTTGAATCCGCCGTCGTAGCACACCGCCCAAGCGCTCCCGGTCCACTTCATCAGGACAGGGTTCACCGCCAAGAAACCTGTAGCGACGCGAAATTCGGTGGCGCACGAGTAGATGCCTGCCCCGGCTACAGTCAACTGTCGCTTCGCCCAAACTTTACCTCGCCATATCTGGCGATTTGTTCCCGACTCCGTGTAAACCTCTGATTCCGCCTGGGTGCATGTCGCGGTACTGTAGTATGTCCACTGCCTGCCCGAACTTGCTGCCCACGCGCCAGGCGCGTAGATCGCCGACAGGAGAAGTAACAGGGCAGAGAGTGAGGCAATGGCTGCTGCCATGCCGCTACGGCTTGAACCATAGAGGAATCGGTTCTCTCTCTCTCTCACTCCTTGATCATTCATCGCGCTCCCCTTGGATGACCTGAACGTTTCGAGTAGTGTCGGATATGCATGACTCAGGGACGTGTGACGTCGTGACGTCGTCCTTGATGGAACACCCAGCCTCTTGAATGAGGAAGAACTGTTGCCGATCTTTGAGCGTGCGCTCAAACCATACTGGTATCTCAGATACGCGTCAAGAGCCTTGCGCCACGTCACGCCGGGTTAGCGCTGGCGTTGCATTAGTGGTGTTATTTTGGCGGTCCGCGACCCCGGGTGGATGCATGGAAGTGCCCATCCCACCTGGGATTATCGCCTTGCTGAAGGGGTTCCATGATCGCCAAACGGGAGGGCACTCCGTAGGTGAACGGGTCACGGCGACGGCGGACGCGACGGGTGTGTGTCGCACGCCGGGTCCCGGCTGCTGACCGATGTCGCGGCCGTGACCGGGTTGGATGTCGGGTTCGATGAGGTCGCCGCGGCCGGGCGGCGGCGGTGAAGCTGAGGGCAGCCTGATCCGAGCCCGGGACGGTTCAGCCGGTCGTGACCCAGCTCGGCTATGGAGTGGGTGCGGCTCTGGGTCCGGCACGCCGACATCGACGAGGGCCACGCGCCGGGCGTGACCTGGCAGGAGGCGGCCCGGAGCGCAGCGTTGGAGCAGGAGAACCGTCAGTTGCGGCCGGCGAACGAAATCTTGAAGCGGGCCGCGAGTTTCTTCGGGGCGGAGCTCGACCGCCAGCACAAGAAGTAGCCGCGTTCCTCGACGCCCACCGCGACGACGTCGTGGCAGGGCGTCGGCTCGGGGTCGAGTCCATTGTCGCCGTCCTGCGTGAGGCAGGCCTGACGGTGGCCCCGAGCAGCTACTACGCCTCCAAGACCCGCCCGGCCTCCGCGCGCGCGGCGCGGGACGCGGGCCTTCGCTCGGCGCTGGGCGGACCCTGGGAGGCCAACTACCGGGTCTACGGCGTGCGGAAGCTCTGGAAGGCGGCCCGCCGCGCGGGTCACGACGTCGGCCGGGATCAGGTCGGACGGCTGATGCGTGCCGAAAGCATCCAAGAGCGCCCTGCGGAGCAAGCGGGTCCGGACCACCCGCGCCGACCCGACCGCGGCCCGGCACCCGGACCTTGTCCAGCGCCGTTTCAGCGCCGAGGCGCCGAACCAGCTCTGGGTCACCGACCTGACCTACGTCCCGACCTGGGCCGGCCCCGCCCACGTCTGCTTCATCATCGACGCCTACAGCCGCATGATCGGAAGGTGGCGGGTCGCCCCGAACATGCGCACCGACACCGCAAGGTCCTCGGTCGGAAGATCCCCGCCGAGGTCTTCGCCGAGCGCCCACTCTCGCTCAACAGCCCGGTGTTGCATCGACCGTTTGAACTCGCCTTGGGACTAGTCCCTGTTCAAGCCTCCGCCCGGGCCCGGCGGCGGCCGCTCGACAGGCGCCGCGGGCGGCGATGGGCAATAGTGCCGCCGGTGCAGTGCTTCTCGGTGTGGGCTCCCGACGCGTCGAGTGTCGAGGTCGTGCTGTTCCACGACGACGGCACCTCACCCGGCACGCCCGTGCCGCTGGCACCCGAGCCGGGCGGCTGGTGGCGGGTGCAGATCGGCGGCGCCGGGCACGGCAGCGACTACGGCCTGCGCGTCGACGGCGGCGAGCCGTTGCCGGACCCCCGCAGTGGCTGGCAGCCGTACGGGGTCAACGGCCCGTCCCGGGTATTCCACGCCGACCGCCACCAGTGGACCGACGGCTCGTGGCGCGGTCTCCCGGCCGCCGGCGCGGTGCACTACGAGCTCAACGTCGCCACCTTCACCAGTGAGGGCACTCTCGACGCGGCGATCGCCCGGCTGCCACACCTGGTCGACCTCGGCGTCGAGATGGTCGAACTGATGCCGGTGGCGGCCATGCCGGGCCGATGGGGCTGGGGGTACGACGGCGCCCACCCCAATGCCGTGCACGAGCCGTACGGCGGGCCGGCCGCCCTGCAGCGATTCGTCAACGCGGCACATGCCGCAGGCCTCGGGGTGTGCCTGGACGTGGTCTACAACCACCTCGGCCCGAGCGGGAACTACCTCGAACGGTTCGGCCCCTACTTCACTCAGGCGCATCACACGCCCTGGGGCGCCGCCATCAACCTTGATGGGCCCGGCTCGCCCGAGGTGCGGCGTTGGATCTGCGACAACGCGCTGCGGTGGTTCCGCGACTTCCACATCGACGCGCTTCGACTCGATGCTGTGCATGCGCTGCTGGACGACTCCGAACACCACGTGCTGGCGCAGCTGTCCGAGGAGACCGCGGCGCTGTCGCACTTCCTGCGGCGACCGCTGTCGCTGGTGGCCGAATCCGACCTCAACGACCCCGTCATGATCACCCCCACCGCAGCCGGCGGCCGGGGGATGACAGGGCAGTGGTCCGACGACTTCCACCACGCGGTACACGCGCTGCTGACCGGTGAGCGGCAGGGGTACTACGTCGATTTCGGCCCGCCCGAGGTGGTGCGGACCGTCTGGCGCGAGGCGTTCTGGCACGCCGGGCGGTACTCACCGTTCCGGGGCGGCGACTGGGGCAGGCCGGTGGACACCGCGACGGTCGGCGGGCACCGCTTCGTGGTGTGCAGCAGCAACCACGACCAGGTGGGCAACCGCGCGATCGGTGACCGCCCGGCCGCCACGCTGAGCGGCGGCCTGCTGGCGCTGTCCGCGGCGCTCGTGCTGACCTCGCCGTTCACCCCGATGCTGTTCATGGGCGAGGAGTGGGGCGCCGGCACGCCCTTCCAGTACTTCACCGATTTTGATGATCCTGACCTGGCCGCGGCCGTCACCGCCGGCCGCCGGCGGGAGTTCGCCGCTCACGGCTGGGACGCCGACGACGTGCCGGACCCGCAGGACCCCGAGACCCGGCTGCGCTCCGTGCTGGACTGGGCGGAGCGTGAGCAGCCCCGGCACGCCGCGCTGCTGGACTGGTACCGCACCCTGCTCCGGCTGCGCCGAGAGCTGCCCGACCTGTCCGCCGACGACCTGCGGGCCGGCGACGTGACGTGGTCCGAGACGGGCGCCACCGGTCGGCCGGACTGGCTGGTCCTACGTCGCGGCAGCGTGCACGTCGTCGGCGTCCTGACAGAGCACCCGATCGAGGTCACACTGCCCGGGCCCGTCGAGGCACTCGCCGCCTTCGGCCCGGTCGAGAACCAGGGCGAGCACGTGCGCAGCGCCGGCCACGGCGTACTGGTGGCCCGCCGCCTGCCTCACGCTCCCGCTTGAGCGTCGCAGAGATGTTCCGCGGGGACAGGTTCCGCGACAAGGAGCTCAGTGGGGGCCCTGTGCTGTCCCGGCGTTGTACTCCATGGCTGCTCCGATCCAGAAGGCCAGCTCCTCATCGGTGCTGATCGCGGCCTGACCGACGCTGATCCACCCAGGCCCCATGGGCCGTCGACCGGCGCCCATCTCCGCCGGCCGGGCGCCATCGAGGGCAACCAGCTCGCGGTGACGTCCGGGATCGACGCGGACCAGGAGGTCGCAGTCGCCACGCACTGCCACGACCATCTTCTGCCTCACCGTGAACGACAGGCCGCCGAACATCTGCACTTCACGGGTCGTCGACTGGTGCGCCAGGGCGACTCGAATCCTGGCGGCCGATCCTTCGCGAGCCGTTGCCACCCTGACCGGCTCCACTACTGCCGCCCCGGTGGGGCGAAGGACAGGCGATCGAAGACGAGCACGCTCTCGGCGATGACGCCCCGACGGAGGGTGAAGTACTCGGCGGCGGGAGCCGTCGTTGTCACGGCCGTGTGCGGGTAGTAGAAGAGGATAACTCGGTCACTGTCTACGAAGCTCGCGATGTCCGTCAGGCCCGTCAGATTGGGGGCGAACCCGGGCAGGTAGGCGCAGTAGGCGTCCTTGCCCCTGAGGTCGCCGCCCGGTGCGTGGCAGACGACGTCATCGGCCACCAGCGTCATGGCCTGATCGATGTCGCCGCGGGTCCACGCTCGGTGGTAATCCAGAACCGTGTCGAGAGCGGTGGCGGGGGCGCCTGCGTCATTGAATGCTCCTTCATAGTAGTGAGTTCTGGCCGGTCCGGTCCTCCATGGGCACCCAGTCGTCGAGGCCGGCGTCCCCTCCGGCAGCGCTGATGCGCAGGCGTGCCAGGAAGTGCGGCCACCCGTCGGCGTGGCCGTCGAGGCGGGCATCCGGCAGGCCTGAATGCGTGAGATCGACACGGGTGCCCAGCGTGGTAGGCGTGAGGATGAACTCCACGGTGGAGGCGCCCGGTGGCAGGTCCGGGCTGGCGGCCACACCCCATGACACGACCACGCGGTGCGGCCGATCGACCGTCAGGTAGCTGCCGCGGATCGGGTGCCCGGCGATGTCCACGGCGAACCCGCCACCCCGACGCGCGTCGAGGTCAGCGTGCTGCCCTAACCACGTCGTCAATCCCTGCGCAGTCACCAGGTAGTCGAAGACGACGTTAGGTGCCGCCTCGATCTCGATCGATGTCGCGTACTCAGCCATCGCTGCCACCGTGCCGGGACTCGATCGCGGTCTTCAGCGCGGCCAGCTTGGCCGGCCAGAACTCATCCAGGTACGACCTCACCGCGGCGAGCCCATCGGTGTTCACCATGAAGAGGTGTCTCGTGCCCTCCCGAATGCTGCTGGCGAGTCCGGCCGCGCGCAACACGCCGAGGTGATGGGAGGTCGTCTGCTGGGACAGGCCGACCTCATCGGCGATCTGCCCCACGGGGCGCGGCCCGGAACGGACCACGGCCAGGATCGCGCGCCGATTCGCATCAGCCAGCGCGCGCAACGCCTGGTCGAGGTCGGGTACCGCGTCTGCTGTCATGAGACTCCTCGGTGCGAAGCTGCACGCACCTTAACACAAATGCTGGTTTGTACTCATGGTGACGCGTGCTGCGCGGCGATCCCCACGACGAGGCGGGACACCGCGTCCGCGTCGATCGGCCAACTGCTGGCCCACCCGCCTGGCGGCGAGCGCACCGGCACTAGCCGAAATAGCCGTCAATCATCCGGCGCGATCGAGTGGCTTGCCGGGAACTCATGCATCGGTTCCCGGTCGGGGTAGCGGACGTTGGACGGCGTTCATGATCGCGATCTCCTCATCAGTGTGAGCCGCCCCCAGGAGCGCGGCCGCTTCGCGTGCCAGCGCGGTCAGGCGGCTGGTCGCCCGCAGGTACTTCTTGCGGTAGCCGCCGGCCAGCATCTCGTCACTGAAGATTTCGGTGATCTGGCCGGTCGCGACGACCGGGATCTGCTGCTCGTACAGCCTGTCGACCAGGACGACCAGCCGCAGTGCGACGCTCTGGTCATGCAGCGGCGCGAGACCCCTCCAGCCCACCGCGGTCACACCGTCCAGCAGGGCCCCGTAGCGGCTTGGGTGCAGCGTGGCGAGGTGAGCAAGCAGGGCGTCGAAGTCGTCGACGGCGGCTCCCCTGACGCGGGCCATCGCCTGCAGGTCGTCCTCGGTGGCACCGCGAAGTGCCTCCTCGTGGCCGCGATGGCGGTAATCGGGCCCGTCGACGGTCACCACCGCGAAGGTCGCCGCCAGCGCCTGGATCTCGCGCAGGAAGTCCTCGGCCGAGAACCGACCCTCGCCCAGCGCCTCGGGCAGCGTGTTGCTGGTGGCAACGACCGTGGCGCCGGCCTCGGTGACCTCCCGTAGCAGCCGCGCCATCAGCACGGTGTCGCCGGGATCGTCCAGCTCGAACTCGTCGATACAGATCAGGTCACAGGTAGACAGCGCCTCGACGGTCCGGCGGAACCCCAGCGCCCCCACCAGATGGGTGTAGGTGACGAAGCTGCCGTACGCCTTCGGCCCGGTGGCGGCGTTCCAGGTGGCTGCCAGCAGGTGGGTCTTGCCGACGCCGAAGCCGCCGTCGAGGTACAGCCCGCGCCCCGGACGCAGGGTGTGCCGGCGTGGCGGCAACCGCAGTCGGCGCTGGGCCCTGGTGCTGGACAGCGACTGGGCCAGCCCGCGCAGTGTCTGCTTGGCGGCCGCCTGGAAGGGGTGCGCGGGGTCGGGAAGGTAGCCGTCGAAACTGCTGTCGGCGAACCGCGGCGAGACGACGAGGCGGGCCGGTAGGCGGTCCACGGCTACGTCGGGAACCCGGCCGGCGAGCTGAGGCATCACCGCGACGGTAGCGGGATGACATTTACCCCTGCACCGGTGTGGAATGCGGGGGGTACACGGGTTGTTCGCGTGAGCAGACCGTCACCCGCCCGCACCCGCGCATCCGCCGCTGTCTCTTATACACATCTCCGAGCCCACGAGACTAAGGCGAATCTCGTATGCCGTCTTCT
>ENA-ORBV01006787-ORBV01006787.1-microbial-mat-metagenome-genome-assembly--contig:-NODE-6787-length-20001-cov-4.335374_pt1 | contig 20001 bp, 22 predicted proteins | sample MGYA00237777_ERZ505514 | MGnify/ENA primary metagenome ERZ505514 (study PRJEB26160, sample SAMN06269048) | microbial mat metagenome | isolation source: Oligotrophic lake microbial mat | place... | reverse complement strand
TCTTAGGCCCGCTCGGGGCCAAGAAGCGGCATCCGTTAAGACAACTGGGATGAATGAGCATGAATAAGACATCAGCTAGCTGAACTTTCTAGTCATCGCCGAAGATCAGACCAAGACCGAACTTCTCCGGCACGGTGGACTGGTTGCGCAGGTTGTGCTCTGCGGACAGCAGCAGCTTGGCAGAGGAGCGACGCAGCTTGGTCTCCAGGACGGAAGACAGAATGCCCTCGCTGTCAGCCTTGGCCTTCACGGAGTTGTCATCGTTGACCTTGTAGGTTCCACCGACGGTCAAGACGCGCTTGCCGCTGATGATGTCGTACGAGAACAGACCACCGAAGGTGAAATCGGGGCTAACCTTCTGCAGGAACGACGTCTGCACGCGGTCGGCCTGGTTGGTGGTCTTCACGGTGGCAGTGAAGTCAGACTGGGTGTACTCCACGCCGGCGTTGTAGTCAGATGCAGTCTGAGCATTGACGTCGTACTTGACGGCACCACCGACGGACAGACCGTCGAAGCCAATAACACCAGCACCATCGACGGAAGTCTACAGGACAAGAAATTCGTGAATGAGCGAAAATCAAGGACACCATGCGCCGATGAAAATTTACCGTCTCCTTGGCGACATCCACACCCAAGCTAGTCGAGTAGAACTCCTGAGCGAAGTCCACCTCGAGCTTGCCAGCGGGCTTCTCGTCACCGCTGTAGGGCAGATGATGTCACATACGCAGCGCAATCAGAGCTCTGCAGAGCAGTCCAGTTCGTAACACGGCATCATACCTGACTTTCACTGTCAGACCCTTGGTGAGCTTGTCAGCCTTCAAGCTGTAAGAGGTCGCGCCACTGGTGTTCAGCTCGGCCTCGAAGGTGCCCAGATCAGCCTGCTTGTACGTGCTCTTCAGAGTACCAGCGAAGTCACCACTCTTCAAGGCCTCACCGGTGGTCTCCAGAGCCTGATGTTGCGACTAAAAATCAGAGCTGGAACGGTTGTCGAGCGACAACAAGCGAACGTACCACGCCGTTGGAGGTGGAGCTCTTGACCTTCATGTACTTCTTGTACTCGAATTGCTCCTTGAATTGGTCTGGTATGTGCGCATGCGGACAAACAAATGAGAATGTCTCTTTGGTCGACACGGAGACCTATCGGAATCGCAAGGCCTCTCACCAGCAAGACCCTTGCCGAAGCGCTTGAACAGTGGCGGAATGAAATCAGTCATGTTTGAAACCCTGGAAAAAACGGCGGATCCAAAACCGCACGGTGTGAGAACACGGTCGATGCGATCAAACCAAGCTCCAGCGCAGAATACCGTGCGAAAAGCAGACGGATGGACAGCCGAAATACGTTGAAGACAGGAACTCTGAAAGCCCTCCTTTTCGCTATCTGGCCTAACCCACGTGGTTAAAGGCCTTAAGGGCCGCCAGCGGAGCTGAATAAGCGTGGTGGTGTCGGATGCAAGTTGCAGCTTCTTGAACTACAGGCGTGCTGTCTGCGCCATCAGCGTTGCTGCTTCTGCCAGTGCAAGCCATGGCAACACCTGCTGTTCCTCCCAAGGAAGATCTTATTACGCTTCATGATGGGAGTGAGCGCATCGAGAAAGAAGGCATTCAGCCGTTCCTTCAGCTCATTGAAACGGGCGAGTCCAAGTTTTTCAAGGCCAGAGAATTTGTCAGCCTCTACGAGTACGTGAAATGCACCAGATTTCTATTTTTCGTCAGGCATGTGGAGCTTCGTTGCATTTGCACTCGAGGCTTATCGTCTGTGCGATTTTTCTGGCAGCATCATCTTCAAGATGTGCATTCAGCGCGAACCAAACAATTGGTCGCAAGACATGTACAAGAAGTATACCGAGACCATCTCTGTTCACCTAAAAACCAAGGTACTGCCGAAACTACAAGAGGCAAAGGAATCCAATTATCGTCCTGGCTTCCTCAAAGTGTGGGCCGATCGGTGGTCCAAAGAAAATCTCGTCGTACAGGGTCTGGCCAAGCTGTTCATGTATTTGGTACGTTCACTGCTCCGCTCTTTATCTATGTGATTCCAGTTGTTTGGGGGCTTACTTGCGTTTGTATAGGATCGTTTTTACACTACTGGGAACAACGCGCTGCCGCTCAAAGACCAGGCATACAAGTTGTACAAAGACCTCGTGTTTGATCAGTACGCCGATTATGCTGCAGAATGCATTCTGCAATGCATCGATGCCGAGCGGAAGGGCGAGTCTCAAGATGAGGATCTTCTGGCCGAATCTGTGAAGGTATATGCCCCTCGATCAAATACAAATGCGTGCCGCCGTGGCTCAGAACTGCACTGCGATCCTCTGTTTCACCGCAGGTCTTTCAAGCTATGGGGAGCAACATTGGTAACTCTCCGGAACAGAAGCTGCGTCTGTACAGGGAGTTCCTGGAGCAGAAGATCATCGCTGCGGCCAGCGAATACTTCAGCAAGTTCTCCCGTGTTTGGATGACACAGGACAGCGCTCCTGCCTACCTGCAGAAAGTCGACAAGTGCTTGCAAGCGGAGGATTATCGTGTCAAGAAGTACCTTCATCCCACCACTCTGGACGTCTTGATCAAGGAGTGCTACTTGCGGTTGCTCCGAGATCATCAGCGCGACTTGCTACAGAAGAATACTGGCCTCAATTCGATGCTGGAGGAGAATAGGGAAGCAGGTACCATCCTTTTGTCCACCTTCGAGGGCATCTGAACCCGCTCTTACTCCCTATGCTTTGTGCCCAGATTTGGGTCGGCTATTTCGCCTCTACTCGCGGTATCAGCCTCGTGCTGCGGCGACGGAGACGAAAGAGGCCAAGTACCCAGTCTCGTCGGCTCAGGCCGCAGTCGACAAGGATACGCAGGATGATTTGATTCCGATCGCGACTCTCTTCGGTGCGCATATCAGCCGTGCCGGCGCGGCCATTGTCGATCAAGGCAAAGCAGCTCCTGCCGACACGAAAGAGACTGGCTCTGATCAGAAAGCACCAGCCGGTGCAAATCCTGCAGATGCAGGCAATTCGTTGGTGCAGCAGTTGATCGACCTGCATGCATTGTATGGTGGCATGGTGAAGCGCGCGTTCAACAATCATGGATTGTTTCAAAAGGCTCTCAAATCGGTATGTCATTGGTTCTGGTGTCACAGCGACTCGTTCTAACGCTCTTATGCTGATGCACTTAGTCTTTTGAAGAGTTCGTCAACCGCGATCAGCGATTGTCCAAGCTGTTAGCTGGGTTTGCGCACGACGCTCTGAAGAAGCACAGTCGTGTCAACGCGACTGAGGTTATGCTGGACAACATCGTCTTCCTGTACGGCTACCTGTCAGACAAGGATGTGTTCGAACGAGACTACCAGCACTTCTTGGCAATCCGTTTGCTGCTGGGGCAATGCGAATCTGATAAATCGGAGGAGCGTATGATTTCCAAGCTGAAAAGCGAATGCGGTTATCAATGGACGAATAAGCTGGAAGGTGCGTAATTCATCTTTGCGTGTCACGGTATCGCTGCGTCTCACCGCGCATCAATTTCGTGTTCGTGTCGCTTTTGTCTGGATGCAGGCATGTTCAAGGATGTCGCTACTTCTTCCGATCGCATGCGCGACTTTGCAAAGTTTTACGACACGGTTGAGCGCCTGCAGTTATCGCTCAATGTCACCGTGTGCACTACGGGCAACTGGCCGAGTTCCAAAGCCGTGGCCGGTCGCCTACCACAAGAGCTGCAGAAAGCTTGTGAAGAGTTCAAGCGGTTCTACCTCAATTCGCACCAGGGGCATCGTTTGGACTGGCACCTGGACCAAGGCCAGGCGCAAGTGCAGGTCTTCTTCACGAAGACCAACAAGAGATTGTTCACATGCAGCACCTATCAGATGATGATTCTCCTGCTGTTCAGCTCGACGGCCGCGCCCAATACCGTTTTGACGCTCGCTCAAATCTTGGATCTAACAGGTATGGGATGCTTGATATTGAAGAACGAGTGTGGGAAACGAACGATGTGATGTAAGACGAAACGATCTCTGTCGCGTGCCCGTAGGCGTGTCTCAGGCAGACATTCAAGACCATCTGTTGTCGCTGTGTCATCCGAAGAACAACAAGATTTTGCTCAAGAATCCCAACGTCAACGCCCTCGCCGAAGGCGACAAGTTTATGCTCAACAACAAGTTCGAAAGCACCATGAACCACATGAATGTTCAGTTATTCCGCAAAGAGCGCAAAGACGAGGATGACACCAAGGCGATTGACGTGCAGCGCGATCATCAGATGGACGCAGCCATTGTGCGCATTATGAAGATTCGCAAGACTCTGAAGCACAATCAACTGCTGGCTGAGGTGACACAACAGCTGCAGGCTCGCTTCAAGCCCAATCCCGCGCACATCAAGAAGCGAATTGAGGCCCTGATTGAACAGGAGTACTTGCAGCGCGACGAGAATGACCGCGGCAGTTACACCTATCTGGCATGAGGTGGTGGCGAATTGCAGTGCAGGAGTCCAGTCGACCATTGTGCGGGTTCCTAATCGGCGTCGTCAGAGTCAATCTCTTTGAAGTCCTCGTCCTCCAGCGTATCGCTGCCTGCCGCATCACGATCCACATCGGTATGGCGCGCAGGCTGCGGTGCAAAGGCTGTGAAGATGGCTTCTTGTGCTGCCGTGTTTCGCTCTTCCCGGTTTCGCCCGTCAAGGAAGCCTGGTGAAATGGTGAAGTGCATGTGGAACGTTGAAGGATAGTGTCATCTAGTTGTGAAGTCACGGACTGTACCTTTCATCCAATTGATCGCCGGCACGCCTTGCTTGTCTTTGAGTGCACCATTTCCACCATTTAATATTAGCGTCTTTACAATGCTATCATGTTCATTCATCGAAGCCCAATGCAACGGACTCCGTCCAGCTGAGTCTTGTGCATTCACCATCGCAAGCCCCGCCGGTAACTTGAGCAACGCTTCCACCACAGCATCAAAGCCACCTGTGTATATGACCAGAGCAGGAATTTTTCCATGCTTGACTGCTTATGCGGGACCACACGCATCTAGCACATACCGCCTGCGGCAAGATGCAACGCAGAGCGACCCGAAGTATCCAAGCTGTCCAGTGAAGCACCGGCCTGTATCAGAAATTGGACCACTCCCACGTGCCCGTACTTGGCAGCTTCATGTAGAGGCGTTAGTCCGAATTGGTCTTTCCCGTTGATCAGGCGCTCAGCATTGGATGGATTATCCTAAGCACGGTGTCCAGATGAAGCGGTCAACTCCACAGGCGAGCCGAATGGCACTTGCGCCGCTGTTGCGAGAAAATATAACGAGATCATGCAACATCAAGATATTACCTGCAAGAGAGTTTGAAGTGACTCAAGTTCCCCGAAACAGCAAAGCGAAAAGACGTCTGTTTGGGCAGAAGCCTCCATCATTTTGGATCCGATGGCGTCGGATGCGACACACAGATCGTGATGTCAGGTTGAGTGGTCAGTCTGAGTTCATCCTGTTTTGTGGCACAAACGCTACATCGTCGCAAGCGCTCGGGTACGTGTAGCCTGAACGACGTGTTTTCATGAGCACTTGTTTGCGCACGTTCCGTCTTGCCACATTGTTTCCCAGATGAAACGGGCAGTATGGATTAACATTCGTGACCTCATTTTGTTTCTCGTTGAACGGTTCCCCTTCAGAAGTAACAGAGCGCACGGTTGTACAACAGCGATCCGATCAGTATCGTCTGTTGCGACCTGACGTCTGCTGCAATTTCATACTTCAGTGCCAAAGCCTCATCAATCGCGATGTCGTCTCTGGGGCGGATGTGGCGATCCTGGTTTTGGATCGGAGGAAAGACTAATTGGACGTTGGTGTATCGGACTTTGCTGCCAGCAACGCCTCTACCTGTGGTTATATACTGCTTGGTGAAGGGTCTGAACGCTTCTAAAGTTGCTGATGAAGAATCCCGGCTGGCCTACGAGCATCTTCTTCAGACGGACTCTGCTTTTGCAGATGGTGTAAAGGAGCATCAACAACGTATGGCAGAGCGGCGATCCAAGATCCCTGATGGGCCACCAGTACTGCGTTGGTTGCAACCGGGTGTTCAGCCTCTGAATTTTGTCAAGGAAGATGAAGCTCGTTTGAAAGATCAATTCGTCAAACGGTCTGCTGAGCTTGAGAAATTGCGCTCCGAGCCTGCCGCTGGACTGAGCGCAGAAAGGAGAGATGCGCTGATTGAAGCAGCTGTGTCCGCGCATAAGAAAACGACAGAGTGATCTGGACGGCATCGCTGGCCGCGAAGCATATGCTGCACTCACAAACCAAATGGATTTGCAACAATATGAGGAACTAAACTTTATACTCGTGGCCATTAAGCCAGCAAACTGAAACTTTCGCAAATACCCAACCACCGCGTTGACATCAGCCGGTCAGGGAGTCAGACGAAGCTCCTACATCATTGAAGTAACATTACTTGGCGTTACACAGAGCCACCAACTCCTTGTGATCCAAGGCCTTCTGGTCGTTCGCTTGAACCGCCTTCGCGATGCCGTTCAACTTGGCCTTGAATTGGTCCTTTGCTGCAGCATACTTCATCTTTGACTTCACGCTGGCAGTGTCGGGAGACCAGTGAATAAACAGAATCTTGCTGGAAGATCGTTGATCCTCGGTGGTGTAGTTGAAATCCAGCACTGCATAGGCGGGCTCTTTGCTGCTGGCGATTTTTTGCTGGAACGCGCTGTACTCAAACTTCTGGTCCGAGGCCAACGAGTCAGCGATCACAACCTTGGAGTCGGCATCGATCGTGAACATGATGTAGTGGAACTTGTGTCCTTGCCGTAGGAGGTCGTAGTTCGGGACGACATCATCGCTGAGCTTCAGACCCAATTGAGCCTGAATAATACAACGATGCAGATCGGCTGGATCAGCGCATCGCTTGCTTGGCGCACACGAGTGTTTTGAACGGTGCGCACTTTCCACATCGTTTTGCGTTGATGCGAATCGAAATCAAAGACGGATGCGCACGTGGTGCTGCAGAAGAAGTTTCCAGCAATTTGCAATTTGCATGGACGCGTAACGTACCATTGTGATATGTGATTTGAGATGGAGAGGCAAACGGAGTTTGACGCCAACGACAGCAGGTTATTGCAAAAATGCAGTTGATTAGACGTACCTTGTGCCGAACACGCGGGGCCTAAATCGAGGAATGTGTTCTCTTGTTGGGAAGGGATTCCAATCAGTTCATCCGTCGGATCGCTCCGACGGTTCTTCGTTTGCATCAGGTCCATCAGTGTCATCAGTGACATCAGTGACGTCCAGCGTATGTCATCTGGACTGCTCCCAGCACAATGGATTTTGTGATAGGTATTTTCTTCAGCGTATGCTTTGCTAGCATTGAGTTCGCGCTATTGCACGGCACAAACTGAAAGCAATCGCTGTATTTGTGGGCATGTTATTGAGCCAGCTAGTGGCAGTATTGATCAGTATTGGACTAGGGACACTAGGATCGACCAGCCATCTGCATCATCCGCAGTTTCGCCAACAAGCTGGTTGCTTGCTTGTGGACACACAATCACACAGTTTTGTCTGCTATGTTGCTTCCAAACAATCACACAATTTGTCCAATATTAACAGAGTCAGACCGTGAGGGTCACTTGTTCCCTCGCTTCGCGTTTCGTAAGAACGACTGAAGTGCATTCAAGCGTCCATCAATTTCCGCAATCTGCTGAGAAGGATCCAGCTCTTTCGACGGCTCTGTTGCGTAACAATAGCGGAGGTCAGCGATAAAAGTTCGGAAACGTGTTACGGATAGCGATCGCACTCTGACCTTTCTGAAACGATGCTAGAGAGAACTTAGCTTCCCTGCGTGCAGTCACGATCAGGCAATACTGAGCAAACTCATAGATAAGGGCTTTCAATGGACCACATACCCAGTAGAGGAAGCGTGCTTCGTTGACGGAGCACCGTGTTTCGTCTCGACATCCTCACGTGCATCATTGGTTGATCTGTGCTTGTCATGACCGCTCCGGTATCCATCACTGTCTTCATGCTGAAACGACTCCACGCTGCTTGATTGCACTGCGGGTTTACCAGAGGCGTCATTGGGTCCCTTGGGGGAGTCACGCGCGCGCAAGTAACTCTTAGTCGCAGCTACCGGTCTGCCTCTCGTGCGAGGAGACGGCGTTGAGCCGCCCCGTAGCGTCTGTCGCAGACTGTCCTGACGCGCCGCGGTACTGCCAGCAGCACGATCGGCTTTGGCGTTGACCCACGCCACGGGGTCAAATCGGGTCTGCGAGCTGCTGCGCTGCGGTGCCGCACCATTGCGATGAGCTGGTGAAGCATCACGTGACGAGGCTCGCGAATGTGACCGTGAGCCGCCTCGGGACGAAGGCCGAGATCCTACGCGACCAAACGTGCTGCCGTACGCTGCGGCTGCAGCTGCAGCTGAGGAAGGCGATGGTCTTGACGATCCACCACCAGCCGGGACGAAAGGATGTCCGAAGTTATTTCGAGGGCTGGGTACGGTTTTGGCGATAGAAGCACTGGTGGGTCGAGCAAACGCGGCACTGCTCGGGCTGGGTGCTCTGCTGCCAGAGCGAGAGCCTCCACCGGACGGACGGCCAGCAGCAGACCGGCTGCGCGCGCTGCCCGGACGCGGAGTACTGTGACTGGCATGGGGTCCCTGGGCACTGGATTTCTCTAAGCGCGAGCGATAGGTGCGTTCTGCTGCACGGGCTTGCGCCAGCTCGTCCTCCAACGCAGCGATTGCTCTACGATGCTGGGCAGCCAGTCGTTTCGTTAGTGCCTGCTCATCCGCTAACGCGTCCTCAAGTTGCCAAACCCGCTTTTCGAGCTCCTGAAACCTCTCGGCATCCGTCACACTCATCTGCTTCGTCTGGTTCGCCATAGACCGGATCTCTCGTTCCTTCTTCAGAAGCTCGGCTTTGAGAGAGGTGATTTCTTCCTCCATTGCCTCCAGTGACTCGGCCCCCGAGCCGAACGCGCTGCCACGTCCCGATTTACTGTCCTGTCGCTGCTGGGCCAGGTCTAACATAGCCTTGAGCTGTTTGTTCTCCTGAACCAAGCGAAATTGTTCAGCTTTCACCTTCGCAACGGACTCACCCCCGGGCGCTGTTTGCTGTAGCTGTACAGTCAGCGCTCGCGATTGTTCCAGGTCAGAGCGGAGGCGGGCGATCGTCTTGCGCAGGACAGCCGGGTCAGGGTCCGCATCGAATTTGAGCGGTAGAGGATAATGCACACTGGACACATCGGAACATAGCCCCACTAGTAAGCAATCACCTCTCGAAAGGTGCATCAATATACATATGCGACTATTATTAGCGCAGCGAGTAGGCGGCGGTATCATACCGATCGAACTCAACCACGTAGGTCAAGATCAGATAGCGCTTGTTGTGATTCGCAGCAGCGCTTGCTGGAGACGGCTGATCAGGGTGCTGCGATTGGGCCCCTTTCAACTTGCGAGCTTTGAGCATCTCCAAATCTGCAGGCGTCAGTAGATCTATATACACCGACTCACTGCTGCGAGAGAAGGCTGTGGACAGCATCCTTATGAACACGGCGAACTTTTTGAAATTGCCAGTCTTTTGCGTCATTTCTTCGATGTCTAGTGGACAGAGAAGCACAGTAGGTAAGACATATTCTTCGGCGATGCATCGGAACGCGGTAAACAGAACAACAAACCATACAGTTGGCTGCAAACTGTCCAAGCCATCGGGAGCCGTCAGACTTCTGCTCCGCTTCGACGATCAAGGTGTCTTCTTGCACGTATGCATGCAATATGTACTCCACATTGTGGAAGATCAGTTCCACCACCTGGTCGTAGGAAATGCTGGACATCTGTGTCAGAGGCGTCGCGAGAACTGTGACCTCCACGCTCCTGAAGGATTCTGAACCTGAACGGTTGGGTCTGCTTGAGGCGTGTTATAAACCCAACACCAGGCAGGGTTAGTGGTCCAAGACCCAGTGTGGCACCCAAGCTCGCAACTCGATAGCGCGAAAACCGTAGTGTCGTTCACGCCTCACGTTTTTTTTCAAAACTCGCGACTCCGGCGGCCGTCGGAGACAGGCACTTGAGTAGATCATGCGTGGATCTGCGTGATCATGCGTCATGCTGGACCAGGTTCCAGGGACGATTCAGTCTAGCTTAGCAATGTGTCGGGGCTGGCTTGCGTCTTACGTGGATCTACGTGCTACCCCGAATCTTCTAAAATCTTCTACACTAGTTTCTCGTTGACAACTGATGTCATTGATGGATTGCGAGTAAGCCCTTCCGCGTCATCGTTGACATGCCGCACTGGCACCAGCGACCGACAATGCTGCAGTTTCCAACAGCGTGCAAATCACAGCCGGGTAGGAGCACTCCACTGAAGCGGCTTTTGTTTCTATATTGACTGCCTGTAGCATCGCGTGGATTATTTTGTAGGCGAGCACGTGAACGTTTTGATCTCGCCAGCAGGCTCTTGACAAGCAACCGTGGGTTCAATCGAGTTGAGAGCTTCCAAAGTCAGCATCATGGGCCTCGGATTCCCATTACAACAGCTTTGAACCCGGACGAACGATGTTTTGCAGATTTTGACTGTGACCGCCTTCTCTTCTCCAGCAGCCATAAATACACTTGGAACACAGAGCTGTTTGCCTAACTCGCAGCTGTCGGCGACGACGCCGCGTGCAATCCTGACCTATCACACACTTCCCGTTCTGTCAAGCGAATTTCCATCTGTCACGCAGATTTCGTCAGCTTTCAATCATGTGACTACGATTCTTTTGTCAAGGCGGTCTCGCGCAGCCGCTCCACCGCCGATGTTACGCCGACCTCTCTCCTAACGCGAGTTTCAGGTCGTGACTCTGTCACAATCATGACATGATGACGTAGTATTGGCAGCTCATCGTCCATACCGGGTGTTTCAAGTTGGATCATCAGGCCCTGTGGTGTGGGCAGGCATGATCAATAGCCTTCATATCCCTTCAATGTAGCTGGCAACTCATGCAACCAATTAGAGCTTTCCGGCGGCCGGCACATTCTGGCCCAGCAAGGTTCAATGATGATCATCTGCGGGACCTCAAGTTTGAAGCTTAGCATTCAAGTTCAAAGCCGGTCAAATTCGTCACAAGTTGACAGAACTTGAAGCTCAAGTAGAGTTCAAACGAGGCTTTGTCCACGCCACCTGGCGCTGTGCTGGAGTCTCCGTGGCGGAATTTGATGTCGCCGGGATCAATGAGATCCAATGAGACCGGGCCACCGTCCGGCTCAAATCAACAAGGACGACAGATCGACAACACGATCTTTTCGAGGCGGGAAAACCACATGCATCCGACCCGTCGGAGTGCGTTGTCACGTCCCATGTTTTTCCCATCACGTCCTCAATTTCTGTGGTGAAAGACACCGTTTCTTTCACACCACGTCCGGCCTGGCTCTGATGATGCCAGAGGACTCCGAGCATTATTAATGTTGTCGTTTTAACACGTCATATGGATGTTTTGCGACGCCGGAGAAATCGCCGGGGATCCATTCGGAATTCCTGCATCTCTGCCCGGTGCTCCTTCTTCTTCACACAGATCATGAATGCGTCGAACGTGCAGTGCAGTATCATTTAGTAGCCAAGGGCCATCAAGCATATTGTGGAGCGTCTGGCGTGTTGCAAATCGTCTTCCTTCCGAGCAATTTGGAACCGTTTGCGCGACCTGCGGCGTCAAGACTCGTGGTCCAAGTAAGCAACGTTAACTTACCTGAACTTCTTGTGACTCTCCGCATTTGCAATGCCACGTTGAATTCGACCTAACAATTTGCTGCGAGTGTGTATGCACACACTGACTCTGAGCTCATCGTCAATGCGTTATTGATTTCATTTGTTCCAGCACCTACCGTACCGAGCGCTAGCTGGGCGTCATTTTCCGATCGCACATTGAACAAAACCCCGTTGCGGGCCGCTCGGTTGCGTCAGGCCTATCATCCAGTACAAACTTATGGCGTCGTCTAATGTTCTATGCGGGCGAATGATCGCAAGCCTGGCGCTCGCTTTCCTACTTCGCATCGCCTTAACGACGGCCAGCGCTGATCTGTTCCCTAGTGCACACGACGCTCCAGCATTGGCATCATGTCCTACCATGTCGGACCATGCGCCATTCGCATCTTGGTCGACAGTAGATCCAATCTGGGCGGAGAGATCAGCGAGTGTGAGCGCGAGTGACCGGAGACTAGACCAGAGCAAGCTGCGCGTTGGATTCTTGAATGCGTTCTGGATGCATCCGCGCTTGTCGCAGCGTAACTCCTCGCAGTGGAGAGACGTGTTTCCAGCCGGTCGTAGCTCCAGTGCTCTGCAGCAGCATTTCTCTTACGTGTTGCAGATGATCGAGAGCATGGATGCGGATGTTGTGGCTTTGTCTGAGCTGGAAGACTGTCGCGTACTGTGGGACATGATTCGAGCACTGCCTGCCGCCATGGGCTACCGTCCCTTCTTGATTCGGAGCAGCAGCGGAACTGGGGCTGTGCATCAGATTGGATTCTTGTCTCGCGTTGACCCGCTGGGCGGTGGGATCCTCAATCTGGCTCAATCGTTTCCGATCACGCTGCAACAATCGTGTCCCGGCTCCATAGCGTCTGCCAACGCTTCGGTCGAATCGCAGCCCACTTATGTCGACGTGTCTGCCGTCATGACCCTGCAGCTGCATGATCAGACCATCCATCTAGTTGCCGTAGACTGGCAGAAGCTGGACAGCAGTGATTGTGAACGAGCTGCCGAAGCGCTGGCCACCGCAAGCTTGATCGATTTTCTGCAAGGGGTGCGCAACGATTCTTCGATTGCGTCGCAAAGCAGTGAAGATACCACTTCATCTCACGTTGTATTGCTGGGTACCATGGACCTCTATCCCTGGTACAGGACGATGAAGCCCGTCCGGGACACCGGCACGGTGTTTCTCTCACCCACTGCAGCATCCTCAAACAGCACCTCGCTTGGTCTGTGTCAGATTCCCTACGACTACATCGCGGTGACGTCGTCCATGCTGCCAGCCTTGAATCGCCAGAGCAACGGTACCCAGCAGCTGCTAGCTGACCATCCCAACTGCACTTGCGGCAACTTGCGCGCACAAACATTCCCATTCCAAACTCTTCCGTGTTTTCTGCAAGCCTCGAAACCGGGCGTGGTCACCGAGCTAGACTTGACTAAGCTACTGAATCCAGGCCGTGGCGATGAGAGTGAAGCTTCTGCCTGGAGAGCAGCCGCAGCCTGGACTGCAGCGGTGTGTGTGGCGGCATCCCTGGTCATTCTGCTGATCATGTGGGCTCTATCGCACTGGCGAGCCTCTACCTGGCATCGTAACCAGCAGAAAGAGTGGAATCGCTTCCTGTATTTTGCGCACCGCATGATGGATGATGAGAAGGCTCAGGCGGCCAGCGCCGGAGCCAGTCATTCAGCCTCCGGATCCAAAGGCTGGCCACGAGTCTCGTTAGGCTTGTTTACTCCGCGGTCCAAAGGCGATGCAGGCTTGGATGCAGTACCAGCTCCTCAATTGATCACCCACGAGCGGTTCCACAAGCCACTGGTGGTTGAGATGCGCACGCTAGATCTGGACAAGGAGGTCAGTGACATGTACCGCGGCTACCTGCGTGACCTGCCTCCTGGCGCGGGGTATAAGGGAGGAGTGGCGCGCAAAGTGCTGAAAGACCTGGTGGGCAACCCTGAGCCTGGTGGTGGTATGGACTTGGACTTGATCTACTTTGCAGAATCAGCGCACATGGCAGTGAAGGAGTACGTCATCTCACGCGTGGCTGGTACCAAGATTGCTGGTATGGAGGTGCTTGCTAAAGACGTGGAGGTGGTGGTCAATATGCCAGCCTACTTCCACTCGCGTGATATCACGCAGAATGAGGTGCTGCTGATTCGCACCATCGACGGCACTGCGTGGCATTTGCTGTACAGTCAAGATGCATTGCAGGACTGCAAAGCCAGCGTGTCTCGCCCCTCTATCCGTACGGCCTTGAGTGCCATCACGCCGTACATCATTCTGGACCATAGCGCACAGCGAGCTGTGATATCGGAGAAGATTCTGGTTCGCACCATAGCTCGTGTGCTCAAGGGCCATGCCAAGACGATGCAGCTGGATGCAGCGGACTGGGAGTACTGGCGGCGACGCAAAATGAGCGCTGGCGCCATCGTACAGCTGATCAACACCGTGGGTGATAATGATCCAAGCTTTCAACGAGCCATGACGTTCCTGTTGGAGAATGACCTGGTACAACTGCCCCGCGGTCGATCCATCCAGCAATTCTGGGGCGATCTGCTGTGGCTGCTGAACGAAATGGAGTCGCGACAGGGCCATCGGCTGCAGTTCCAAGGGATGAATACCAACGAGGAGGTATTGGAGTGGGTGGAGCGGAAGAAAGACTCCATTCACAAGGCGATGATCACCAACGACAAGATGGCACCCATTCTGGGCTACAAGCTGGATATGACTTCCACTGCCCCAGTGATGCTTGCGTCTGATTGTGATCTGGAGAGATACCGTACTGCTATCCCAGCCGAGGTGCTGGCCACTGTAGACTCCGTGGATAAACCGCATGATCAGGCTACGGAGGCGAGCAAGAGCATGATCACAGGGCCCAACCCAGCCGAGCTCACCAAGGATACCAAGGGTGCGGAGGTGTCTCCCAGCAGTCGACTGCTGGTGCAGGCTCAAGCTGCAGCGGGCATGACCGCTTGGATCGGTGACTCGTTGCTGCTCACCGGTAACACCGTACACGGTGCTGTGGACTTGTTGAGCCGCATCTTGCGACTGGTGACCCCTGTACGATGGCGCTATGCAGCCAATCTGATGCTCCTGCTGGCAGTATCCGCGCTGCAGCTAGCTCGACCGCTGCTTGAGGGAGAAGCACTTGCCCGAGCTCTTCAAGGTGACCGTGAGGGCTTCATTGAGATACTTCAACTGCTGCTCATTGTGACGGTGCTGGAGCCTATGTTGCTGTTCGTCAACGATGTGGCGTTCACGTGGCTATCCATCAACGTGTTTGGCCGATTCCAGCGCGCGTTCTTTGCGCATTTGACCGCGCAGGATCATCAATTCCAGGACGCAGTGCATCCCGGTGAGAAGATGATCCGTCTGGCTGGAGACAGTGCAGCTCTGCGTACGCTGATCGGTGTGCACCTCCCGCGTATTGTACGGGGTATGACCCAGACTCTTGGAGCCATCGGTCTGGTGTGCTACTTGTCTTGGCGTATTGGTGCCAGTATCGCAGCATACATGTCTCTTCTGGCCTCGCTCGCTATTGTGTTCTACACGGCGGTGCGGACCGAGTCGCGATCGGTGCGTGGACTAGCAGGCGCGCTGTTCCGATTCCTGTTTGAGAAGCTGTCTATCGGCGCACGAGCTCTGCGCAATGACCCGTCCAACACCACTTTGAGCACCTACCATTCGCTGCTGCAATCGTTCCTGGACCGCAGTTTCCGCTTGCAAGTGTGGATCGATGCGTTCGACTCTCTGATGGCACTGGCGCTGTTGTTGGCTCGCTTCTACGCGTTGTGGATGGGCGTGATGTCTACATCAGCACACGCCGAGCAGGATCAGTCACTGGCTGTCAACTCATCACGTGACTCCACTCTGGCGTCTGCGGCCGGTGATACCTTTGCCATCTTGCTCGCGATGGTCTGGTTGGCACAGGGCCTCAAGATGACCCTATCCACAGCGGCTCAAACGAGTGTGGTGTTGGGCACCACGGAGCGGCTGTTTGCACTGATCGAGCGGCGTCCTCAGCGTGCCGATACCGCGCACGTGGGTCGACACATCCCCAAGGACGCTGTGGTGAACACGTTGGAGCTGCGTAAAGTGAGCTTCCGCTACTCGGCTGGGCGGCCGTGGGTGTTCCAGAACGCCAGCGCCACGCTGCATCAAGGCACGCTGAACTTCTTCCTGGGCAACAGCGGTGCTGGCAAGTCTACTCTAGAGCATCTGCTGTGTGGTGAACTGCAGCCAACCAAGGGCAAGGCATGTGTCAAAGCCACGTGAAACATCTTGTTTGATTGCGCTGGTTGTTGTTTGTGATGCCATCCGATGCGGTGTCGATGGTGGTCGTATCGACTTTATCCAGCTTCGAGAATGAAGCCCATGGCTCATGTATGTTTGTTGTTGACACTTGCTGTGTTCAGATTCTGATGGACGGTCATCCCCTGTCTGACTTCGCCACCACCGATCTGGGTCGCGCTATCGCGGTGATTGACTCCCGCAGCAGCCCCTTCACGGGCAGCATCATGGAGAACCTGTGCTTAGGTGCAGCCGCGGATGATGCCAGCAGGGCCATAGCGCTGTGTCAACGACTGCTTGTGCATGATGACATCCTGCAGCTGCGGCACGGTTACGATACCATGATCAGAGCGCAGACCGACGAGATCAGCACGTATCTCCGATTTGCACTTTGTCTGATTCGGTCTGTGCTGAGCGGCGCCCAGGTGTTGATCCTGAATGACGTACCCGTGTTGACGGAGCTGCTGCCTGCTCTGCTGCTGTTGCGTGATTCACACGTGCTGGTGATACTGACGAACAAGGCCACGTTTGTGGGGTTGCAAGACAATCACTTGACCAATGTGGAGATGCACAGTGCTGTGTATGAGCTGGCGCGTGTCAACACTGCTGCCCAATCACCGACCTCACGCAGTGCCTCTGTGATGAACCCAGCATCATCATCATTATCCGCATCATCTCCAGTGCACGGCCCCTTCATGTTCCCTCAAGCCTCGCTGTCTCGACCTGCATCATCGTGGGATCTCACCCGCACCGACTCGTCTCATGATCTATCTGGTCTAGCATCACCTCGCTCACCTGCCGTGCCCCTCACCATTCTGCAGCGGTCGCCATGGCTGGCATCGTCCACTTCTGGTGCAGATCAACCAGAGATCACGGTGGTTCCTTCGCTGTCCAGTGTGCCACGTGCGCAAGCTGTGATGACCATTCGCAGTGTTCCGCTCACACCCCGTAGCGTAACCAGCTCCCGTCAGCAGCTGCTGAGCCTGCCTGACTCCCCGTGTGCGGCCGGGCTCGGTGAGCTGCCTCAGTCCAGGGGCTGTACAGGTGATTCAGATCGCACAGACTCGCTTCAGCTGCAGCAGGTCCAATCATCGTACGCCATGTTCGAGGGTGCTGCCTTGGGCACAGTGGCTACTGTCGGTCATTCAACAACAGGTGATCATCATGACGACTCTGACAGCCGACCGCAGTCGCGTCATCAGCTGGAAGCAAGCGAATCTACAACCGTTCAATCGCACGAGGACGGTGCGTATGCGCGTTCTTTTGGACCTTGACCTGTGTCTCATATGGTTGATCTCACATCATGTGGCACGAATTCCTGTAGAGTGCACTATACCGATCTCCGCCATTTCTCTCGACACGCACACCACCGCGCGTGTGGACAACACCACGAGAGCGCACGAGGTGCAGATGACCGAGATGAAACAGGTGGGCATAACAGCACAGGCTCCCTGTTACAGTGCATGCAGTCCTGACTTGTGATCTTGCGTCATGTACCCTAGGCTGCAACCCCGCTACCGCATCATCGGCAGCTCTCCCACTGGGATGATTCAGATCTTCAGAAGCCGCAGGCACAGTCCAAGCGCGGGCGTGAGAATACCCGCCGTTCCGAAAGTGCAGAGGCGTCCTTGCTATCCCGATCACCCACGCTGTTTGCTGCGGGTCAGATCGACGTCGACGTGAAGGACATCCAGCGTGTGCTGTCGCAGGCATCGGAGCGATCTTCCACACGGCGCCGTCGGAGATGCTTAGGCGCCGTTGGCGTGGTGCTTGCCGTTGGAGGAATCGTGGCCCTGGTGCTGTTGAATCTGCTGATGAACTCAGGCGCTGCGCCTCCACTGCTGCTGCCGCCCGATGCCATACCTCACATCCTCGCACAGGATACACGATGGTTTGGTCTGCAGAAGCCTCACGGGTGGTCCTCTCTTCGAGTGACTGCACCTTCGGTAGCATCATCATACCTATCCGCTTCCTCTCTCGCATTGATGTCGAGCAACAGCACGTCCAGTAAGGATATGGACAGCTGGATCGCTGGTGTGGATGACGACATCGCGTCGAATGGTGGATCAGTGATCAATGAGCTGGATGCTTCAGCATCTGGCGTGTTGCTAGCTGCTCGAACAGCTGCTGAGGTTCAGAGGTTACAGGACCTCGTGTCGAATGGCACTGTGCAGTTCACGTATGTCGTGATGGTGTCGTCTAGGCCCGAAGTCGCTTTGCAGTGGAGTGATCACTTGATTTCCGCTGCGATCAAATGCCGAGTGCTGGCCAGCTCGCCAAGTCAAGTGTCGTGCACCGCATGTGATGAGGCTGAAGTTCGCGCAGCGGGCTCTTGCGTATTGGTGTGGGGTCTGGTATCAGCCTTGCAGGACGTGCAGCTGACATCCTCCTCATCTCTGCTATTGCGAGTGCAGACATCTGAGAGTCGCTCACTCGCTGTGCACCAGCTGCTCAAATTGTCTGGATTTGCTTTGGTTGGTGAAACAAACCCCTCTTCGTTGAGTGTGACTTCAGCCGCGCCTGATGCTGCAATGTCAGAAGTGAAGTTTCTGCACTTGTCGGCGGTGTCGTTTGTGGACGAGATGGGCAAAGAGATTCGTCTGCAAAGCAGCTTACCGAGCAATCTTGCTAGTTACCTGCAGCGTATCTCACCGGCAGTCCAGCAGGACGCAATGCCTGACATATTCGGCACTGGTCCGAGCTCAGCCAACAGCACTCTTGATTTAATTGTGAGTGATATACCTCCTCAAACTGCCGCTCCCCTACAAGATCAAGAAGTGGTGAAGTTTGCAGTGGTGTCCCTGCAGTTCAATACGTCTGACGGAGCCCAGAGGAAGCGCCTGTGCAAAGCCGCAGCGATGTTGGCGGCTGGATGCGCTGGGAACTCCAGCAGTAACTCTTTCTGGCCCGCTTGCCAGTCCATTCTGATGCCAAGTGGCTCTTCGCCTCTCGAGAGCTGTTGGACTGATCGTTTATCAAGCTATGGTGACATGATCGCTGTCACGGATGTGGAATATGCTGAGCCAAGTGCTGCTGTGAACCTCAGCGCAATGGCGCGAGGGCATGTACGCGTGCTGGCTGCTCATGCGATTGCGCAGCCCAGCCATTCTCCGATCGTCAGCTCCACCGGCGGCGTGATGGTGGTGTCTGTGGACACTGTGATCTGGCAGGCCGCAGATCGATTGATGTATTATCAGTCCAGCATGAACGATACAGCAGCAGCTGCACGCATCGCACTGGCTGATTGGCCCGCGCTGTTGGCTGCGCACAATGCAGGTGTGAACGTGTCAGACATTGCTGAGGCTCATTTGACCTGGTTCCAGGCACAGCTGGAGGATGGCTTCTACAACACCAGTATCGCACATCTGGTGTGTGAGGGCCAGGACAGCCTAGCGGAGCTGATGAGTGTGAGACCTCTGCTGCATCAGACGGCTCAATCGTTTGTGCAGCGCGCGACCTGGATTGCTCGGCGGTTTTCTGTGAGTGCTTTCTTTGCCACATCGGCATCGATGCTAAGTCATGCGTGGCAGGAGAGTGCATTGGACACACTGTTCGTGTCAACCAGACTGCTGTCGGATGGGTCATTGTCAGCAAGTGATCGCAACTCCACCACGTATCTTCAACAACAACTCGGATGTCCATCGTTTGCGTCACATCGCTGCGACGTTCAGTACACAACGTCTGCGGACGGAACGGTCAGCGAGCGAGTTCCTCAAGTGGGCGTGTCTTGCCAATCAGCGTGTGTGCAAGCTGGTGGGTTTTCATTGGTGACATCCACACCTCTGAGCATGACTGTGACCGTTCGTGATCAGCGAGGTGTCATGCTGCTGACACACTCCCGACCTGCGATACGCTCCGCTGGCATCCTGACTCCCTCTCGTGTAGCCATCTGGTGGGGTCCATCGGTGTGCTCTCGATGGCCCGGTGTACCGTGCAGTGAGTTCGAGGCGCGGTTCTACCTGCACGGTGTGTGGCCAAGTCGGGGCTCCTTTTGCAAGCCTCGTCAATACAGCAAGGACGTGCTCAAT
>ENA-ORBV01006786-ORBV01006786.1-microbial-mat-metagenome-genome-assembly--contig:-NODE-6786-length-20001-cov-5.154537_pt1 | contig 20001 bp, 12 predicted proteins | sample MGYA00237777_ERZ505514 | MGnify/ENA primary metagenome ERZ505514 (study PRJEB26160, sample SAMN06269048) | microbial mat metagenome | isolation source: Oligotrophic lake microbial mat | place... | reverse complement strand
CTTGAACTCGCGCATCATGCGATCGACGATGATCTCGAGGTGCAGTTCGCCCATTCCCGAGATAATGGTCTGGCCCGTTTCAACGTCGGTGTGCACGCGAAAGGTCGGATCTTCTTCGGCCAGTTTGTTGAGCGCAATGCCCAGCTTGTCCTGGTCGGCCTTGGTCTTCGGCTCGATCGCCACATCGATGACGGGCGTCGGGAACTTCATGGCTTCGAGGATGATCGGCTTGTCATCGTCGCACAACGTGTCGCCGGTTCGCGTGTCCTTGAGCCCGATGGCGGCCGCAATGTCACCGCAGCGCACTTCGGGAATCTCTTCACGCTTGTTGGCGTGCATCTGTAACAGGCGGCCGACGCGCTCGCGCTTGTCCTTCGTCGAGTTGTACACGTAGCTGCCCGACGCCAGCACGCCCGAGTACACGCGGAAGAAGGTCAGCTTTCCGACGAACGGGTCGGTGGCAATCTTGAAGGCGAGCGCGGCGAAGGGCGCTTCGTCGGAGACCGCCCGCGTGTCGAACGTCTCGTCGTGGTGCGGGAGATGTCCCCGGATCGCCTCGACGTCGAGCGGAGCCGGTAGATAGTCGATGACCGCGTCGAGCAGCGCCTGCACGCCCTTGTTCTTGAACGAAGCGCCGCAGAGGATGGGCACGAACTTCATCGCGATGGTCGCCTTGCGCACGAGTCCGCGAATCTCGTCGATCGACAACTCCTCACCGGCCAGGTACCGCTCCATGAGCGCTTCGTCCTGGTCCACCACCGCTTCGATGACGGCATGCCGCGCCGCTTCGACCGACTTCGTGAACTCGTCGGAGACTTCGCGCACGTCGAACGTCTTGCCTAACGTTTCGTCGTGGAAGATGTATTCCTTGCGCTCGATGACGTCGATATGACCGGTGAAGAGCTCACCCGAACCCACCGGTAGTTGAATCGGATACGCCGACTTCGACAGGCGATCACGAATCATCTCCACGCAGCGATCGAAGTTGGCGCCGACGCGGTCCATCTTGTTCGAGAAAATCATGCGCGGAACGTTGTATCGGTCCGCCTGGCGCCACACCGTCTCGGTCTGCGGCTCGACGCCGGCGACGGAGTCCAGGAGCGCCACCGCACCATCGAGCACGCGGAGCGAACGCTCCACTTCGACGGTGAAGTCCACGTGCCCTGGCGTATCGATGATGTTGACCCGGTACTCCGGCCCGTCGCCCTTGTCGGTGCTCTGGCCGTGACGCTTCCAGAAACAGGTGGTGGCGGCGGAGGTGATCGTGATTCCGCGCTCCTGCTCCTGCTCCATCCAGTCCATGGTGGCGGCACCATCATGCACTTCGCCAATCTTGTGGCTCTTGCCCGTGTAATACAGGATACGCTCGGTCGTGGTCGTCTTCCCGGCATCAATGTGGGCCATGATGCCGATATTGCGATACTGTTCGAGCGGAGTCGTACGAGGCATGGTCTCTTCTAGGCGTAAGGCCGAGCGAAGCGTCACTTCGCACAGCCGGATCGACATTCAAACAAAATGCGGCTGGACCTTGACACTCCTTATGGTAGGAGCCGGTATCCATCCGCAGCCGCCGGGTACACTCGCAACTGCTGCACGAATGGGGACCATGGCGCGCCGAGTCGCTGTGACTCGACGTCAACTTGTCCTGCGTCACTTGTCGGAAGCGTGTACCCGTTGCCGGAGAAACGCTGGTTTACCTGCACCCCCGCTCCAACAGCGGGTCCATAAGTGCCGACACGCAGTACGTCGGCTGTTTCGCCCTCGGCGATGTTCTCCTGCGACCGTTCGACAGCCCGACCGCTAGAGCCAAGGAATCTGCACAACGGCCAAGCGAAAGTCAATCGGCTGGTGCGCGACTGTTGGAACGAATTCCCTCGCCCTGCCAAACCGTCAGCTGAAAAGCGCCCGCGCGTACCGATACCACGCGCCCACTCGGGAGAGATGCCGCGCCGCCCGCACGACTCCGCCCTCGGTATGTTCTGGATCCATGTTTTCCGGCGCCAGATCATCCAGCATCCATGGCCGAACTTCGCCATGCTCGGCGCGCTCGGGCTGAATCGCCCGCTCCCACAGCAAGCGCCGCAGCCAGAGCGAGGGACAGCGATTCTCCGCGCGGAATATCTCTCCGACAACGTGGCGCTCGCAGAGGCCAACCCACCGCTCGTCCGTCGAACGCTTCAACCGAGACATGGTGTCGGGGGGAAGTTCTGCGCCAACCAATCGCTCGGCGAGTCGAAACGTCCAGTAACAGCTCGACTCCGCGCGATTCCGCTTCGCCTGCTCCTCGAAGCGGCTCCAGTCGATACCCGACGCCGTGAGCGCCACGACGTCCCGGAATGCCCGCCATGAGCCAAAGTTCATCATGTGCGACCACGTGAAGTGAATGCACGCGTGCAGCAGCAGGTGCTCGCGCGATGGCACCATCGCATGGCCCTTCCCGATAGCCCGGCGCTCAGCATCTCGGCGCAGTTCAGCGGTGTCGAGCAGGAATGGGCTTCCCGGCACGAACAGCGCGGTGTGCAGTTCGAGTCGCACATCCAAGACGCGCCCGTCAGCGAGCGGAGCGAGGTGGTGGTGCCCCACATACAACCGGGACGGGTAACGATCCTCGTCCCAGCGCCAACCGATTGACTGGACCGACTGCCACAATGCATCGGCGTGCGAGACATCGACCAGCAAGTCGATGTCGCCCATGGGGCGCTCGAAAAACGAGGGATAGACGGACGAGGCCAAGGCCGTCCCTTTGAGCACGATGGCGGTGCCACCCTCTCTTTCGATGTGCGCCAGCGTCTCGCCGACGCGCGCTTCCAGATAGCTCGCCGAGAAGTCGGCCACCATCGCCATGCGTTCCATGCGTTCGCGAATGGCGTCAGGAATCGAGCTAGGCACGTGCGGGCGGACGCGACGCCAGAGAATCGCGGTGGCTCGCTCGCGGTCGGCCAATTCGATCAGCGCCTCCCAGTCGACGGTCCGGTGGCGAAGGAGTTCGGCGATTTCCGCGTTGGTCCGATCGGGCCCTGCCGTGAGCAGGAGGAGGCGGGCCTCGGTGGACAGTCGGTTGAGGAGTTTATGCTCGCGGCGCATGATCAGTACTGCGACAGGGTACCGCGTCGGCGCGCATACGAAAGCGCCATCGACATGGCCAGAATACCTAACGACATCAAGCAACCGGCGAACGCGGCGAGTGTCAATACGTCGCTGGCGATCTGCGAAAGGTCCTTATTGTCGAGGGCGGCCTGTCGAAGCGCGCGGAGACCGTAGGTGAGCGGAACGAACTCCGACACCTTGTACACCCACGAGGGGATCGAGCTGGTGGGCCAGTAGACGCCCCCGAGAAAACCCGAGGCGGTGATGACGACCTGCGGAATGGACAGCGTGGTGCGGAAGGCGATCATGAGTCCGGTGGCGATGAGCCCGACGCCGAAGTGAGCCACCGCCAGCAGGGTGACGATGAGCAGCATTTCCGGTGCCCTGCCTAACGACAAATGCACTCCAAGCACGGCTGCCAATACCAGCATAAGCGTCCCCCGCAGGATTGTGAAGAGAACGGGATACGCCACCAGCCCCACCAGCACCGACGGTGTTCCGGCGGGAGCGCCAAGGAGCGCTTCGAAGAAGCCGTTATTGATGTCACCGGCCACCTGCGACGGAAGGGAGTCGACACAGATCACGACCAGTGACATCACGACGAACCCTACCACGAGAAAGGCGAAAAAGTCGCGCCCTTCTCTCTGAATCGCCGGACCCATCATCGGCTGCAGCGCCCGCGCGACGAAAAATACCGGAATGACCGTGATGAACGACGTGAGCAACGCTTGCACGAAGCGGAGGCGATAGCTGGTCGCCGTAAGGAACGTAGCGCGCGTGAGTGCTCCGATGGCGCGGAATTTCATGCCCCCTCCCTTCCCCGACGCACCACACGCTCGACGAGGGCGGCGAGCGACATCGGCACCCGCTCCAGCGCCGCCAGCGGAACTCCCTGGAGCACCAGATCACGGAGCAACTCCGCCGCAGCCGCCGGTCCCCCTCGTATCTCAAGCAGCACAGGAGTCCATCCTTCCATTTCGCGAAGCGCAACCGGCGACCCGTCGACCGAGTCGTCGTGCAGAAGGAGGGGGCGCAAGTTCGGGTGGTCGGGCATCGTCGTCCACGCCAGATACCGATTCCCTTCGAGCTCGCGTGCCAGCTCCGACGCTACGCCAACCGCCAGCAGCTTTCCTCGATCCAATACAGCCACCCGGTCGCACAGGTCGAACGCTTCTTCCGCACTGTGCGTGGCAATCACCACCGCGCATTGACGTCGTTCGGCCAACTCCTCGCGCAGGAAGCGGCGGAAGGCGCGTGCCGAAACGGGATCGAGGCTGCGGGTCGGTTCGTCGAGGAGCAGCACGCGCGGGTCGGCCAGGAGGGCCCGAGCAATGAGGAGTCGCTGCATCATTCCCGACGAAAACTGCCCCACCAGCTTGGCCGCAGTATCGCGAAGGTCGACCACGCCCAACACGTCATCGACTCGGGCCTCGATCTCGACGGGGGACACGCTCCAGAGGTGGGCGAAGAGCACGAGATTCTCGCGCGCCGTGAGGCGCCAGTACAGGCTCCGCTCGCTGGCAATGACGGGCACAACCAACCGGCGCGCCTCGGCGGAGGCGTTCGTGATGTCGACGCCTTCGATTTCGGCGCTCCCGGAATCTGGCGTGATAAAGGTTGCCAACATCTTGAGCAGCGTGGTTTTCCCCGCACCGTTAGGTCCCAGAAGGCCGAAGAACTCGCCGCGTCGCACGTCGAACGAAATCCCATCCACACTCGTCACCCACCGCGTGGAGAGGGGGTGTCGCAACGATTCCCCCCATCCGCGCCGCACGGGAAAGCGCTTGGAGAGGGCGCTCACGCGCACGCTGAATGCCGCGAGATGCTCGGCCTCTACTGGCGGACTCGGCGGTTGCGCGGGCACAACGCTCATGCGAACCGTCCGTCGACCGGGAGCGGCCGACACCGACACGCGCCGGTGGCCCCGGCCATGCCTAACGTTTCAACGCTCCGTTCGCGGTCGCGAGCAGTTCGAACCGCTTGACATGCGCCGGTGAATCGCCGACCAACTCGCCGGCGTATTCGACCCACGCGTGCGCGGTGATACTCGCGTCCTGCGGACGGACCCCGATACGGACGATAGCGCCACGGATGTTCTCGGCTTCCAGCATCTCGCAGATGGCAAGCGATCGAGCCAGGCACTGCGGTCTGGTGAGGCCGTGCAAGGCGACCCGGCGCACCGCATTGCCGATTTCGCGCGCTCGTTGCAGCTGACGATGGTCGGCGTCGGACGTGGTGCTGGCCCCGCTGCGCCATTGATCGAGCAACGACCCGGTGGGGCGTGCGCGCATTCGCCACTGCGCCGCCAAGAGCGCGAACTGCGCGGCCAAAAGATCGCGCCATTCGCGCGCAGGGAGGGCGACGAGCTTACGCGCGAGGCGCATCGGAGGCCGCTCCCGATGGCGGAAGCGCGACAACCAAGCCATTGGAAAGCAGCTGCTCGAGAAACTTCCGGGCATCGGCGCGAATCACTTCCGCGCCCACGTCGGAATACTCGGAGCACAGGGTTGTACACAGCTCTTCGTACGAGCGCGACAACGGCGGCAGGAGTGCCCAGATGCGCGCTCCCACCATGTTGACGCCGAAGTACACCTCACTCGCCGTCGAGAACAGAACGCCACCTTCCGGAAGCGCCCGGAAAATCGCGGACTCCGCCGGCGTGGGCAGTATCCAATCCTTACTCGGCACTACATGTCCTCCGCTGCGCACGATACGATACCAAAGCGACTCTGGAAGTACAACGAGCGCAACGCCCAAATTTTGCGCACCTGTGCAGCCATGAGGCTTCTGCTTTCGCGCCAGCTGCAGCGCCCAATGGGCAATACCTGGACACAGCGATTGCTCGTCGACGGAAAACCGACCACTTCGGTGCACAAAGAATACCGGGCGGTCGGACACCGCGACTGCCACCGCTACGATAGTCGAGACCGACCGCGAAATCTCTGCCGAGCTGTGGCGCCAACGCGCTAGTGAAATCCTACACGCTGAGGCGCCAAAACAACAGCGGGCGACCCGAAGGTCGCCCGCCTCATTTTCAGATCCTTCGGATACGACTACCAGCGATAGTGGGCGAAGGCCTTGTTCGCCTCTGCCATGCGGTGCGTGTCCTCTTTCTTTTTCACGGCGTTTCCTTCGCCCTTGGCCGCCGCGATAACCTCCGCCGCCAGCTTCTCGGACATCGACTTCTCGTTGCGGTCGCGCGAGTAGCTGATCAGCCATCGCATGGCCAGCGCGGTACGACGCTCCGGTCGAACTTCGACCGGCACCTGATAGGTGGCGCCACCAACGCGGCGGGACTTGACTTCGATAGCCGGCTTGAGGTTGGCCAGCGCGGCCTTGAAGACATTGACCCCGGGCTGGCTCGTCTTCGATTCCACGATGTCCATGGCGCCGTAGAACAAGCGCTCGGCCGTGGACTTCTTACCCTGATACATCAGGGAATTGATGAATTTCGAAACGGTCTGGCTATCGTAGCGGGCATCGGCCAGAACGGGGCGCTTGACGGACTTTTTGCGGCGACTCACTTCTTTTTACCTCCGGCGGCCGGGGCTCCGGCTTTGGGCTTCTTGGTACCGTACTTGGAGCGGCTACGATTACGACCGTTGACCCCGGCGGCGTCGAGCGTTCCGCGAACGATGTGATAACGAACCCCCGGGAGATCTTTCACTCGGCCACCACGCACGAGCACGATGGAGTGCTCCTGCAGGTTGTGCCCTTCGCCCGGGATGTAGGCGATGATTTCGATTTGGTTGGTGAGTCGGACCTTCGCCACCTTACGCAGCGCGGAGTTCGGCTTTTTTGGCGTGGTGGTGTAAACGCGGGTGCAGACGCCGCGACGGAATGGGTTCGCCTTGAGAGCGGGCGATTTTTCCTTCTTGAGCACGTCCTTGCGCGCGCGCCGGACGAGCTGATTGATAGTTGGCATTAATACCGGTGTTCGTGAATCAACATCTACGTGAATCGCCTTTGAGAGGCGGCACGGAACAGAACGTCGAAGCTAGACGGGGGGAACTCCGTAATCAAGGGAGGCCCGCAGCGTTCGAGTCTCGTTTAGTCCCACGCGCCGGTCGCAGCGAGCACCGGAAGCGCGTCTCTCTCCCGAATTCCCGCCGCAAATGGCCCCAGAAGATGCGCGATGCTGTTGGCATAGTAGCTCACCAACGGACGTCCGCGGGACAGGATAAGAAAGCCTGTTCCCTCGCATGCGATGACCTTTCGCATGCGCAGCATTCGGTACGCCCGCTCGAAGACGTCGTCGATATCTCGTTCGGCGCGTAGCACGCGGGCATTCAGCTCGAGCAACGCCGAGCGCAGCTCTGCCATGCGTTCGAGCAGCATGGCGCGACTGATGAAATCGGCATCGAAGGTCTGGATGGCCGCGCAGGTGAGCGTCACGGGGGTAACCGGAACCAGTGCACCGATGCGCAGCATTACGCGCTCGCAGAGCTGTTGCACGTGGCCCAGACGCTCGGATCGCTCCACGTCGAAGATCGGCACTCCCGCCGCGTCCAACTCGCGAAACCATGTCCCCAACGATATCGGGGCGCCGATCGTCACCGCCGCGCGGCCGTAGCGCTTCCATCGCCGGGTGAAAAGTCGACCCAGGTTCCAGACCACGTAGTGCGCGACTTCCCCCAGCTGCGTAACGCGCGACGCATGCGCGCTGCCCTCACGCGACGCCAGCTCGCGCAGGAGCGACCGGTCCTCGAGCACGCGGTCGTAGTTGATGGCCACCGGAATGACGTACATGCGCTCCCGTACCGACGCGTCACGACCCACGCCTAACGCGTAGTCCAGCAGCCCGATCTTGGCCGGACGCAGCGTACCATCACGACTGAGCCCACCTTCGGGGAAGATGCCCTGGGTGACTCCATTGCGCGTGATCAACTGCACGTATCGTTCGAGCACCGTGTGATACAGCGGCTCCCGGTACCGACGCCTGATGAAATAGGACCCAAACGATTTGAAGATGAACTCGAGCGGGAAGGCCCGCGCCCACTCACCCACCGCATACGAGATGGACACCTCGCCGGCCAGCGCGTACGTGACCAGCACATAGTCCGCGTTGGAGCGATGATTCATCAGATAGATGATGATGGCATTGCGCGGCAATCCCCTGAACGGATCGGGGCGTTCGTACTCGACGCTGACCTTGTAGAAAAAGTTCAGCACCACGCGGCTCACGACGACGGCCAGGTGATAGTAGGCGAGGATGTTGAAGAAGGGGATGATCTCCTCCAGGTAGCCGCGCACTCGGCGCCACGACGCGTCCACCGGACTTCCGTCGGCGGCCGCATGCGCCCGCACGGCCTCGCCAATGGCGTCGTCGGCCAGGAGTGCGGCAATGATCGTCTCTTTGCGTATCAGCTTGTAGCGGTCTACTCGCGACCGGAATCGATGCACCGTACGGGTGGCCGCGCGGTCGAGGCGACGGCGGACCAATGCCCAGGCTACCAGTGCCAGGACAATGACCACGGACCATGCCGCCACGAGCGCCAATTGCATGGGCCGAAGCTCAGCGTCGCGCAGGGCGACGTCAAGCGACGGGCGCGCGACGTACACAAGACGGCATGCGACGGCATGCGACGGCATGCGACGGTCTGAGGGCAGCGCATGAAGAAGCGCCCGGATACGTTGTCCGGGCGCTCTTCACTACCGCATCCTATTCGAACGCTTTGTGCGTTTAGAGCACGTCGTCGTTCCCGCCGAAGCTGAACGTGCTATCGGCAAAGCTCGCCGAGAACACGCTCGGCAGGGGTTCATCGATCACCGGAAGCTCGGGCGACGGCACTGGAAGCTCCGTCCCCTCGATCTGCACATCGCTGTACCGGTACTGACCGGTACCAGCAGGAATGAGATGCCCGATGATGATGTTCTCCTTGAGACCCATCAAGTCGTCGCGCGCACCGCGAATTGCCGCATCGGTGAGCACGCGCGTGGTCTCCTGGAACGAAGCCGCCGAGATGAACGACTGCGTGGTGAGACTCGCCTTCGTGATGCCTAACAAGAGCGGCTCGGCTGTCGCGGCCTTCTCCTTCCGCTTCTTCGCGCGCTCGTTCTGCTCGCGGAATACCTGCTTGTCCACGTGCTCGGCCTCGAGGAATTCCGTATCGCCCGGATCCACGACGCGCACCTTCTGCAGCATCTGCTTCACGATGACACCGATGTGCTTGTCGGAAATTTTCACGCCCTGGAGGCGATAGACTTCCTGCACTTCGTTGAGCAGGTACTCCTGCACCGCACGTGGTCCCTTGATGCGGAGAATGTCGTGCGGATTGACCGGGCCCTCCGTCAGGCGGTCTCCGGCGCGCACGCGGTCGCCCTCGTGCACGCGCAAATGCTTGCCCGCCGGTACTTCGTACAGCTGCGGTTCGGACCCTTCGTCCACCACCCACTGGCCATTTTCGACCCGTGCCATGGTGACGAACACCTCGCGCTTGCCGCGCTTGATGTCGCCGAATTTCACGATGCCATCGACTTCGGAAATCGTTGCCGGGTCCTTCGGGCGGCGCGCCTCGAAAAGTTCGGCCACGCGCGGCAGACCACCGGTGATATCGCGCGTCTTGTACGCCTCGCGCGACACCTTGGCGATCGTGTCGCCGGCATGCGTCTCTTCGCCATCGTGCGCGACCAGTACGGCGCCCACCGGGATCACGAAGTCGCGCACCTTGTTCTCCTTCCCGCCCTTCTTCTGCCAGATCTCGATGTGCGGGTGGAGCTTCTTCTCGCGATCCTCGATGATGACGCGCTGGCGGAGGCCCGTGAGTTCGTCCAACTCTTCGGAAATGGACTCATCCTCCACGATGTCGACGAACCGGATGGTGCCTTCGATGTCGGAGAGAATGGGGTTGGTGTAGGGATCCCACGTGAAAATGACCTGATCCTTCTTCACGTCGTCGTGGTCCTTCACGAAGAGCGTGGCGCCTAACGGCACCGCCAGGCGGGCGCCGACCGCCGCATTCTTGTCGGCCGACGCGCGGATGGTGATTTCGCCTTCGTACGACGTGACAATCTTCTGTCCTTCGCGGTTGGTCACCAGGACCAGTCGATCGCCAAACTCGAGCGTGCCAGCCACCTTCGACTTGCGTGCCGTCTGCTCGGCGATTCGGGCTGCCGTACCACCGATATGGAACGTACGCAGGGTGAGCTGCGTGCCGGGTTCACCGATGGACTGTGCGGCGATGATGCCGACCGCTTCGCCCAGGTCGACCATCTGCATGGTCGCCAGGTTTCGCCCGTAACACATGCGGCACAGGCCGCGCTTCGATTCGCAGGTCAGCACCGTGCGGATTTTCACCGTCTCGATACCCGCCTCTTCGATGGCGATCGCTTCCTCTTCGTCAATCAGCTGGCCCGATTCGGCCAGCACCAGCGGGCGACCCGCTTCATCGCGCATATGTGGATCGAGGATATCCTCGCCGGCAACCATTCCGACGATGCGCTCGGACAGTGCCTCGATGATGTCTTCGCCTTCCTTGAGCGCGCCGATCTCGAGCCCCTGAATGGTGCCACAATCTTCTTCGGCGACCGTGACATCCTGCGCCACATCGACCAGACGTCGCGTGAGGTAGCCGGCGTCGGCCGTCTTGAGCGCGGTGTCGGCCAGGCCCTTCCGGGCACCGTGCGTCGAGATGAAGTACTCGAGCACGGAGAGACCCTCACGGAAATTCGACTTGATCGGGCTCTCGATGATTTCCCCGATACCTCCGGTGAGCTTTTTTTGTGGCTTGGCCATGAGCCCGCGCATTCCGGCGAGCTGACGGATCTGGTCGCGGCTACCACGCGAACCGGAGTCGAACATCATGAACACGGGATTGAAGCCCGCGTTCGACTCGCGCATCGCCTTCACCATCGCGTCGGCCACGTCGGAATTGGCGTGGGTCCACGTATCGATGACTTTGTTATAGCGCTCGCCATTCGTGATGTTGCCGGTCTGGTACGCCTTCTGGAAGCGCTCGACGCGCTCCTCGGCCTCCTGCAGCAACGTCTCTTTCTCCTGCGGGATGTGCAGATCTTCAATACCGATCGACACGCCACCGCGCGTTGCGTTGGCGAATCCGAATTCCTTCAAGCGGTCGAGGAACTCCACGGTCTTCGACAGTCCGCTCTTCCGGAAGGTGTCGAACACGAGTTCGCCCAGCAGCTTCTTTTTCATGTCGCGGTTCTGGAATCCGACTTCGGACGGGATGATCGCGTTGAACAGCACACGCCCCGGCGTGGTCACGATCCAGTTCCTGTCACCTTCGCGATCGACGAAGTAGCGAATGGCCACGTGATGTTTGATGCGTCCCGTGGAAAGCGCCATCTCCACCTCGGCCACCGACCCGAACGACTTGAGCCCGGCGATGAGCTTCGGATCTTTGGCAATCTTGTCGAAGTCGCCCGCCTGCTTGGTGGCGAAGTAGCAACCCAGCACGATGTCCTGCGACGGTTCCGAAATCGGGCGACCGTCCGACGGCTTGAGAATGTTGTTCGACGATAACATGAGCAGCCGCGCCTCGAGCTGTGCCTCGAACGACAGCGGCACGTGCACGGCCATCTGGTCACCATCGAAGTCGGCGTTGAACGCCGCGCAGACGAGGGGATGAATACGTATGGCCTTGCCTTCGACCATGACCGGCTCGAACGCCTGAATGCCCAAGCGGTGAAGCGTGGGGGCACGGTTGAGCAATACGGGATGGTCCTTGATGATCTCTTCGAGAATCTCGTACACTTCCGGGCTCTCGCGCTCCACGATCTTCTTGGCGCGCTTCACCGTTTCGGCGATGCCCTTCTCCACCAGCTTGTGGATGATGAAGGGCTTGAAGAGTTCGAGCGCCATGGCCTTCGGCAAGCCGCACTGGTGCAGCTTGAGCTCGGGACCGACGACGATGACCGAACGCCCGGAGTAGTCGACCCGCTTGCCTAACAAGTTCTGGCGGAAGCGCCCCTGCTTTCCCTTGAGCATGTCGGACAGCGACTTGAGCGGACGCTTGCCGCGACCGCGGATCGCCTTGGAGCGGCGTCCATTGTCGAACAGGGCGTCCACCGCCTCCTGCAGCATGCGCTTCTCGTTGCGAAGAATGACTTCCGGCGCACGATGCGTGATGAGCTTCATCAACCGGTTGTTGCGGTTGATGACGCGGCGGTACAGGTCGTTCAGGTCGGACGTCGCGAAGCGTCCGCCGTCGAGGGGAACGAGGGGGCGGAGGTCCGGCGGAATCACCGGCACCACGTCCATGATCATCCACTCCGGCTTGTTGCGAATGCCGCCGGCGTCGCCGGAATTACGGAATGCATCGACGATCTTGAGGCGCTTGAGCATCTGCTTCTTGCGATGCTGCGACGACTCGTCCGTCACCGAGCGACGAAGGTCTTCGGCCACCTTGTCGACGTCGATGCGCTTGAGCAGCTCACGCACGGCGGGGGCGCCAATGTCCGACTGGAAGCCGGTGTCGCCTTCGTCGCGCGCCTTCGTCTTGAGTTCGAGATACTGGTCTTCGTCGAGCAGTTGATTCGGGCGCACGTCCTGATTGCCCGGATCGATGACGACGTAGTTGGAATAGTAGATCACCTTCTCGAGATCACGCAGCGTGAGGTCGAGCAGGTTTCCCATCGGAGACGGGAGGGTCTTGAAGAACCAGATATGGGCGACGGGAACGGCGAGTTCGATGTGTCCCATGCGCTCGCGGCGCACTTTGGACAGGGTGACTTCGACGCCGCACCGGTCGCAGATGACGCCGCGATACCGAATGCGCTTGTACTTGCCGCAATGGCATTCCCAGTCCTTGACGGGTCCGAAAATGCGTTCGCAGAACAAGCCATCCTTTTCGGGCTTGAACGAGCGGTAGTTGATGGTTTCGGGCTTGGTGACTTCACCCCACGACCACCAGTTCCGAAGTCCCTGCATTTCCAGGCGCTCACGCTCCTTGGAGTCCTTGGGACCACGGATCTCCTCCGGCGACGCGATGCGGACCTGGATGTAATCGAACGAGGAGGCGCGGGTTTCACGCGCACTGCGGAAATCGATCATGTATTAACCCTCGCCTTCGGTAGTGAAGCCGGCGCCGTTGCCGTTCCCGCTCACTTCGTTCTTCGCGCCCATCTTGACGTAGATGCCTAACGCCTGAAGCTCCTTCACGAGCACGTTGAACGATTCGGGGGTTCCCGGTTCGGGGAGATTCTGCCCCTTGACGATCGCTTCGTAGACGCGGGAGCGTCCGTTCACGTCGTCGGACTTCACGGTCAGGATTTCCTGCAGGGTGTGCGCGGCGCCGTAGGCCTCCAGTGCCCACACCTCCATTTCTCCGAAGCGCTGTCCACCAAACTGTGCCTTGCCCGCCAGCGGCTGCTGGGTCACGAGCGAGTAGGGCCCGATGGAACGCGCGTGGATCTTGTCATCGACCAGGTGGGACAGCTTGAGCATGTAGATCTCGCCCACCGTGACCGGGGCGGCGAAGCGTTCGCCGCCGCGGCCGTCGCGCAACAGCATCTTGCCGGCCGCCGTCATGCCGGCCAGACGCATGAGTTCCACCGCAGCCTTCTCCACGTCGGCGTCCGACTTCTTGCCTAACGTCGAGGCGAGTGCGGGGAGTTCGAGATCCTCGAGAATCTCCTGCGGCGTGCGGCCGAGTCGTTTTTCGACGGCCTTGAGGGCCGACTTCATTTCTGCGCGATGCGGTGCCGAGGCCGACTCGTCCTCGGCCCCCGCCGCATGAAACGTTGCCTGGTTGCGCAGCTCCTGCTCCTCTCGCTCCGCCAGTGCCTTGGCTGCGAACGACAGGAAGTCCCGCAGTCGGTGGAAGACATCCTTCGTCTCCGCCGACATGGCGCGGGCGCCCATGTCGTTGAGCGATGCATCGGCCAGCAGCTCCACCCGCTCCACCGCCCCGCGTTCGGGGAGGAAGTCGCGCATGATGTTACGGACGTCCACGTCGGAGATCTGCAGCGGCATGCCTGTGAGGGATAGCGTCTCCCGTGCCCGGGTGAGCCCGGCCAGCTTCAGCAGCAGGCCGATCTCGCGTTCGTTGGCGCCCTGAAACACCGGAGTCTTCGCGTAGAAGCCGAGGATTTTCGCCGCCCACCCGAGATGAGTTTCGAGAATCTGCCCCACGTTCATGCGCGAGGGCACACCTAACGGGTTGAGCACGATGTCGACCGGGCGTCCGTCGGGAAGGAAGGGCATGTCCTCCTCGGGAACGATGCGGGCCACAATACCCTTGTTCCCGTGGCGTCCGGCCATCTTGTCGCCAACCGAAATCTTGCGCTTCTCGGCCAGATACACCTTGACCAGCTGGATCACGCCCGGCGGCAATTCATCAGGCTGCAGGATGCGGTCGATCCGCTCTTCTGCCTTCTCTTCGAGGCGCGCTTTCTCCTCGTTGGCGGCATCGATGATCTCGCGCATCCGATCGTTGATCTTCTTGTTCTCGACACGGAAGGTCTTGAGGTCCAACGTTGCGAAGCGAAGGTCGCGAAGCATGTCCTGCGTCAGCACGGTGCCGGTGAGGATCCCTTCTTCGACCGTCCCCGACTTGAGGGCAAGGGAGACGGTCTGACCGTCGAGCATCTCCTTGAGTTCTTCGTCGCGCACTTCGTTCACGCGCACCTTTTCCTCACCCTCAAGGCGGCGCACGTCGCCAATGCGCTCGCCGCGGTCCTTTTCGACCACCTGGTCTTCGATGCGCGAGAAAATCTTGACGTCGATGACGACGCCTTCCATGCCCGGCGACACCTTGAGCGACGAGTCCTTCACGTCCTTCGCCTTCTCACCGAAAATGGCGGTGAGGAGCTTTTCCTCGGGCGAGAGTTCCGTCTCGCCCTTCGGCGTGATCTTGCCGACGAGTATGTCGCCCGGCTTGACGTGCGCACCGATGCGCACGATACCGCGCTCGTCGAGGTCGACGAGTGACTCCTCGGCGACGTTCGGAATTTCACGCGTGATCTCTTCCTGTCCGCGTTTGGTGTCACGCACGTGCAGTTCGAGTTCCTGGATGTGAATCGACGAGTACACGTCGTCCTTCACCAGTCGTTCGGAGAGCACGATAGCGTCTTCGAAGTTGTGCCCGTACCAGGGCATGAACGCCACCAGCACGTTCGAGCCTAACGCGAGCTGGCCGAATTCGGTGGCTGCACCGTCCGCCATCACTTCACCGGCCTTCACTTTTTGTCCGAGCTTGACGATCGGGCGCTGGTTGATGGCGGTGTCCTGGTTGGTGCGCAGATATTTCTTGATCTTGTAGCGATCCTGCTGCGTGAGACGGGCCAGCGGCTTGTCGCCGGCGCCGCGCAAACGCTCGGCCGGACCGGCGTCGACAATGATCTCGTCGGCCGTGACGCGTGTGACCACCCCGCCGCGCTTTGCAACGACCACGGCGCCCGAGTCGCGGGCCACCTTCGACTCGAGTCCGGTGCCCACCAGCGGTGTCTGCGGGTTGAGCAGGGGAACCGCCTGTCGCTGCATGTTCGAGCCCATCAACGCCCGGTTGGCGTCGTCATGCTCGAGGAAGGGAATGATGGCGGCGGCAATGGACACCAACTGCTCCGGCGCCACATCCATGAAGTCGATCCGGTCGGATGAAACCATCGGCACGTCGCCGCGCTGACGGCAGAGCACCAACTCGTCGACGAATGTGCCGTCTTCGTTCAGCTTGGCGTTGGCCTGCGCGGTCACGGTCTCTTCTTCGCGATTTGCATCGAGCCACGCCAACTCGTTCGTCACCTTGCCGTTCTTGACCGTGCGATACGGCGTTTCCACGAAGCCCAGGTCGTTGACCTGCGCAAAGCAGGCCAACGACGTGATGAGTCCGATGTTCGGACCTTCCGGCGTTTCGATGGGGCACATGCGCCCGTACTGCGAGTAATGCACGTCGCGCACTTCGAAGCCGGCGCGCTCGCGGGTGAGTCCGCCCGGGCCCAACGCGGACAAGCGTCGCTTGTGCGTGAGCTCGGCCAGCGGGTTGGTCTGGTCCATGAACTGCGAGAGCTGCGACGATCCGAAGAACGCCTGGATGACCGCCGACACCGTACGGGCGTTGACCAAGTCGTCGAGCGAAATCTTTTCCGGATCGGTGTTGATCGACATGCGCTCCTTCACCAGGCGCGCCATGCGGGACAGGCCCACCGAGAACTGGTTGGCTATGAGCTCGCCCACCGATCGGATACGGCGATTGCCCAGGTGATCGATGTCGTCCACATGCCCGCGCCCTTCGTGCAGTTCCACGAGGTAGCGAACGATGGCGACAAAGTCGTCCTTGGTCAGTACCGTGGTGCTTGGCTTTTCCTTGAGGCCGAGGCGCTGGTTGATCTTGTATCGCCCTACGCGTCCGAGATCGTAGCGCTTGGGCGAGAAGAAGAGGCGCTCGAGCGCCTGCTTCGCCGTTTCCTTGTTCGGCGCATCGCCCGGGCGAAGCAGCGTATAGATGGAGTTGAGCGCCTTGCCCTCGCCCGCGTCCGGATCGCTGACCCACTGCTGCTTCTTGCGCTCTTCGGGCGAAATATGCTTCGGATCGGTAGGATCCTTGGCGATCGTGTTCTTGATGAGCGCCGACTCGGCACGCCCCGATGCCACGAACACCTGTACCTTGACGATGTCCGCCTTTCGGATGCGCTTGATCAGCGTTTCCTTGAGCGCGGCGCCGGCGTCGGCGATGACTTCACCCGTGTCGGGATCGATGACGTCGTGCGACAGTACGCGCGGCTGCGGGCGTTCGCCGCGCTCGAACGCGTCCACTTCGTCACGCAGGTCCGTCATCATGTACGAGCAGAAGACCTTGACGGTCTTGATGCCCTGACGGGTGAGGCGATTGAAGACTTCTTCGGTGAGTTCGTCTCCTTCGCGGACGAGGAGGTCGGCCGCCGCGCGCTCGGCGAGGGCTCGGGCCTTCTTCGTCTTGGCCTTGGGAGCCTCGGGATCGACATTCTCACCCGTGAGGGTGACATCTTCGGCCAGGATAGCGCCAAGGACTTCCCGCGTCTCGGCGCGACCTTCACGCCTCTTGAGCAGATCGAGATCGCGGACGGCGAAGAAGAGCCGGAGAATATCCGAGTTCGCGCCATAGCCAAAGGCGCGCAGCAGCGCGGTGGCCGGGAACTTCTTCTTCTTGTCGATGTGGACGTAGATCACGTCGTGAATATCGACCGTGAACTCGACCCACGACCCGCGGAACGGAATGATGCGCGACGAGATGAGGCGCTGTCCATTGGGATGCGTGGATTCTTCGAAGACGACACCGGGCGAGCGGTGCAGCTGGCTCACGATGACTCGCTCGGCGCCGTTGATGACGAACGTTCCGAGTTCGGTGAGGAGCGGCAACTCGCCGAGATAGACTTCTTTCTCGATGATGTTGCGCGGGCGCTTGACGCCGTTGACGTCTTCGTTGATGACGAGTCGCAGCGTCGCCTTGAGCGGCGCTGAGTACGTCATGTCTCGCTCGATGCACTCTTCGACGGAGTACTTCGACTCACCGAGACTGTATCGGACGAACTCCAGCGAGAAGTTCTCGTGGACGTCGGCGATGGGGAAGAGATCCTTGAAGACGCGCTCGAGGCCGATGTCTTCTCGGTCGTGCGCGGCGGCATCCAGCTGCAAGAGCGCCTCGAAGGCGCGCGTCTGGATGTCGAGGAGATGGGGCATGCCCATTCCTTCGTCGAGCTTTCCAAATGTGATCTGCTTCATCAATTCAGGCATGTTTCACCCGCGCACAGGCGAAAACTGCCTCGTCCCCTTGTCGCGCCAGGAAAGGCGCGCGCGGGGAAAAGGCGAAGGATTGAGCGGCGATTGTATTGCGGAACAGAGCGATCACTGCGGCGCCGGGAGAAGTGAGAGTCAGGACGCGAGCGGAAGATGGGAGAGGGGAGGGCGTGACCCTGGGGCCACACGCACTCCCGTCCCGTCTACCAATCGGCCTTACTTCACTTCCACCTCTGCGCCTTCGGCTTCCAGCTCGGCCTTCAGCTTGGCCGCTTCGTCCTTCGTGACGCCGCCCTTCACTTCCTTCGGCGCTCCGTCGACGAGGTCCTTTGCTTCCTTCAGGCCGAGGCCGGTGATCGCGCGGACCACCTTGATGACCTGAATCTTCTTGGCACCGGCGGCCTTGAGTATGACGGAGAACTCCGTCTGCTCTTCGACCACCACGGCGGCGGCGGCGCCACCTGCACCACCGGCCGAAACGGCCGAGATGGTGACGTTGAACTTCGTCTTGAACGTTTCGATGAGGTCGGCGAGTTCGATGACCGACATATTGCCGATCGCGTCGAGAATCTCGTCCTTGCTCAGTGTCGTAGGCATTGCTCTAGTCTCCTTGGGGCTCGGGCCCAGGCGGTCCTGGGATTGTTGAATCACAATTCCACGGCGGTTCGGAGAAGCGTTAGGCGGTCATGGGCCTTCGCCCGTTTCCCGCTCGTTCTCCGTCTCGCCTGGGGGTTACGCGTTGTCCTTCGGGGCGTTCTCTGTCGGCGTATCTGACTCTGGCGCATCCGCCACCGGCGCATCCGCCACGGGCACATCCGCCACCGGCGCATCTGCCACGGGCACATCTGCCACCGGCGCATCTGCCACCGGCACATCTGCCACCGGCGCATCTGCCACCGGCAAATCTGCCACCGGTGCATCTGCCACCGGCACATCCGCCACCGGCGCATCTGCCACCGGCAAATCTGCCACCGGCAAATCTGCCACCGGCGTATCGCCCGCCGGGGATGACTCTGCTGCGACATCGCCCGCAGGGGCACTGTCGGTCGGGATATCGATCTGCGTCTTCCGCGCCTCGAGGGCGAGCGCGAACATCATCAGCACGCTGTTCAGCGCGGTGACAAACTGTGCAAGCGCTTCCTCGCGCGTCGGGAGCGTCGCCAATTTCTTGAGCGTCGCTTCGTCGATCGCATTGCCGTCGTAGAGGCCACCCTTCACGGTCGGCCTCTGGTCGTTCTCCTTCGCGAAGTCCACCAACACCTTGGCCGCGATGATGCCGTCCTTCGCGACCACCACGCCCGTCGGTCCCCGCAAGCGGGTTCCGGTGAGGCCGCTCTCGTTCACGGCCCGTAGGGCGAGGCTGTTCTTGATGACGACATACTCGACGCCCGCCCTCCGGAAACGGCGGCGAAGTTCCGTCATCCGCTTCACATTGAGACCGGTAAAGTCGGTGAAGTAGAGCGCGTTTGCACCTTTGATCTTGTCGCGGAGCTCGGTAACGAGCTGTTCTTTATCGGATCGCTTCATCGCTCGTTAACCTCGGTACGGAGTGATGTCGACGCGCACGCCCGGGCCCATGGTGCTCGAGATCGAGACGTTTCTCACGTACACACCCTTGGCCGCTGCGGGCTTCGAGCGGACAATCTGATCCATGAATGCGGTGAAGTTCGATTCGAGCGCTTCCAGAGCAAACGACACCTTGCCGATTGCGGCGTGGACATTGCCGCCCTTGTCGACGCGGAACTCGATCTTGCCGGCTTTGGACTCGCGGACCGCCTGACCAACATTCATCGTCACAGTTCCGGCCTTCGGATTCGGCATCAGTCCGCGGGGCCCCAGCACTCGGCCGAGCTGACCAACCTGACCCATCTGGTCCGGCGTCGCGATCATGACGTCGAAGTCGAGCCATCCTTCCTTAATCTTCGCGAGATACTCGCTTCCCACGAAGTCTGCGCCTGCTTCCTCGGCTTCGCGCGCCTTTTCGCCGACGGCGATGACGAGGACACGCACCACCTTGCCGGTTCCGGCGGGGAGCACCACCGTTCCGCGGACGATCTGGTCCGCGTGACGAGGGTCGACGCCGAGCTTGACAGCGACTTCGACTGTTTCATCAAACTTGGCGAACGCGGACGTTTTGACGAGCTCGAGCGCGACTCTCGCCTGATACGACAGGGCCTGTCTCTTATACACATCTGACGCTGCCGACGAATAGAGAGGTGTAGATCTCGGTGGTCGCCGTATCA